>JAEEGH010009000.1_pt1 | contig 23422 bp, 23 predicted proteins | sample 9134181 | NCBI WGS metagenome assembly JAEEGH01 (sample SAMN16246544, study PRJNA631951) | gut metagenome | biome: gut microbiome; feature: rumen; material: DP-attached | host: Bos | place: Iran: Karaj | collected 2018-10
TGCCTTCGTCCGGGGACTGGCCCGGGGCCTTGGTGCCCGGGGGCGTGTGGTGAGCCCCACCTTTACCATCGTCAACGAGCTCTACGGCGAGCGCGATCTCTTTCATTTCGACATGTACCGTCTGGGCGGCGCGGACGAGCTCTTCGACATCGGCTGGGAGGACTTCCTCCGCCGGGGCGGCATCTGCGCCGTGGAGTGGAGCGAGAATGTGGAAGACGCTTTTTACGGAGACGAGATCAGAGTCACCATCGAAAAGCTTTCACCCGAAGAGAGACGCATCACCATTGAGGAGGGCGGAGCATGCTGACACTGGCATTTGAGTCTTCGGCGAAAGCGGCGTCGGTCGCGTTGTGCGAAGGGGAAAAACTTCTGGCCCAGAGTACACAGAATCTCGGCCTTACCCACAGCCGTACGCTGCTCCCCATGGCAGAAGCGATGTTGAAAAACGCTGAGGTTTCTCTTGATCAGGTAGATCTTTTTGCTGTTGCCCATGGGCCCGGCTCCTTCACCGGGATCCGCATCGGAGTCTCCACCGTCAAAGGCCTTTCCTGGGCATCGGGAAAGCCCTGTGTCGGCGTGTCGACATTAGAAGCACTGGCGTGGAACGGAGTCGCTGCCGGCGGTCTGATCTGCCCGGTGATGGACGCGAGACGCGCCCAGGTCTATAACGCGTTGTTTTCCGTGTCTGACGGGAAACCGCTCCGCCTCTGCATTGACAGAGCCATTGCTCTGGAAGAGCTTTTCGCGGAACTGCAGAACAGAAATGAGATCCCGCTGCTGCTCGGCGATGGAGCCGGGATCACAGCAGCGTATTTTAGAGATCACAGCATCCCTTATCGCATGGCGCCGGAAAACATCCGGTGGCAGAGCGCCTGGGGTGTTGCCATGGCGGCAATGGACCAGAAGCCGATCTCCTCGCAGGAACTGCTGCCCGTTTATCTGCGGCTGTCGCAGGCGGAACGGGAACGGCAGGAACGGCTGCATCTTTCTTAGCGCAGATTCCCACTCAGGGATTGTATTCTATAAACATTACCGCCGCTGTGTCTTCTGCATGGCCGTGCAGCACAGCGGGGACAAAAGGAGAAAAAACTATGAGCAACGTTTGCGTCTTCGACCATCCCCTGATCCAGCATAAGCTTTCCATCCTGCGCGACGAGAAAACGAGTGTGAAGGAATTTCGCGAGCTGATCTCGGAAATCGCCATGCTGATGTGCTACGAAGCAACCCGGGATCTTCCTCTGGAGGAGGTGACGGTAAAAACACCTGTCGACACGGCAGTCTGCCATCGTATTGCCGGAAAGAAGCTAGCGATCGTTCCGATCCTGCGCGCCGGTCTCGGCATGGTGGATGGCATGGTAAGCATGATGCCGAACGTCAAAGTGGGCCATGTCGGCCTTTATCGAGACCCGAAAACACTGGAACCCGTGAAGTACTACTATAAGATGCCTCCCGATATCGAGGAGCGCGACGTAATCGTTGTGGATCCCATGCTTGCCACCGGCGGCAGCGCCTCGGCAGCAGCAACATTCCTGAAAGAAAGCGGCGTCAGGCACATAAAGCTGATGAGCATTATCGGTGCGCCGGAAGGCGTGGAACGGATGCAGACAGACCATCCGGATGTGGATATCTATGTCGCTGCTCTCGACGATCATCTGAACGACCACGGCTATATCGTGCCCGGACTCGGTGACGCCGGCGACCGTATTTTCGGAACAAAATAAGGGAAACGGTCATCCGCAGAGATGCTGCTGTTCCTGTTGCAGACAGCGAAAACCAGCAAGAAAAGACAAAACAGTTGCAAAAGAGCCGTTGAATCTAAAAATAAATTACAAAATGTAAATATTTACTCTTGCAATTTTACCATTTTGTGATAAAATAGGCTTCGACAATAGTTATGTCATCTTCTTGAGCGGCTTTCGGCGGAAGATGCCGTAGCGGTTTGTCACCAAAAGGGAAAGGACCGCCAGGCTATGAACCGGGAAAAAAAGGCTGCAACTGAACAGGAAAAGCGACGTCTCCTGCAACAGGAAGCCGCAGCCGGCGCACCGGAAGAATCCGAAAGAGATGAAAATGTTGAGGGCGTTTATGTTCCTATGAGCGGCCGGCGGATCGCTGTTCTGGTGGCGCTTGTTCTCATCGCCGGGATCACGCTTGGTTATGCCGGATTCTATTTCTATTCCCGCGAGATGCGTGAGAAGATCTATACGCAGCTGCAGAAGGAAGTAGCCGCCGCCACGGCCACAACGCCTGTACCCACGGCCGTTCCCATCACCATTACAATGACGGAGGACACGGACGAACTGTCGGAAACGGAAGGGATGATCGAGCTTCAGGATGAGCCGAATGCGGAAGTAACGCCCGAACTGACACCGGAACCGACACCGGAACCGACACCGGAACCGACACCGGAACCGACACCGGAACCGGATCCTGAGCCATATGTTTCTCCTATTGACTTTGAGGCGCTCTGGAGGATCAATGAGGATGTGATCGCCTGGATCGAGATTCCGGGCACAAAGGTCAATTACCCGATCCTTCAGCATAAATATATCGATAATTATTATCTGGACATCACGATCGACGGCGGCGAAGGTCTCCCGGGATCGCTGTATGTGTTTTCCCATCAGGATAAGAATTTCGGTGACTGGAACACAGTCGTCTACGGCCATAACATGAAGGACGACACCATGTTCGGGGGATTCACGAAATTCCGCAACGTGGAAGGGTACATGGAAGCCCGCCGCAGTGTCATCATTTATACGCCGGAATGTGAGCGTCATTATACGATCTTCGGAGAAGTCGTATACGACGACCGTCTGATTACTCAGGTCTACGACGAAGCCAAATCGGAAGACCGTCAGGCGTTTCTGGATTCCCTTACACAGGGTGATGTTGAAGGAACGAGGATGTTGGATGATATAGAGGTAACGCCGGACAGCCGTATCATCACACTTTCGTGCTGCATCAATGAGCTTTACCGTCACCGCCAGCTTCTGGTCGCCGTTGAAGATCCGGCCCTGCGTCTCCCGCGGGGATATAAGTAAGAAAAGCATTTCCCATTATTTGTTATTCATCCCGAATCAACGGGTTTGAATATATTACTATGGAAGAAAGGAGGACAAAACCATGAAAAGAGTTCTGAGTGTGGCACTTGTTATGCTGCTTGCCATGCTGCTTCTCTGCTCTGCAGCATATGCTGATGTAACTTCAGACCATACCAGAGAGGAGCCTTCTGTCTATCTTACGTCTTCTGCTGCCACTGCCAAGGCAGGCGTGAACGTGGTTGCGGTCGGCACAGGAACATACAAAGGCACCAACGGCGGCTATCCCGAGGATATCAAGTTCTCTTATGACGTCGCTGGCGATGAGTACCTGTATATTTACGAGTACAACTTCACAACTGGCGCCTGGGTCTGCCTCGGACACGGAGCAAAGGGCCAGAAAAATATTACGGTCCATGTGAACCAGTTCAACCAGAAAGGCAACACCTACGGATTTGGTGTCAGCACTGCTGCCGGCACAGCGGGATCAACGGTCTCCCCGTCGACAGGCGAGGGCGATCTCCCTTATGTAGCTCTTTGCGTGGGCATCGCAGCTGCTGCAGCGGCTGTTTTTGTCGCACGTCGCAAGAGAGTTGGAGCTGCTTGATGCGCTTCAAAAAAACACCCATGGGGCACTCTTTCAGAGAGGCTTTGTCCTCTCTGAAAGAGGATTCTGTTATTATGGAGAAAAATCAGGATCCTGCTTGAAACGGCAACAGCAGAGATCCTTTTTTGATAGGAAAGGGACGGTAAAGAAACACCATGATCATACTTGTCACCGGCGGTGCCGGGTTTATCGGCTCGAATTTTGTTTATTATCTGCTGGAACAGCATCCGGAAGATACCGTTGTGTGCGTGGACTGCCTGACCTATGCGGGGAACATGGCTACTTTGAACCGCGCTATGGAGTCCCCGCGTTTTCGCTTTTATAAAACGAACATCTGCGACCGCGCCGGTGTATATGCCATTTTTGAAGCGGAAAAACCGGATGTGGTAGTGAACTTCGCGGCGGAGAGCCATGTGGACCGCTCCATCGAGTCTCCGGAGATCTTTCTGCAGACGAATATCATCGGCACCTCGGTGCTGATGGATGCCTGCCGGAAATACGGCATTCAGCGGTTTCATCAGGTCTCCACCGACGAGGTGTATGGCGACCTTCCGCTGGACCGGCCGGATCTGCTCTTCACGGAGCAGACCCCCCTGCGCACGTCTTCCCCGTATTCCAGTTCCAAAGCCTCAGCCGATCTTTTGGTCATGGCCTATGCCCGCACCTACGGACTCCCGGTAACCATCAGCCGGTGCTCCAACAACTACGGTCCTTATCAGTTCCCGGAAAAACTGATCCCGTTGATGGTTGCCAACGCCCTCAACGAAAAACCGCTTCCGGTTTACGGACAGGGACTGAACGTAAGGGACTGGCTCTACGTGGAAGATCACTGCAAGGCGGTCGACCTGATCCTCCGCGGCGGACGTGAAGGCGAGGTCTATAACATCGGCGGGCACAATGAGATGAGCAACATCAATATTGTGAGACTGATCTGTGATAAACTGGGCAAAAGCGAGGACCTGATCACGTTCGTTACCGACCGTAAAGGCCACGATATGCGCTACGCTATCGATCCCACAAAGATCCATACCGAGCTTGGCTGGCTCCCGGAGACACAGTTTTCCGACGGACTGGAGAAAACGATAGCCTGGTATCTCAACAACCGCCCGTGGTGGGAGACCATCATTTCCGGCGAATACAGGGATTATTACGAACGCATGTATGCAAACCGTTAAGAAAGCAGTGAAGAAATGACCAAAGACGAATATCTGGCAACAGCGGGACTGGATTATCGCTGCCGGTTTACCAGTTTTTGCGGCATCGATTTGGAAGAGGTCACGGATGATGGCACCTGCGTCTTTTCGTCCATGCTGACGGATGACCAAAAAAACCCGTTCGGTATCGCCCACGGCGGGATGATCAGCACGATGATGGACGTATGCGCCGGTACGATCGCACTCCTTCACGATGTTACCGGACGTACCCGGCTGTTTGTGACGCAGACCGCCGACATCCACTATCTCCGACCGATCAGCGACGGCCGAATGATTGGAGTCGGAAGCCTGATCCATGCCGGGCGAAAGACAGCACTGGCCCGGCCGGACGTGTTTGACAAGGACAACAAACTGTGTGCCACGGCGACCTATACGTTATTTTATACGGAAGAATAAAGAAACCGCAGGCTCCTGTAAAACGGGAACCTGCGATTTCTTTATTCGTATTCTCCCTGCTTGCGCAGACGAGGAAGCCAGTAGCTCCGGCCAAAAACAATGATCTCTGCGAGGAGCCCCAGGGGAAGCGCGGCAAAGACGTCCAGAATGGAATGCTGCTTGACAAACGTGGTGGAAAGGCTGATCAGAATCACCAGGATCAGAATAAGCCAGGTCCATCCGGAACGCCATCCGTGTTTTTTCGCGACAACAGAAAGAATGCCGAGCGAATACGCTACATGAAGAGACGGACATACGCCGGTACACGTATCAAAGCTGTAAATAAAGGCTAATACATGAGTCAGAAAGTTATCCCTCACAAAGACATCCGGACGAAGATCCTGACGATTGGGAAACAGAATATAGATCAGCATGGCGACAGCCTGCGTGATCATGATGAATTTCTGCAGATTGGAAAAACTCTCAATGTCATACAGCAGTGTATACAGTAAAGAGCCGAATACCAGCGCATACCAGAAGCAGTAAAAGATCAGAAAGTATTCACAGAAAGGGATCAGATCGTCCAGCGCGCAGTGTATCGGCGTGCAGCGTTCTAAGGGGATGAAATTTTCCGTGAGATAATATAAAGTAAAATAGCCGATCCAGCCAATAAAGAGAAGCCATAAATGCTTGAAGCGCGGTTCATTGATCCTGGAAAAACGGAATTCCCGATAATCAACCACTGGTTTTTTCATATGTCATAAACCTCGAGAGGTACACTTTTAGGATAGTCTTTTTTCCGAATATTGCGATAGGGGATTACCGTATGCTCAGGCAGTCCAAGGGCGAGATTTGTGATCGCGCACATCAGATGCTTTTTGATCCGCTGCCGTTCGGCATCGATCGGCGCAGAAGGATCAAACCGGATAGGCTCGCCGCAAGTGACTGCCTTTAACTCAGGCGCAATGTACATAGGGACAAAGCACAGCGCTGTACCGGTCTTTTTATAGTAAAAACGGGCCAGGTCAATGAACTTATCCTGAAAATCATAGATGATATTGTTATATTTCCGGTTATACTCCGGAAAAATCACCAGGCTGCAGCCTTCTGAGAGCTTTTGTAGGGATTTGCGGAACGTTGTGATGATGCGGTTGTCCCGGTAAACGGGAATGCATTCCGCGTTGTTGAAAACACAAACGCAAAGCGGTGCAATCACGTAGCTTGCAAGCCGGAAAAACCATCGGACAGACTTCGGCTTAAAGGACCAGAAATCCCTGAAGGCATACGCCGGCACCTCTTTCAGATGCATCATTTCTCCGGCGCACCAGGTACAGCGCCTGACCGGGGGATAGATCTCGCAGGCGATCGGCCCGTACATCTGGCTGTGATTTCCTACAAGGATGCACGGCTCATCCGGGATGTTTTCTGTTCCGAAAAACTGAAAATGCGGTGAAAAGAGACGTACGAGAAATTTGATGATTTTATATAGAAAAGAGACTTTTTTCTCTTCCACGGTAACCCTTCTTTCGGCAAACAAACGAAGTATAGCACAGTCTGCGGAAAAAGTCCAAACGAATTGTGAACTTCTTGCCCGGCATGGGTTTCGATTGGAAATTCAGAAGGGGAGAAAGCTTGACATTCACCGGTAAAAACGGTATTCTAATAAACAGCGCAAAAGCGCGAAAATCTAAAGAAAAAGGAGGAAACGTCATGGACGGTGGAAGTAGCAGCGGCACATCAGCAGGCCGAAGTAGCGCTGCGGAACCAGCCGGAGAAAGGCGTTTCCGCTGCATATAATTCTATTCTGTTCTGACACAGAAAACTGAACTTTGGTCTGCGTGTCGAACTTCCGAATCTGGACGAAATCCAAAGGAGGTAACCCGATGGCAGAGCACAGGATCCCGGTCGAAAAGACCATTACAATGCTTCTGCAAAGCAAGAAGTATCAGACACTCAAAGATATACTGGTCACGATGAATCCGGCGGATATTGCGGCTTTGTTCGAAGATGTGGAAGAAGACCGCTGTCCGCTCCTGTTCCGGCTGCTGCCGAAAGAACTGGCGGCGGAAACATTTGCTGAGCTGGATCCGCAGTTTCAGGAACTGCTGATCCGCGGCTTCTCCGACTCGGAGCTGCGGGAGATCGTGAACGAACTGTATGTTGACGACGCGGCAGATCTGGTGGAAGAAATGCCGGCGAGTGTTGTCAAGCGTATCCTCGCTTCGGCGGATCCGGAGATGCGCAAGGAGATCAACCAGATCCTGCAGTATCCGGAGGATTCAGCCGGCTCTATCATGACGACGGAGTATATTTCACTTCGCCCGGAGATGACGGTCGGCGAGGCGATCATACGCATCCGCCGCACCGGTCTCGATAAAGAGACCATCTATACCTGCTATATTACCAAGGAACGCAAGATCCTCGGCCTCGTCTCTGTGAAAGACCTGCTCATGGCTGACGACGACACTCCCGTGGCCGACATCATGGATACCAACGTGATCTCGGTCACGACGCAGACCGACCAGGAAGAAGTTGCCAAGATGCTGGCGAAATACAATTTCCTGGCGCTTCCTGTTGTTGACACGGAGAGCCGGCTTGTCGGTATCGTAACATTCGACGACGCCATGGACGTTATCGAAGAAGAGGCAACGGAAGATATGGAGATCATGGCAGGTATCACACCGACGGAGAAATCTTATCTCCAGGCTTCCCCGTTTGAACAGTACAGACACCGTATTCCCTGGCTGATGCTGCTGATGATCTCAGCAACTTTTACCAGCATGATCATCACAAGCTTTGAAAACGCGCTGGCGGCGCAAGTCGTGCTGACGGCGTTTATCCCGATGCTGATGGATACCGGCGGTAATTCCGGTTCGCAGGCGTCGGTCACGATCATCCGTGCGCTTTCTCTGGGAGAACTGGAATTCGGCGATCTGCCTGTCGTGATCTGGAAAGAGATAAGAACAGCTGTTCTGTGTGGCGTAACGCTGGCGGCCATCTGCTTTGTCAAGATCCTGCTGATCGATAAAATGCTGCTCGGCAACAATGAGATTACCACTTTGACGGCAGCTGTAGTCTGCATGACGATGGCGATCACCGTTCTGGTAGCAAAGGTGATCGGATGCACGCTTCCGATGTTCGCAAAACGTCTTGGATTTGACCCGGCGGTAATGGCAAGTCCGTTCATTACCACGATCGTCGACGCACTGTCGCTGCTGGTCTATTTTGGTATCGCGACGGCACTGCTGTTCTGAGAAAGGATACTCGAATGGGAAGACGAAAAGAAGCATTTTTGGCGCTGGCAATTTTGAGCATCGTTTCCACGCTCTGCATCAGAGGCATGCAGGCGGTGGGTGACAGAATCGCCGCCCGCCAGGAAAGATAGCCTTGTACGGAAGGAATCATAATGGCTGGAAAGAACGGAAATGGAAAAACAGAGAAGAACCTGAAAGAGAAGCTGCTGGGAGCCATTGCGGCAGCGGTCGTCAGCGCGATCCTGACCTATATCGAGACCAGGTTTGACGAAGAACTGTGGGAAAAGGGGAAGCAGATCTGACCGATGACGTTATCTGAAATTGCGTTGATCGGCGTTGGCCTGGCCATGGACGCGTTTGCGGTCTCCATCTGCAAAGGCCTTGCCATGAAGCAGAAAGTCGGGAAGAAAGCCATGGTCATAGCCCTGTACTTTGGCCTGTTTCAGGCGCTGATGCCGATTCTGGGATATTTTCTGGGCAGCGCCTTCAGCTCTTTCGTGGAAAAGGTCGATCACTGGATCGCGTTCGTTTTGCTGAGCCTGATCGGAGCAAACATGATTCGCGAAGCTGTCACGGGCGGTGAAGAGGAAACGGACGACCGGGTTGACGTCAGGACCATGCTCGCTCTTGCTGTAGCCACGAGCATCGACGCACTTGCCGTCGGCATCACATTTGCCTTCCTGCAGGCGGATATTTTTCAGGCGGCCGGACTCATTGGTGTGATCACATTTGCGATCTCTCTTTGCGGCGTCTGGATCGGAAACCGTTTCGGAATGCGGTTCCACGATAAGGCCGGAATTGCCGGCGGGATAATTCTGATCGTGATCGGCTTGAAGATCCTGCTGGAGCATCTGGGGATCTTTGCGTTTTGATTGACAATTGTTGACAGCAAAAATTGTTTTCGATATAGTTGTGCTCAAGAACAGCCTGTTCTTGAGCACATGACTATTTTGGGAAAGAGGGTGCTTTCCTTGTCCGGATTCAAAGCCTTCCTGAAACGGAAAAACATTGTTTTCTCTGCCAGACGGTACGGGATCGACGCTTTGGGTGCCATGGCTCAGGGCCTCTTCTGCTCTCTTCTTATCGGAACCATCATCCGCACACTGGGACAGCAGCTTTCCGTTCCGTTCCTCACGGATATCGGAACATACGCGATGTCGGTCTCCGGCCCGGCCATGGCGGTTGCAATCGGCTATGCGCTGAAGGCTGATCCCATGGTCCTGTTTTCTCTTGCCGCTGTCGGCTGGGCGGCGAATGCCGAAGGCGGCGCCGGCGGACCGCTTGCAGTTCTCATCATAGCCATTGTAGCAGCTGAGTGCGGGAAGGCAGTATCAAAAGAAACCAAGATCGACATTCTTGTTACTCCTGCCGTTACGATCATAGTAGGCGTTGCGCTTGCCAAATGGATTGCGCCGCCGATCGGAACTGCAGCCGGTGCGTTTGGCCTTGTGATCGACCAGGCGACAAAGCTGCAGCCGTTCTGGATGGGGATCGCGGTCTCCGTTCTCGTCGGCGTCGCACTGACACTGCCGATCTCGTCCGCGGCCATCTGCTCGGTCCTCGGCCTGACAGGGCTTGCCGGCGGTGCTGCTGTAGCGGGCTGCTGCGCGCAGATGGTGGGGTTTGCCGTGATGTCGTTCCGGGAAAACCGGTGGGGCGGCCTCGTCAGTCAGGGACTCGGGACATCGATGCTCCAGATGCCGAACATCGTGAGGAACCCCCGGATCTGGATCGCACCGACACTGACCGCAGCGATCACAGGACCGATCGCTACCTGCGTCTTCGGCATGGAGATGAACGGCGCGCCGATCAATTCCGGCATGGGCACCTGCGGGCTCTGCGGTCAGATCGGCGTCTGGACCGGATGGCTGGAACCCAGCGAAGCTGCCGTGGCAAAAGGAGCTGCCGCTGTCAATCCCACCGGGTTTGACTGGCTTGGCCTGATCCTGATCTGTTTTATTCTGCCTGCTGTACTGGCGCCCCTGATTAACAGCGTGTGCCGCCGCTTCGGCTGGGTCAAAGATGGTGATCTGAAACTGTCCTGATAATATTGAAAAAAGCATGCCGCCCGGAACAACAGCTGTTTCGAGCGGCACGTTTTTTATGGAATAGTTCTCTGTCAGGTTCCGGGTTTGCCGAGCATGCGGAACATGTTCTTCTTATAGGCTTCCACACCGGGCTGATCGAACGGGTTGACGCCGGACATGTAGCCGGAGATGGCACACGCAAGCTCAAAGAAGCAGACCAGTGCTGCCAGCCCTTCTTCGTTGCGCTCTTCACATTCAATCACAATGTTCGGTACGCCGCCGGAGATATGGGCTTCTTTAACAGCATCAGCGGCAACCATGCAGATGTCAGCCATATCGCGGCCGGCAATGTAGTTCAGACCATCCAACCCCTCATCTTCATAAGGGACGGGGAAGGAGGTGCGTGCCTTGCGAAAGCGCACGATCGACTCCATCAGGATCCGCGGCCCGGACTGAATGAACTGGCCCATGGAGTGAAGATCGGCAGTGAACTCTACGGAAGCGGGATAGATGCCTTTGCCGTCTTTGCCTTCGCTTTCACCGAAGAGCTGTTTCCACCATTCGGCCATAAAGCGGAAGCTGGGCTCATAGCAGCCGAGGATCTCGATGGCATAGCCTTTGTTATACAGGTGCTGACGGGCAGCGGCATACTGCCAGGCGGGGTTCTCTTCGCTGCGGAGATCAAGCGCTTCAAATTCCAGGATCGCAGCGTCGATCACACGCCGGACATCGATGCCGGCAACAGCCATCGGCAGCAGGCCGACGGCGGAGAAAATGCTGAAACGTCCGCCTACGTCATCCGGGACCACAAAGCTTTCCCAGCCTTTCGCTTCCGCGAGCGCTTTCAGCACACCGCGGTGGGCGTCAGTCGTGGCGTAAATGTGCGCGTCTGCATCCGCACCGTATTTTTTGACCAGAAGTTCACGGAAAATACGGAAGGAGACAGCGGGTTCCAGAGTCGTGCCGGATTTGGAAATGACGTTAACGTCGAAATCCATATCGCCAAGGAGAGTGAGCGTGTCGTTCAGAGCGTCTGGGGACAACCCGTTACCCACAAAGAAGACGCGGGGATCATCGGGGGCGGGAACGGGACGGAGCAGCTCGATGGCTCCGCGCGCGCCGAGATAAGACCCACCGATCCCGATGACAACGAGCGCTTTGGAGCGCGCCCGGATCACGGCAGCGGCGGCTTCGATGCGGTCCAGTTCTTCTTCCTTTACTTTGCGCGGGAGCTCCAGCCAGCCGATAAAGTCATTGCCAAGGCCGGAACCTGTGGACAGAACTTCATGTGCGCGTCTGGCAGCGGAATAATCGGGACCTGCCTGGGTGAAAAAAGGTTGTGCACCGGAATAATCTACTTTGATCATATTTCCTCCTGTTTTTCCTGCGGCGATGCTCTGCAGCAGGGGATCATTGGTTTTTTGTATGTTCCTGCTTTCCTGATCCTATTATATACGATTTTTGCAGAAATTCAATAACGCTTCTTTTGGTTAACAAAATTATGAATAAAAATTATCGAAAAGATGAATATACGATTTCAAAATGCATAACAAAAAACGGTTTCATGCGGATTTTCGACTTTTTGAACAGGTTTTTCAACAGATAAAAATGAATATTCTCAAAAGCAAATATTTACATAATCTTTGTAACCGACTGTCAGGCGAAGATAAAAATTCACAGAGAGAATCTTGACGGGAAATACCCGGAATAGTACAATAAAACCACATTCTTTCAGGAGATTACCATGAGGCAGCGATTTAACGGAGAAAGAAAATATACAGCCTGGGGCCTCACAGCGTTCTGCGTGATCGCGGCAGCGATCCTGTTCTACTATCTGCTGGGTCTGATGCCGGTGCTTGCCGGCTTCCTCAGAAAACTGATCAGGATCCTGAGCCCGTTCATCGTCGGCATCGTGATCACGTATCTTCTTGCGCCGCTGATGCGGGTGCTGGAAAAGAAGGTCTTCCAGCCGCTGGCCAGAGGGCTGTACAAAGGCAAAAAAAAGCAGGCTCAGAAAAGATTCGCCCGTATATGCTCTGTTGTTATCTGTATGCTCGTTCTGCTGATCGTTCTGGCCGCTTTGGTGTATCTGATCATTCCGCAGCTCATCAGCAGCATCCAGATGATCGTGGGCAACAGCAACACCTATATCGACAATCTGACCAACTGGGCGCAGAAGCTGCTGCAGAACTATCCGGATCTGAGCGAGAACCTTGGCTCGTCGATCGGTTCGGCCGGCGAGAGCGTTGGCGCCTGGCTGAAAGACAAGCTCCTGCCGCGTCTCGGATCCCTTGTCACATCTGTCTCCGCCGGCGTTTACAGTGTTGCGCTTGCCCTCTATAACCTGATCATCGGCATCATCGTATCCATTTATCTGATGCTGGATCTGGAACGGTTCAAGGCAGCGTGCAAACGCCTGCTGTACACCATTTTCAGTGTAAAGGCAGCTGACAGTATTCAGAGGGATTTTGACTTTTTCGACCGTACCTTTATGGGGTTCCTGAGCGGAAAACTGCTGGATTCTGCCATTATCGGTCTGATCTGCTACATCGGATGTGCTGTCATGCAGATGCCGTATGCGCTGCTGGTCAGCATTGTGATTGGGATCACCAACATCATCCCGTTCTTTGGACCGCTGATCGGTCTTATTCCGAGCGCCATCATCATCCTGATGGTGGATCCGTTCAAGTGCCTGATTTTCGTTGTCTTCGTGCTGATCCTGCAGCAGGTCGACGGCAACATCCTCGGCCCCAAGATCCTCGGCAATTCGGTGGGGATCGACGGGTTCTGGATCATGTTTTCCATCATTCTGGGAGGCGGACTTTTTGGCTTCTGGGGAATGCTGCTCGGCGTTCCGGTGTTTGTTGTGATCTACACAGCGATCAATAAGCTGATCGTGCGCAAACTGGAGCGCAGTGATCTGCCGGCCGAAGTGAAGGATTACGTGACCCTGGATTATATCGACCCGGCAACGATGCAGATCGTGAAAAAAGCAGATGCCCGCAGGGAAGAACTGGAAAAGGAGAAAACCGCTCAGCGGTGAGCCAGCGACGCATAGGCGTCCAGCAGCCCGCTGCACAGGGCGTCGATATCATCAGCCGTGGTATAGCGGCTCAGTCCGATGCGAATGGCGCCGTCGATAGTTCTTGCATCGAGTCCCATAGCTTCCAGCACATGGCTCCGCCCTCCTTTTTTGCAGGCGGAGCTTTTTGACACGTAAACCTCCCGAGCTTCCAGGAAATTCATCAGCACTTCGCTCCGCCATCCGGGCAGGGAAAGGGAAAGGATATGCGGCGCGCCGCCGCCGATTACCTGGAGTTCCGGGATTCCGGCAGAGAGCCTTGCCACGATCTCCTCCCGCTGTGCGCTCATGGCTGCGGCGTTTTCCACAACGTGAGGGAACGCAGCGTCACAGGCAGCGGCAAATGCGGCGATCTGCGGCATGGCTTCCGTCCCGGCACGGCGTCCGTCTTCCTGGCTCCCACCTCGGATGAAAGGCGCCAGACGGAGCCCTTTGCGGATATAAAGGGCTCCGATCCCTTTCGGCGCGTGCACTTTATGGCCGCTGATGCTGATCAGATCAGCGCCGAGAGACTGGGGTGTGAACGGGATCTTCAGAAACGCCTGCACGACGTCGGTATGAAGGAGCGCGCGGGAATCGGCCTCTTTCAATACACGGGAGACGGCGGGAATATCCGTGACAGCGCCGGTCTCATTGTTCACCAGCATCAGCGATACGAGGGCGGTATCCGGACGGAGGGCGTCGGCGACGGCTTCGGGTGAAACGCTTCCGCTCTTTTCCGGCTTCAGACGGGTAACGGTGCAGCCCTGTTCTTCCAGAAGATCCAGGGGCCTCCGGATGGCGTCATGCTCTGCCGCAGAACTGATGATATGCCGGCCAACGCGTTTTTGTGCCGTGGCGCCTGCCAGAAGCGCCCAGTTGTCGCTTTCGGATCCGCAGGAAGTGAACACCAGTTCTTCCGGACGGCAGCCCAGAGCCTTTGCCACGGCAGCGCGGGAGCGGTCCAGCAGCTTTTTTGCGTCCCGTCCGGCGGTATGTGTGGAGCTCGGGTTGCCGAAACAGTTCGTCATGGCGTCGAGCGCGGCTGCCGCCGCTTCCGGGCAGACCTGAGTGGTGGCGGAATTATCCAGATAATGCATAGAATGACAGCCTCCGGCTTTTAAAGTAAGATCTCCGTCTTATTTCTGAATATGTGAGGACAGCGTGAAATATATTATAACGACACTTGGCTGCAAGGTCAATCAATTTGAAACACAGGCAATGGAAGAGCGCCTCCGGGAACACGGGCATGAGCCGGTAATTCCGGGGGAGCTCGCGGAAGCCGTTATCGTCAATACCTGTGCCGTTACAGCGGAGAGCGGGCGAAAATCCCGGCAGATGATCCGCCGCCTGCGAGATGAGAACCCCGGTGCTGTGGTTGCCGTGTGCGGCTGTTACGCGCAGCTCAGTCCGGAAGAAAATGAGGAGATCGGAGCCAGCGTGGTTTTCGGAACCGGCGACAGGATGGCATTTGTGGATGCCGTGGAACGCGCGGTGAAAGAAGGCGCCAGAGAGAAGCATATCGACCGGCCGTTTTTGCGGAGAGAACTCGAGCATCTGCCGGCCGGAGCAGTCTCCGGACGTACGAGAGCTATGCTGAAGATTCAGGACGGGTGCCGAAATTTCTGTACCTACTGCATCATCCCCTATGTGCGCGGCAGTCTGCGCAGCATGCCGATTCCCGATGCGGCAGCGGAAACAAAAAAACTGCGAGACGAGGGCTTCCGGGAGCTCGTTCTCACGGGGATTGAAGTGGCTTCATATGGTCTGGATCTCCCGGGCAAACCCGGTCTGGAGGATGTGATCGAAGCAGTTGCCTCGGAATCCGGTGAGATGCGGCTGCGTCTCGGCTCTCTGGAGCCAACGGTAATCACGGAAGGTTTCTGCCGCCGCCTGGCCGCGACAGGAAAGGTTTGCCGCCATTTTCATCTGTCCCTGCAGTCCGGCTGTGACCGGATCCTGACAGCGATGAACAGGAAATACGACACGGCGTTTTTTTATCATACGGTGGAGATGCTGCGGGAGTGGTTCCCGGGCTGTGCCTTGACCGGCGATCTGATCACCGGTTTTCCGGGAGAAACGGAAGAAGACCATCAGGCAACGCTTGCGTTTCTGGAAAAATGCGCGTTTTCAGGACTGCATGTGTTCCCGTATTCCCGCCGCCCCGGCACCCCGGCTGACAGCTTCCCGGGTCAGCTGACGGCGGCTGTAAAAAACAGGAGAGCACATGAGGCAAAAGAAATCTCCATCCGGTCAGGGAACGCATTCCTGGATGCCAGCATCGGTCAGACACTGCCGGTCCTGTTCGAAAGCGGAAGCGGGCAGGGGAGTATCGGTCACAGCGATACGTATCTGCAGGTGCAGGTCCCGCAGGAAGGCCTGCGCGGCGAACTCCGTCAGGTGCTGATCCGCGACCGTCAGGACGAGACTCTGATTGGGGAAATCATTTGACAGGATATCGACTATTCGATATAATTTTTGTTTACTGAAGCGCGTCGCGCTTCAATTCATAAGTGTTGGAGATCATGCATATGCAGGACAGAATATATAATTTCTCCCCCGGACCTTCGGTATTGCCGGAACCGGTTTTGAAAAGGGCGCAGACTGAGCTGCTGAACTATCATGGCAGCGGTATGTCGGTAATGGAGATGAGCCATCGAAGCGCGATATTTGAAGAGATATTTAGCGATGCCAAGGCAAAAATGAAAGAAGCGCTGCAGGTGCCTGACAGTCATGAGATCCTGTTCCTTCAGGGCGGAGCCACACTCCAGTTCGCAGCGATCCCCATGAATCTCATGGAAGGAGCTGCAGCTGACTATGCCGTTACAGGCAGTTTTTCGGAAAAAGCAGCAAAAGAAGCCGAAAAGTACGGTACCGTGCACATAGCCTGCAGTACCAAGGAATCCGGGCACGATCATATTCCGCCACAGGAAGCACTGCAGCTTTCTGAAGACGCGAAGTATTTCTATTACTGCGCAAATAACACCATTTACGGTACGGAATGGCAGTATATTCCGGAGACGAAAGCATCGCTGGTGTGTGACATGTCTTCCGATATTCTCACGAAGCCGGTGCCGGTGGAAAAGTATGGCCTGATCTATGCCGGGGCACAGAAGAACATGGCGCCGGCCGGGTTGACAGTCGTGATCGTGGATAAGCGCCTTGCAGGCCGGGAACAGAAGTTTACGCCGCAGATCATGAGCTATGAAACGATGATCCGAACCAATTCCATGCTCAACACGCCCCCCTGCTGGTGCATCTACATGCTGTCATTGGTGCTGGACTGGCTGCGGGAACAGGGCGGTGTGCAGGCGATGGAACAGCTCAAAAAAGAGCGGTCATCCCTTCTGTATGACTACCTGGATGGAAGCCGCCTTTTCCGGCCGCACGCGCAGCCGGGGTCACGCAGCGATATGAACGTGACATTCCGGACAGGCGACGCAGATTTGGACGCTGAATTCGTGAAAGGCGCAGCTCAACAAGGTATGGTAAACCTGAAAGGTCACAAGGTGACAGGCGGCATGCGGGCGTCGCTGTATAACGCCATGCCATTGGAAGGCGTACAGAAGCTGCTGGAGTACATGAAGGAGTTTGAACGGAAGCATGTTTAAGATAAAAACGATGAATGCCATCTCCCCGGCTGGACTGAATGTGCTGAAAGCTTACGGCTGCGAGGTGGGGGAAAGGCTGGAACATCCGAACGGACTGCTGATCCGCAGCGCCAATCTGCATGAGGAAGTGTTTGATCCGGAGCTCGTCGCCATCGCGCGGGCCGGAGCCGGTTACAATAACATCCCTGTTGAGCGCTGCACGGAAGAGGGCATCGTGGTTTTCAATGCGCCCGGAGCCAACGCGCAAGCCGTAAAGGAACAGGAGATCGCGGCGCTGGTCATGGCTTCCCGTGATATTATCGGAAGCATCGAATGGGTACGCTCGATCGAAAATGAAGGGGAGAACATCCCGGAACTGGTCGAGAAAGAAAAATCCCGCTTTGCGGGGCCGGAGCTGCTCGGTAAGACGCTGGGCGTCGTCGGCCTCGGCGCTGTCGGTGCCCTGGTGGCGAACGCGGCAATCGAGCTGGGTATGAAGGTGATCGGCTACGATCCATTCATGTCAGTAGACGCGGCGTGGCGGCTCTCACGGGAAGTCCTCCACGCGCAGGAATTTCAGGAGATCTGTGAGGCCAGCGACTATATCAGCATCAACGTGCCTTATTCCGAGGATACCCATCACATGTTCAATGAGGAAGCGTTCCGGATGATGAAGCAGGGTGTGCGGATCGTGAACGAGTCGCGCGCGGAAGTGGTGGACGACGTGGCCATGACCGAAGCGCTGAAGACCGGCAAAGTGGCGAAATACGTGACTGATTTTCCCAATGCTGTCATCCTGAAAGCGCCGAACGTGATCGCAATGCCGCATCTCGGCGCCTGCACGCCTGAGAGCGAAGACCGCTGCGCAGAGATGGCGGCGGAAGAACTGTATGATTATCTGAAAAACGGGAACATCCGCAACTCGGTCAACCTGCCGTCGGTCACACTCAGCCGTATGGGCGTCTGCCGGCTGTGCGTGATCCACTATAATGTGCCGCGCATGATCACGAGGATCCTGGATTTCATCAGCGCCAAAAACATCAACGTCGAGCATATGATCAACAAGCCAAGAGGCCGTTATGCCGTTACGATCATTGACCTCGGCGAAGCGATCGGTAACAACACCGCGGACAATATCCGCGAAATGTCGGATGTGCTGAGGGTGAGAGTGATATGAAAAAGAAGATCGGATTGCTGGTCGCAGTGGAAATGGAAAGTGTTTTCGCCCGATATGGAACACCCGGAAGAACGGAAGAGCGCGGCGGGTTCACAGTATACGTCTATGGGAACGAAGCTTATGAACTGTTCGTGATCCACAGCGGCATCGGTGAACTGGCTGCGGCGGCTGCCACACAGCTTCTGCTGGACCGTTATGAGGCGGAACTGATCGTCAATTTCGGTGTTGTCGGCGGACTGACGCCGGAGATGGCGGAAACGAAACTCTGTGTTGTGGAAAAACTGGTGCATTACGATTTTGACCTGTCCGGGATCGACCCGCTCATGCCAGCCCAGTATCCCGGGTATCCGGATGTATATGTGCCTGCCGATGAGGAGATGATCCGCAAGGCGCTGGCCGTCTGCCCGGAGCTGAAGCGTGTGACATGCGCTTCTGCTGACAAGTTTGTGGGGAACCAGGCAGATAAGGAACAGCTGCATCGGAAATACGGTGCCGACATCTGTGAGATGGAGGCGGCGGCCGTCCTGCTGACCTGCCGGCGTTCCGGCATACCGTGCCTCATGATCAAGGCTGTTGCCGATGGGCTGACCGGCGGGGGACAGGAATACTTTGACGCGCTGCAGGAGAGTGCCGCACGCTGTTTTGAAGTGACCGACCGAATCATTCGGGAGCTGTAAATGACAACGAAGCTTTATTATCAGGACGCGTATCAGTTCTCTTTCTCTTCCGTTGTGCTTTCCTGTACACCGAAGGGAGAGAACTGGATCGTCATTCTCAGAGAGACAGCGTTCTTCCCGGAAGACGGCGGGCAGCCGGCCGACGCCGGAACACTGGACGGAGCTGCGGTCCTGGATGTTCATGAAAAGAACGGAGACATCCTCCACCTCTGCACAAAAGAGATCCCTGCCGGTACGATCGTGCGCGGCGAAGTGGACGCGGAAACACGGCTGCGCCGTATGCAGAACCACACAGGAGAACATATCTTTTCCGGTATCGTATGCGGCCGTTTCGGATGCAGCAATGTAGGTTTTCATATCGGCGAAGCTTTTATGACGATCGACTATGACCGGGAATTTACGGAGGAGGAGCTGCGGGAATCGGAACGTCTTGCCAATGAGGCGGTCCGGGCGAATCTGAAGGTACGCTGCTGGTTCCCCAATCGGGAGGCTCTTGCTTCGATCTCCTACCGGAGCAAGAAAGAACTGGAAGGGGAAGTCCGCATCGTTGAGATACCCGGCGTCGACTGCTGCGCCTGCTGTGCGCCGCATGTTCGCAGGACCGGAGAAGTGGGAGTCGTCAAACTGCTGGAAGCTGAACGTCATCGCGGCGGCACGAGGCTGACGATGCTGTGCGGCATGGACGCCTGGCAAAACTACTGCCTGCGACAGCAGAGCGTTGCCGAGATATCTGTGCTCCTGAGCGCGAAGAGAGATCAGGTGACCGCGGCGGTGGAGCGTCTTCTGGAAGAGAAGGAAGCGCTGAAAGAAAAAGCGGCGGCCCTTTCCCGGGAAAACATATCGCTGAAGGCGGAGAAAATACAGGAGACGGAAGGAAATCTCTGTGTGTTTCTGGAGGACTCCGACGAGATCGCGGCACGCGAGCTGATGAACCTGCTGAAAGAAAAATGCGGAGGTTATGCCGCTGTGTTTTTCCCCGCGGAAACAGGCTGGCGTTACTGCATCGGCAGCACCACGCTTGACATGCGCAAAGCGGCGTCGGCGATCAATGCGGGGATCGACGGACGCGGCGGCGGCCGCCCGGAAATGATCCAGGGCAGGGCCTCGGAAACCCGGGAAGTGATCCGGCAATTTGTAGAGAAAACAGTTATGTGAACCTCTAGACAAAACAGGTAAAATTGTATAAATATGGAATAAGAAAGTGCCCAAAAACGGAAAATTTTTTGGGCACTTGTTATAAATTTCAAGGGTTTTGTCAATTGACAAGTCTTTGGCGTAACATTATAATAGAGAACGTGAAAGTGGGGGTATTCTGCCTTCTGGCCGATGCTCCGCAAAATCGGTTGCTGTGCCGAAACCGGTGTTCGGCAAGCGTATACTAGTTATTGGAGGGTTATTTGTGAGAGATCTCAAGCATCTGATCTACTTTGAGAATCTGCTTCAGGAAGCGAATAACGATCTTGTCAAACAAGGCAAAGCCGATGGCAAGCGTGCCATCGGTTACACCTGTTATTTCATGCCCGAAGTGCTTCTCGACCTGCCCGGCTGCTTCTCTGTCCGTCTGAGAGCACCGCGCTGCACATCCCCCGACATTGCGACCTATTATCTGTCCGGTCGTGTATGTCACTATGCACGTTCCCTGCTGGAGCGCGCACTGGAAGGCGGCTACAATTTCCTGGATGCCCAGATGGGCACTGAAACCTGCACGGCGACCTGCCGTTTCCAGGAGCACATCCAGCAAAAGCACCTCGATTCTGTGGAAGACATGCGCATCATCGACAATGATGATTTCTTCTGCACGTTTACTGACATCCCGTTCAAAAACAACGAAAACAGCTATGAGCATTTTGAGACGCAGCTCCGCGCTCACGTGCTTGAACCGCTGCACGAGCATTTCGGGATCGACATTTCCGATGAAGCTCTGCTCAAGACGATCGAAGAGCACAACGAAGTCTGCCGCCTCATCAACGAGATCGGCGATTACCGAAAGCTCGACAATCCCACTATTACCGGATATGAGTTCCATGTCATCCAGCTGGTGAGCCTTACATGCCCCAAGTATCTGATCCTGCCTTATCTGCGTGAAACAGCGGAAGAGATGAAGACCCGCGAACCCGATGACAGAAAGAACTTCCGCTGCAAAGTTGTTCTGGCCGGTTCCGAGAACGACGACCCTGATTTCACCAAGCTGATCGAAGGTTGTGGCGCGTTGGTTGTCTGCGACCGGTTCTGCTACGGAGCCGTTGAAAGCCGCGTTCCCATCGAGCTTGAAGAAGGAAAGAGCCCGCTTCGGTGCATCGCTGAGCACTATCTCAAAACTTCCAACTGCCCGCGCTTTATGCCGCAGGATGAGATGCGTGCCCGGAAACAGAGACTTGCCAATCTCGCAAAGGAATATCATGCTGACGGCGTGATCATTGCGTCCAACAAGTTCTGCGAATACTGGAGCTATGAGCGTGTCATTGACACCTTTATCCTCCAGCGTGACTTCGGACTGCCTGTTTGCTCCATCGAGAAGGAATACATCAACTCCGCCTCCGGCCAGCTGCGTACCCGCTTCCAGGCCTTTGTGGAGAGCGTCGAGATCAAGCACATCCAGGAGGGCAAGTAAAGATGGCGAATAAAGTAAAAAAAGCACTCAGAGATTTCTGGTACGGCAAGCCGCACTCCGCCGAAGAAGGCGGCCGCCGGCTCGGTGAACTGTATGAGGACAAGACCGGTCTCCTGAAGCACAGAGAATGGCGCGGTGTTAAGGACACGATGTACTATATGTACATGATCTGGGGCTACAACTATGTCCACATGGTCACTGACATCCTGAAGTATTCCAACAACCCTATCGACTTCTTTAAAGGCACATGGCGCTATCGCTGGATGGGACAGACATACCTCCCGGTCATCCACTGGTTCGAGCGTGGCCTGCAGGGCATGCGCGGCGAAGCGCTTGCAGCTTCCGCATGGCACTATCGCGCCATGGTCAGCGCCTCCATTCAGCAGATCTGCAACTTCTTTAACGCTGACACCCGTCTCCATCACGGCAAGCAGAACGATGCTTACAGGCACACTTTCTATGCCAACGAGACGACCTGCGGCACCATGTTCTATCCCTGGATGGACGCCGGCTATCAGTATCTCCCCATAGAGATGATCCCGTATTTTGTTACCTGCCATGTAAACTCGCACACTGTGCTGAACTATATCGACGCGGTGCAGTCTCTGGGCCTGCCCGGCGATCCGTGCCCGATGTGCCAGGCTGAGGCCGGCATCTTTGTTCTGGACGATGTTCCCGATTCTTCGCCGATGGTCATCACCTGCAACGAAGCGTGTGACGCGTCGGTTTCCACTTCCACACTTCAGGACTGGTTTGCCAACAAACCTCTCTTCGCACTTCCCATCCCCATGCAGTTTGACGATCCCCTGGTCAAGAAATACTGCATGAATGAGATCGAAGCATGCTGGAAGTTTATCGAAGAGCAGACCGGTGTTCCTTTCAGCTGGGATTCCATGGTCAAGCGGCTTGAGAAACAGAACAAGCTGCAGCGAGACGAGTGGGAGAAGTGGGAAGTAGCCTCCAAGACCGATTTCTATCCGATCAACGGTGTTGCCCAGGCACTGTTCCGTATCTATTCCACACAGTATGGTATTCAGGGCGATTTCTGGGAGGATGCCAGCGAAAAAGTAAAGAAGATCATGTACAAATGTGTCGAAAAGAAGATCAATCCTTTCCCGCAGACACGCCATCGCGTGATCGCATGGTCCTGTGCACCGCTGTATTACTCCAACTGGTGTACCTGGGCTTATAACTGCTGGGGTCTGAACACTATCATCAACATGGACTCGCTTATGTTCGACATGGAGATTCGTACGGATTCTTACGAGAATATGCTTGAGGATATGGCAACTTATCACATGTGGGCTCCGATGCGCCGTATGGCAGTGGGCGGCATGCACCACATTTTTGAACTGTGGGATTACATGAAACGTTTCAACTGCGATATGGTTGCCATGTATGACCAGCTGCAGTGCAAGGGCATGCAAGGTGTTCACGGTCTCTTCGAAGATGAGTTCCGTAAGAGAAACATCAATGCTTTTTGGATTCCGCATGCGCTTCCTGACAGCCGTACGGTTTCCCGAGCGGAGATCCGTCGGCAGATCAACGACTATATGACCACCGTCATGCACGAAGAGCCGCTCGATCCGTCTCTTCTTGACTTTGACGATTCGATGACGTGGTAAGAGGAGGAAGGATACTATGAAAAAATGCAGCTGCAGCTTTGGGAAAAAGCTCGGAAAATTTCTTTTGAAGTTCTGCGGGATCTTTGTAGCACTGAATGCGGTCATCTTTGTGATCTTCTTCTTTGATCTCGACGGAAAACCCCTCTTCAACGTGGTGGAACCG
>JAEEGH010009002.1_pt1 | contig 23420 bp, 20 predicted proteins | sample 9134181 | NCBI WGS metagenome assembly JAEEGH01 (sample SAMN16246544, study PRJNA631951) | gut metagenome | biome: gut microbiome; feature: rumen; material: DP-attached | host: Bos | place: Iran: Karaj | collected 2018-10
GGTAAATTGACAAGGAATTTATAATGAACAATGAAGAAAAAGCAAATAAATTTTTTAAGTTGGTAGATATTTTGGAAAAGTTAAGGGGAGAACACGGTTGCCCTTGGGACAAAAAACAAACTCATCAATCACTTATGAAATATTTGTTTGAAGAATCAAACGAATATAACGAAGCAGTTCAAAAAATGGATTACAACAACATGAAAGAAGAGTTAGGCGATGTGTTGTTACAGATAATTTTTCATGCACAGATAGCGAAAGAAAATAATAAGTTCGATATATACGATGTTTTAGATACAATAAACGAAAAAATGATAAGAAGACATCCGCACGTGTTTGGTAACTCCAAAGCGACAACCGAAGAAGAAATAAGAGCGGAATGGGAAAAAATCAAAGCGGAAGAAAAGAAACAGAAGAATAAAGTTTGACAATAAATACTCATATAAATATAATAATTGTATATATAAATAATTAAAGTTAAGAAAAAAATTATAAACGGGGGAAGTAAAAAATGAAAAAGTTGTTAGCAGCAATGTTTTTGGCAGTAGCAATGGTAGCACCTGCATTTGCAGTAATGGAGTTTGATGTAAAGGCCGGGTACATTATAGAGCCTACAGTAACAGAAACCGGTCCAAATGAATATAAATGTACTTATTCGCAGGATCCGTCATATTCTCTCGGAGCAGATTTGTATTTCTTCGTAATAGATAATCTTGGTATAGGTGTTGGTGGAAGTTATATTTTTAACAGTGAGTTTACAGGAAATGATTGGCACGCATGGGCTGACGATGTAAAAGCCGGTTCAACAAATATATATGCTACCGTAAAACCTGTATTGGCAGAAAACGGAATGGTAGACAGAGTATATTTAGTAGGTCAGTTAGGTATGGGTATTACAGAATTTAGTTCGGATGTTGATGATTATAATTTTTCGGAAAACGGTTTATATTGGGGAGCAGGTTTAGGTATAGAAAAAGCTAATATAATCGTTGAACTTTTGTATTCCGTAAACTATTGGGAACATAATGATGATTACAGTTGGGAGAAAGGTTGGTCTTATACAACAAGAAGAATAGCAGTTAACGTAGGTTATAAATTCAGTTTCTAATAAAAATATTAAGTCATAAATTATAAGGTTATAGGGTTATATGGTTAACGATAAGGCAACCGATAGCCTTATAACCTGAAATTTTTTATAGGAGAAAATATGAAAAAAAGTTTTCTGATATTATTGTTTACAACAGTACTTGTTTTGCCTGTATTTGCGGCAGACCAAGGAACAATGGAAGCCGGCATAAAAGCAGGACTTCCTCTTTATCAAGAAACAAGATTGGAATGTGACGGATATGATGATTATGATATGAAAACAACAATGTCTGTCGGAGCAGACTTTTTTTATTATGTAGATTACAATATTGCGGTAGGTGTCGGAGCAGAGCATATTTTTAACAGTAAACTGAAATATGCACCAAATGAACCTAAAGATAAGATCGGATATACCAATATTTATTTCCAAGTAAAATATAATTTCGATTTTGATGATGACGGTTATAATAATATTTATCCTATATTTCAATTGGGTTATGGTATATTACATGCCGATTGGGATCTTAGAAACGATCCTCCGAGTGCGAGTGTGGAAAATTATAACGGTGTATATTGGGGAATCGGTGTGGGAACAACAATAGCAAGATACTTTATAATGGAATTGATATATTCGTTTAATTACGGAAGTGCCGAATTTACGGGGTGTGCCGGACCGCACCCGGATTTTGAATATGATATATCAACTTACAGATTGAAGTTTAATTTAGGTTTTAAATTCGACTTCTATTAGGAAATAATTAGATTACATTAATACAAAAAAACAGAAATATTTTAGTTACAACTTCAAATTTCCGAGCCTCATGTACCGTTTCACTTACGTACACTACGGCTCGGAAATTTCTGTTTTTTTATTTTAGCGAAGCGACTTTATCTTTTGAATTATAACTTTGTATTTGGCTCAATCGAGTACCAATCGCTATCGCTTTCTTTTACGTACACTTCATTCGCCAAATACTTCGTTCTAATTCAAAATCTAAAAGTCTTTGATAGCCAAGAAAAAGGTAAATTACTAATTGTAGTATTTGTCATTCCGGACTTGATCCGGAATCTATAAAAAATAACAAAAAGCGGGGAATTTTTTCTTCCCGTTTTTTACAATTAAACTTCCAATCTTCTAATCTTCCAATCATCAAATCTTCAAAGACGTATGTGGTTGCTGAATACCGGATAAAGGCCTTTTTGCTTTATCGTATCCACGATTTCCGCAACTGTTCTTGAATCGGAAATTTCAAACTGTTCATCACCTTTGGCATCGTCTTTATGTCCGCCTACGGAAGTTTTTACACCTGCCGAAATTTTTGTTGCACATACACCTATAACATTATCTCTGAAACCTGCTCTTTCTCTTGTTGAAATTGTAATATCGGAAAACGGCATAAATAATCTGTAAGCACACAATGCCTGGAACAATTGCTTTTCATTAACATAGTGAGGATTTTGCTCTTTATGTTCGTGAATGTACGGCCTTAATCTGGGAACGGAAAAACCTATTTTAAGATCCGGATACTTTTGTTGCAACAAATAAGCATGAACTGCGGTGGAAAAAGCATCTTTCCTGAAATCATCAAGACCGAAAAGTATTCCCAGAGATACACCTCTCATACCTGCAAGAGCCGCTCTTTCCTGGGCATAAAATCTGTATTCAAAAACGGATTTAGGTCCTGCCAAATGTAACTGTTTATATCTTTCTTTGTTGTAAGTTTCCTGATAAACACAAACAAAATCCGCTCCGCATTGGCAAAGATATTTATATTCGTCCGTATTTAACGGATAAATTTCTATTGATATGGAAGAAAAATATTTCTTTGCAAGTTTTACCGCTTCACCTATATATTCAACACTTGATGCACTTCTTGATTCTCCCGTAAGTATTAAAATATCTTCAAGCCCTGTTTTGGAAATTGCTTTAAATTCTTTTTCTGTTTCTTCTATAGTAAGTTTGCCTCTGTGTATATTATTTTTACAATTGTATCCGCAATAAGTGCACTGATTTTCGCAGTAATTTGAAATATACAGAGGAGTAAATAAAGATATACTTGAACCGAAATGTTTTCTCGTTTCGTATTGTGCCTTATGTGCAATTAAATTTAAAAAATCCGTTGCTGCGGGAGATAACAAAACTTTCAAATCTTCAACATCTAAAATTTCTTTGTTTAATGTTTTTTGAACATCGTTTTTTGTGTATATGTTATAATCGTAACCGTTTGTTAAATTTAAAACTTGTTCCAACATGTCGGACTTTATTTGTTCCATGTTTTTATAAAACATTTTATTTGTCCTCCAAAAAGTCTATCAAAGGACTGGATGCTTCCGCTTTAAAATTAAGTACTCTGCCAAGTCCCGCAAGATAAGCTTTTCTTCCTGCAATAATTGCAAGCTTAAAAGCTTCTGCCATTTCGTCTATATTTTTGGCTGTTGCAATTGCCGTATTTATCATAACGGCAGCAGCACCTTCCTGCATGATTTCACATGCTTGAGAAGGGGAACCGATACCTGCATCAACAATTACAGGCAGCTTTATTTCATCTATAATTATTTTAATAAAATGTTTTGTGAGAAGTCCCAAATTGCTGCCGATAGGTGCGGCAAGCGGCATAATTGTTGCAGCGCCTGCATTTGCCAAATCTCTTGCAACATTTAAGTCCGGATACATGTATGGCATTACAACAAAACCTTCTTTTGCAAGAATTTCCGTCGCTTTTATGGTTTCGTAATTATCCGGTAACAAAAATTTTGTATCTTTTATAACTTCAATTTTTACAAAGTCTCCGCAACCGAGTTCTCTTGAAAGTCTTGCTATTCTAACGGCTTCTTCTGCCGTTCTTGCACCGGAAGTGTTGGGAAGCAGAGTTACGGTTTTAGGTATAAAATCTAATATGTTATATTCTGTTTTTGTGTTTGCTCGTCTTAGTGCAAGGGTTACGATTTCCGCACCCGCACTTTCAACTGCAGCTTTTACCAAATCCAACGAAAATTTTCCCGAACCTAAAATAAATCTTGAATTGAATTCGTGCCCTGCAATTATTAATTTATCCATAAATTCTCCTATATAACGACCGCAGATTTTAAACTGCACCTTTACATTTGGTTCCTTTATGTGCCAATCGCTTCGCTTTCTTTCAGCACACTGCAGTCATCAAATGTTTCGGTTCGTATTAAACTTTGCGGTCTGTAAAAATCACTTTGTGATTTTTAGCCGTTTTTCTGTTCCGCAATTATAAATTGTACATTATACATTGTACATTAAAAATGCTCCGCATTTTTAACCGCCGCCTACAAAAGTTAAAACTTCCATAACATCCGTATCTTTCAAATTTACTGTGGTATATTTATCTTTAGAAACAATTTTACCGTTTAATTCAATTACAATTCGTCCCATATTATAATTGTTGTTTTTCAAGAAGTCGGACAATGTTATTGTTTCTTTTAATGCGATATCTTTACCGTTAACTCTCATTTTATCTCCTTAATAAAAAAATAGAATATGAATGAAGTTTTTGGCGCCCGAGGTGGTGCCCCCCATAACATATTCTATTTAAAATGATAATTTATGATACTATAAAATTTTACCTTTTGTCAACAAAAATTCCGTCTTTTTTTTAATGTTAAAATATTCTATAATTATAAACTATACATTGCCGTTTAGTTGTTAATTACAAGTTGCTGTTTTATCGTTAATTATAAATTATAAATTGTAAAATATAAATTGTCGTATCGTGGGGGAAAAATGGCTATTACTTATCAAAAAGCAGGTGTAAACATTGATGCAGGAAACGAGTTAGTTAAAAGACTTAAGAAAAAACTTCCTAAAGTTGGTGGTTTTGGCGGTGCATTCCCTATAGAAAATACAAAATATAATTTGGTTAGCTCTACCGACGGAGTTGGGACAAAATTAAAGATTGCTTTTTTGGTAAACAAGCACGATACCGTAGGTATAGATTTGGTTGCAATGAATGTTAACGATATAATTTGTGTCGGTGCAAAACCTCTTTTCTTTTTGGATTATTTTGCTTGCGGTAAACTTAATGTTTCTCTTACCGAAAAAGTTATAAAAGGTATTATGGACGGCTGCAAACAGTCCGATGCACAACTTATCGGCGGAGAAACTGCTGAAATGCCAAGCTTTTATAAAGGTGAAGAATATGATTTAGCAGGTTTTGCCGTAGGTATAATTGAAAAAGGTAAAGAAATTACGGGTAAAGATATTAAAGAAGGTGATGTTATAATAGGTCTTCCTTCGAGCGGTCCTCATTCCAACGGATACTCTTTAATAAGAAAAGTTTTTTCCGAAAAAGAATTGAAAAAATATTCCAAAGAATTGTTAGCCCCGACAAAAATTTATGTTAAAGAAGTTTTAGCCGCACTTAAAAAATTCAATAACGGTAAAAGCAGAAAAATAACCGGTATTGCACATATTACCGGCGGAAGTTTTTACGATAAGATCGGAAGAATCTTACCGCAGGATGCACATGTAATAATAAACAAAGGTTCCTGGAAAGTTCCGGAAATATTTAACATAATTCAAAAGAAAGGTAATGTTCCTGAAAAAGATATTTACAGAACATTGAACATGGGTATCGGTATGGCAATATTCGTCAGACCGGAACATGCACAAGCCGTTCACAAATTTTTGAAAGGTTCTAAAGTTATAGGATTTGTTCAAAAAGGTAAAAAGGGTGTGGAAATAATATAATGAAAAAGTTAGCGGTATTGGTTTCCGGCGGCGGCTCAAATTTACAGTCGATAATAGATTCAACAAAAAACGGAATACTTAAAGATATTGCCGAAGTTGTTATCGTTATATCCAACAATCCTTCCGCTTACGGGCTTGAAAGAGCCAAAAAAGAAGGAATAAAGTCCGTTGCATTGGATTACAAAAATATGGATAAACAAGATTATGACGATAAAATGTATAATCTTGTAAAAGAATCCGGTGCGGACATAATTTGTTTGGCGGGTTATCTTAAAAAAGTTTCCGATAAAATTGTTAAAGAATATAAATCGAGAATACTGAATATTCATCCGGCTTTACTTCCGAAATTCGGAGGTAAAGGAATGTACGGACATTTTGTTCATGAAGCGGTGGTAAAAGCAAAAGAAACAAAATCCGGTCCTACGGTTCACTATGTGGACGAGAATTATGATACCGGCAACATCATTTTACAAAAAGAAGTACCGGTTTACGAAACCGATAGTCCCGAAGATGTTGCAAAAAGAGTTTTAGTTCAGGAACATATAATATTCCCTCAAGCAATAAAAAAAGTTATAGAAAATTTAAAATAAAGAAGGTAAAAAAGTATGATACCAAGATATGCAAAACCTGAAATGGAATCTATTTGGACAGACGACAACAAATTCAAAATAATGTTGGAAGTTGAAATTTTAGCATCCGAAGCTATGAGCAAGTTGGGTGTAGTTCCTAAATCCGCAATAGCCAAAGTAAGAAAAAAAGCCAAGATAAACAAAGACAGAATAAACGAAATAGAAAAAACCGTTAAACACGATGTAATAGCTTTTTTAACAAGTGTTGTTGAAACCGTCGGTCCCGAGGCAAGATTTTTGCATATGGGTATGACATCGTCCGATGTTTTGGATACTTCCCTTGCAGTTCAAATGAGACAAGCTTGTTTGCTCCTTATAAAAGAAACTAAAGAGTTAATGAAAATAACAAAAAAGTTGGCTTTCAAATATAAATATACTCCCACAATGGGAAGAAGTCACGGCGTTCATGCCGAACCTACGACATTCGGATTGAAAGTTGCAAATTGGTACAGCGAACTTTCCCGTTCACTCGACAGATTAAACTATGCATTGGAAACCGTAAGTTACGGAGCAATTTCCGGAGCCGTGGGAACATTTGCGCATTTAAGTCCGAAAGTTGAAGAATATGTTTGCAAAAAATTGAATTTGAAACCTGAACCTGTTTCAACACAAATTGTTCCGAGAGACAGACACTCAATATTTTTATCAACAATTGCACATGTAGGTGCTAACCTTGAAAGAATAGCACTTGAAATAAGACATTTGCAAAGAACGGAAGTTGCAGAAGCGGAAGAACCGTTTACAAAAGGTCAAAAAGGTTCATCTGCAATGCCGCACAAAAGAAATCCGATAATATCGGAAAATGTTTGCGGTTTTGCAAGACTTTTAAGAGGATATGCGGTAACGGCTATGGAAAATATTGCTTTATGGCATGAAAGAGACATAAGTCATTCTTCAACCGAAAGAATAATGTTGCCGGATGCAACGATGGGACTTTATTATATTTTAAAAAGAATGCAGGGATTACTTTCCGGATTAAATGTGTATCCGGAAAATATGAAAAAAAATCTTAACAAAACCCAGGATGTTATTTGTTCCGGAACACTTTTGTTAACGTTGGTAGATAAAGGATTAACGAGAGAGCAAGGTTATGCAATTATGCAAAGACTTGCATTTTCTGCAAGAGAAAAAAATGTTAGTCTTGAAGAAGTAGCATTAAAAGATGAAGAAATAAGAAAATATATGAACGAAAAAGAAATAAGAAGAGATTGTGATTTGTCACCGCACTTTAAAAATGTTGATTTTATATTTAAGAGAGTTTTTAAAAAATAAATTTTACCGAAAAATTTATTTTTAATTTATAATTTATAATTTACAATTTATAATTAAAAACTGTGAGGATAAAATGGCTAACAAATTTAAGTATTATCTTAACCAAGACGGAAGTTTCGTTATTGAGAATTATAATTTAGCACCGACTTTTTCAAGCTTTTTCCCGGGAATTTCCGGAGTAAAAGGTATTCCTATGTGGGCATATTATGTTAACAGAGGACAAGGAATTTGTACATTCGGTATAAAAAATAAAAACTATGCAATAATGGAATTTTATCCTGCAAATGTAAGTTATAATTTGGTAAATACTTTCGGTTTTAGAACATTTTTAAAAATAAAGAAAGGTAAAGATACAATTTGTTATGAACCTTTCAAAAACAATAGTGCCGATGTAAAAAATATAAAACAAAATATGTATGTTTCCGCTTACGATTTAACGATAGAAGAAATAAACACAAAAATCGGTATAAAAACAACAGTTACATATTTTACTTTACCTAATCAACCGTTGGCGGGTTTGTTAAGAAAAGTTACGGTTGAAAATTTATCAAAACAAAATATTCAAGTGGAAATTGTTGACGGTATGCCGAAAATTCTTCCTTACTATGTTAATTCCTGGTCGCAAAAATATATGTCTACAACAATTCAAGCTTGGACAAAAGTTGATAATTTCGATAAGACCGGAGTTCCTTTTTATAAATTGAAAGTTGAAACGGCAGACAGTTCCGAAGTTGTAGAAATTACTGAAGGCAACTTTTATTTTTCTTTGTTACAGGATAAAAAAGTGAAAAAAACCGATATTATAATTGATCCGGACATCTTGTTCGGTTCCGATACAAGTTTTGCTTTCCCGGAAAAATTGTTTAACGAAAATTTTGTATATCCCAAAAAACAATTTGCCGATAACAAGTATCCTGCGGCTTTCAGTTATGCAAAACAAAATTTGAAATCGAAAGACAGTTTTAAAATATATTCGATAGTCGGTCACATTGAAAGTGCAAAATCTTTAAACAGTTTCGTTAAAAAGTTCGACATAAAATATTTCGAAACAAAACAGGAAGAAAACAAAAATTTAATAAATTCAATTACGTCAAATATGGAAACACATTCTTCGATACCTGAATTTGATATGTATTGCAGACAAAATTATCTTGATAATGTTATGAGAGGCGGACTTCCCATTGAATTTAAATATAACGACAAATCCGCAATGTATTATGTCTTTTCAAGAAAGCACGGTGATTTGGAAAGAGATTATAACGAGTTCCAGGTATCACCGAACTATTATTCGCAAGGTAACGGAAATTACAGAGATGTAAACCAAAACAGAAGAAAAGATATTTTCTTTAACCCTAATGTAAAAGACAGTGCGGTAAAAATATTTTATAACTTGTTACAAATAGATGCCTGTAACCCGTTGGTGGTTAAAGGAACACTTTTTGTTTTAGATACAAAAAGCAAAGAATATAAAAATATAATAAGTGATTTAAGTAACAAAAAAGATGAAGAAAAATTGAACAAATTTTTCCAAAAACCGTTTGAGCCCGGTTCGCTTGCAACATTCATGGAATTTTCAAACATAAAAACAAAAATAAAATTTGAAGATTTTATTTCAAAAGTTGTAACAACGGCAAAAGCTCAAAACGATGCAAATCACGGTGAAGGATATTGGGTAGACCATTGGAAATACAATTTCGATATATTGGAAAGCTTTTTAACAATATATCCCGATAAGAAAAAAGATATCTTCTTTAACGATAAATCTTTTATTTATTATGATAACGATCATTATGTTTTACCGAGAAATCAAAAGTATGTTTTAACTCCGAAAGGAACTGTAAGGCAATATAATTCCGTAGCAAAATCCGATGAAAAAGCGGAACTTATAGCATCAAGAAAAGTTAATCCCAATGCATTAAGAACAAATAACGGTAAAGGTGATATTTATTATACGACACTTGCTTCAAAGTTTATAACAATAATGTCGGTAAAGTTTGCAACTTTGGACAGTGAAGGTATCGGTATAGAAATGGAATCGGATAAACCGGGTTGGTACGATGCATTAAACGGTTTACCCGGACTTTTCGGTTCATCGACTCCGGAAGTTTTTGAGTTGAGAAAGATGATGGTTTTCTTTTCAAATCTTTTGAAAGAAAATAAAGATGAAAAAATATTTGTACCTGTAGAAGTTGCAAAATTGTTTAAAGGACTTTTGTCCTTATTAAAACAAAAACTTTCTTCTTTCGATTTCTGGGATAAAGCAACAACATTGAAAGAAGAGTACAGAAAATCCGTTATATTCGGTATAAACGGTAAAGAAGAACAAATAAATATAGATTCGGTAATAGAATTTATAGATAAAGCGGTAGCAAAAATAAATGCAGGTCTTAAAAAGGCCATAGATCCTAAAACGGGATTATATGTTACTTATTTCAGATATGAAGCGACAAAATATCAAAAAAACAACGAAAAAAATTCTAAAGGTTTACCTTGTGTTAAGGTTTCTAAATTTCAAAGATATCCATTGCCGTTATTTTTGGAATCGGAAACACATTATATGAGAATGTCGAAAGACAGAAAGGAAGCAAAGCAACATTTTGCATCTATTAAAAAGAGCGGACTTTACGACAAGGAATTAAAGATGTTTAAAGTTTGTTCCTCTTTGCTTGGCGAATCCAACGAAATAGGAAGATCAAGAGTATTTTTACCGGGTTGGCTTGAAAACGAATCCGTATTTATGCACATGGAATTTAAATATTTGTTGGGACTTTTAAAAGCCGGTTTGTATGAAGAATTTTTCTCGTCGATAAAAACTTGTTTCCCGTGCTTTTTAAAACCTGAAATTTACGGAAGAAGCATACTTGAAAATTCATCTTTTATTTCTTCAAGTGCATTCCCCGATAAAAGAAATTGGGGCAGAGGTTTTGTTGCAAGACTCAGCGGTTCGACAGCCGAATTTATAGATATGTGGCTTACCATGATTTTAGGTTATAACCCTTTTTCCGTAAACGATAAAAAAGAGTTGGTGTTTAGTTTAAAACCTGTAATTAACGGAGAATTTTTCGATAAAAAAGGCGAATTTAAAGCAAAATTGTTTTCAACAACCGATTTGGTATATATAAATAAATCTAAAAAGAGTACATATTTGCCGAACATGAATATTAAAAAGATTGAAATTTTGTGGAACGATAATTCAAAAGATGTTATTGACGATAATGTTGTTGTCGGTAAAAATGCGGAAAAGATAAGACAAAGACTCGCAAAACGGATAACGGTTACTTTTTAATTTGATATTGTTTCGAATATAAAAGAGCAGGATTTCAGATTATAAAATCCTGCTCTTTTTTTATGTAAATTTTTCTTATAATTTTGTAAAATATCAAAGATAATAAAATAATACTTTATATATACGGAGTTTTTTATGAATTTAGCAAGAAAAATTATTAAAAATCATTTGGTTTCCGGTTCAATGGAAGTAGGAAGTGAGGTTGCACTGAGAATAGATCAAACATTAACTCAGGATGCAACCGGTACTATGGCATATTTGCAGTTTGAGGCAATGAATGTTCCTAAAGTAAAAACGGAACTTTCTGTAAGTTATGTTGATCATAACACATTACAGTCGGGTTTTGAAAATGCCGACGACCACAAATTTTTGCAGACAATAGCAAATAAACACGGAATAGTTTTTTCACCTGCAGGTAACGGTATTTGCCATCAGGTGCATTTGGAAAGATTCGGTATTCCGGGAAAAACATTGATAGGATCCGATTCCCATACTCCTACCGGCGGCGGTATCGGTATGCTTGCTTTCGGTGCTGGCGGACTTGATGTTGCTTGTGCCATGGCGGGACAACCTTTTTATATAACAATGCCTAAAATCGTTAAAGTTAATTTGACAGGAAAGTTAAGAGATTGGGTAAGCGCCAAAGATATAATTCTTGAACTTTTAAGAATATTGTCCGTAAAGGGCGGAAGAGGGAAAATATTTGAATTTGCAGGTGAAGGTGTTAAAACTTTGTCTGTTCCGGAAAGAGCGACAATTACAAATATGGGAACGGAACTCGGTGCAACAACGACAATATTTCCTTCTGACGAAATAACAAAAGATTTCTTAAAAAGACAAAACAGAGAAAAAGATTGGGTTGAAATGGTTGCCGATTCGGATGCAACATACGATGATGAATTAACAATAAATTTATCCGAACTTGAACCTTTAATAGCTATGCCGCACAGTCCGGACAATGTAAAAAAAGTTAAAGATTTGAAAGGAACAAAAGTTGATCAGGTTTGTATCGGTTCCTGCACAAACTCATCTTATGCGGACATGATGTTATGTGCCGAAACTTTAAAAGATAAAAAGATAAATAAAAATACAAGTTTAACGATTTCTCCGGGCTCAAGACAAGTATTTTCAATGCTTGCAAGTTCCGGTAAATTGTTTAACATAATAAATGCCGGTGCAAGAATATTGGAATGTGCTTGCGGACCGTGTATCGGTATGGGACAAGCTCCAAAAACGAAAGCGGTTTCGTTAAGAACATTTAACAGAAATTTTGAAGGCAGAAGCGGAACAAAAGATGCTCAGGTTTATTTGTGTTCACCGGAAGTTGCTTTGGCTGCAGCTTTAACGGGAGAAATAACGGATCCTACAACTTTGTTCGGTGCAAAACCTAAAATAAGTTTGCCGGACAGTTTTTATATTAATGATGACCATTTCCAAAAACCTTCCAACGAAGGGGAAATTGTAAGAGGTCCGAATATAAAACCGTTACCGAAATTCGAACCGATGCCCGATTCGATTTCGGCGGATGTTGTTTTAAAAGTCGGAGATAATATATCAACAGACCATATCTTGCCTGCAGGTGCAAAGATTTTGCCTTTAAGATCTAATTTGCCTGCAATATCCGAACATACTTTCGGTGCTGTAGATAAAGATTTTGTTGCAAGAGCAAAATCGGTTAAAAACGGAGTTATAGTGGGAGCGGAAAATTACGGGCAGGGCTCTTCAAGAGAACATGCCGCACTTGCTCCCAGATATTTGGGAATAAAAGTTGTTATTACAAAAACATTTGCAAGAATACATTTGGCAAATTTAATAAATTTCGGAATTATTCCGTTAACATTTGCTGATGTCAACGATTATGAACTTATAAAACTTGCAGATAAAATAGAATTTAAGAATATAAAAAATATTATAAAAGAAAATAAAGAATTGGTTATAACCGTTAACGGTAAAAATATTAAATTGAATTACAGTTTTACGGAAAGACAAAAAGAAATATTGTTTGCCGGCGGTTTGTTAAACTGGATTAAAGAGGGAATAAAATAATATGGAAGAACAGGAAATAAAACAAATAGTTAATAAAAAAGTTTCTTTGGCAAAAGTAGCTTCTATGCAGTTGGGACTTTTGGACTTTAAACAAAGAAATGCAATTTTGTTATCGATAGCCGATGCATTGGAAAAAAATATAAGCGAGATACAGTTTCATAACGATATAGATGTTGAAACAGCAAAAAATTCCGGCATGGATAAAGTTTTAATAGAAAGACTTACACTTACAAACAAAAGAATTGAAGATATGATTCATGGTGTAAGAAGTATTGTTAATCAAAAAGATCCGATCGGCGAAATTATGGAAACGAGAGAAGTTGACGGCATAAATATTCAAAAAGTCAGAGTTCCTATAGGAACAATAGCAATGATATACGAATCAAGACCGAATGTTACCGTTGATGCTGCGGCATTATGTATAAAGTCCGGCAATGCCATTATTTTAAGAGGCGGTTCTGAAGCTATAAATTCAAATAAAATACTTGCAAAGATTATTTCTTCTGCGGGAGAATCTGCAGGTATGCCTGTAGGTGCGATTACTTTTATAGATGTGGTTGACAGAGCGGCAGTATTGGAAATGATAAAACTTGATAATTATATAGATTTGTTGATACCGAGAGGAAGCGGAAAAATGATAGAGTTTATAAAACAACATTCTACAATTCCCATTCTTTCTCACGGCAGCGGGTTATGTCACACTTACATTGATAAGGCTGCCAATATCGATATGGCAATAAAAGTTACCATAAATGCCAAATGTCAAAGACCGGGCGTATGTAATGCTACCGAAACAGTGCTTGTTCACAGAGATATAGCAAACAAAGTGTTACCAAAATTGTGCAAAAAATTCTTTGAAAACGATACCGAAGTAAGAGGTTGTAAATTAACAAAATCCATTGTTCCGGAAGTTAAAGATGCCACCGAACAAGATTGGGCAACAGAATATTTGGACAAAATAGTGTCAATAAAAGTTGTTAACTCTTTGGAAGAAGCAATAAACCACATTAACAGATACGGTTCTAAACATTCCGATTCGATAATTACGGAAGATAAACAAAGAGCCGAAAAGTTCTTGAAAGAAGTTGATTCCGCGGCGGTGTTCCATAATGTTTCCACAAGACTTCACGACGGCGGAGTTTTCGGCCTTGGTGCCGAAATAGGAATATCTACGGGTAAATTGCATGCAAGAGGTGCAATGGGTGCAAGAGAGTTAACTACAACAAAATATGTTGTCAGAGGTAACGGAGTTATAAGAAAATAATTTTTATATATGTTTGGAGGTGTGACTGAATTATGAATATCGGGGTTTTGGGCGGTTCTTTTGATCCTGTTCATAATGCACACCTTCAAATGGCCGAAACAGCTTTAAAAGAGTTTCATTTTGATAAAATTATTTTCGTTCCGGCATACGTTCCGCCGCACAAGTTTAAATTGGTTGCTTGTGAAACGGACAGATATAACATGCTTCTCAGTGTAATAAAAGATATTGAACAATACGAAATTGATACTTACGAAATAGATTCAAAAAAATCTGTTTTTTCCTGTGAAATGTTGGACTATCTTCAATCTAAACACAAAAATGATAATATCAAAATGTTAATCGGAGCGGATTCTTTTAACAGTATTCATTTGTGGAAAAATACCGAATACATAGTGAAAAAATACGGGTTTGTGGTTTTTCCGAGACCTAATATAAAAATTGATACTGAAAGCCCGTATTACAAGTATTGTCTGTTTTCGAAAACAGTTATGAAAGACATATCTTCAACGGATATAAGGAACTGTTTAAAAAACAAAAAAAGTATTTTGAAATATGTTCCGAAACAAGTGTTTGAATACATAAAAAAGAAGAATTTATATAATGAATAAAAATATAGAACAAAAAATATATAATTATTTATCTGATAATTTAAAACCGGAAAGATATAACCATGTGTTGGCGGTTAATGATTTGGCAATAAAACTTGCTAAAAGTTATAAACTTGATGTTGTAAAAGTTTCCGTTGCCGCACTTCTTCACGATTGTGCCAAAAATATGACGCTTGAAGAAAATGTAAAGTATATTAAAAAAAATAATTTGAAAATAAAGTATGCGGATTTTGTTATAAAGTATCTTCCGCAAGTTTTACATTCTTATATAGGTGCGGATATTGCTCAAAAACAGTTCGGAATAAAAGATAAAGAAATTATAAATGCAATTAAAAATCATACTGTGGGAAGAGTAGGAATGAGTGAATTTGAAAAAGTGATTTTTATAGCTGATGCATTGTCTTTGGACAGAAAATATAAAAAAACTTTTGTTTCCAAAAAAATAATGTTTGGTGATTTGGATAAAACTTTTAAATTAGTATTACAGAATAAAATAAAATACGTTGTATCTAATTTTAAAGTTTTACATCCCGATATTATAAAAATATGGAATTATTATAACGGTTAAAATGTTAAAGAAAATTTTACTTTTTTTAATAGTTGTTTTGTTGGGTATATTAATTTGTTTTTTATCTACTTCTAAAATTGTTAAAGATTTTAAAGCCGGTAAAAATATAAATATACTGTTTGTATTGGATGATGTTGATAACAGCCGGACAATAAAGTTTGCCGTTGCTAAATATAATTCTTTAAATGAGTATATAAAAACGGTATTTATAGATGAAAATGTCACTATAGTTTATAGAACAAAAAAAGCAAGAATATTGAAAGATATGATTTTGGAAGTTGAACCGGATAAAAGAATAGATTTTATAAAATCCGAAACGGAAACACTGTTTGATAATAAATTTAATATTGATTATTTTGTTTGTTTAACGAAAACGGATTTTAAAACTATTATAAATTCTTTTTCGAAACAGAAAGATTTGGAAAACAATTTGAGACTTTTGGATGTCAGCCTTAACAATGAAACGGATAGGAACACAAACATTGTCGCAAAAATAAAAGTTTTAAATTATTTATATACCAATTTTAACAGGTTTACATTTATAAAATTAATAAAAGAATTGTATAACAAAAATATTGATATAAAAACAAATTTTGATTTGAAAGATTTATTTATATTATATTCTTATTTCTTGAATGAGGATAAAATAATAAAATTTGCCGATATTCCTACATTGAACAAACGAAAAAGATTGGAAATAGATGAAGACAATATGCCGAAAATTATTGATTTTTTTGAAAATAACGAATATAACGGTAAGGAAGAATTAAGAGCAGAAGTTTTAAATGCAACAAACAAATCCAGACTTGCCATAAAGGCTGTTGATAAAATAAGAGAAAATGATTTTGATGTTGTTGATTGGGGATCTTCTTCAAAGAAATATGAGTTCACAACAATTATTGATTTGGTAAACAACTATAAAAAAATAAAAGAAATAAAAGAAATATTAAATTGCGGTGAAATAATTTTCAGGCCGCAGGAAAGACCGTTAACGGATGTATCTGTATTTTTAGGACAAGATTGCAGTATATACGATAAGTTGGACAGAGAATCGGACGATTAATTATAAACAGTCGTTTTTAGTTTTCTTTATTTCCGGTTGACCACGGGAGCGATAGAGACGACCTCCAATAAAAAAACTAAAAACTTATCGGTTAGTCGTTAATTATAAATTATAAATTGTAAATTATAAATTGCCGTTTTTTGGGGGGAAAATGAAAAAAATAGATTTTTTGAAACTTGCAAAAGTTGCCGTAAAGATTGCTGAAGACAAAAAAGGTGAAAATGTTGTTTTGTTGGATGTGAGAGAAAAAACTCCCATAACAAACTATTTTGTTATTGCAACTGCAAATTCCATGCCTCAAATAAATGCAATTATAAACGAAATAGAAAAAACTTTTAAATATGATTATTCCGTTGAAGTGTTAAGAAGAGATGGCGGAAATGCCGCTGTTAATTGGAAAGTATTGGATTTCGGCGGTATAATAATTCATGTTATGAGCCAGGATTTAAGGCAGTTATATAACCTTGAAAATATTTGGGAAAGTGATGAACCTAAACCGAAAAAGAAAAAAGTTGTTAAAAAAGTTGCCGCCAGGAAAACAACAACAAAAAAAACAGTAAGCAAAAAAGCAAAAACAGTTAAAAAATCAACAAAAAAAGCAGTAAAAAAATAATATTAAGATAACGACATACAGTTGTCTGCATACTTTTGTATACTGTTTTCATGATTTATATTTAAAGGAGTAAATTTATGAAAATAGTATGCGTAAAAAGTGAATTGCTTAAAGCAATGCAGATGATACAACAGATAGTATCATCAAAGATAACATTACCTGTTCTTGCTAACTTTCTTGTTGAAACAAAAAAGAAAGAAAATAAAATAAAATTTTCAGCAACAAATTTAGAAATTTCAATAGAGTTTTATATTCATGGTAAAATAGAAAAAGAAGGTTCGATAACCATTCCTGTAAAACAATTTTTTGATATAGTTAAAGAAGTTCCGAATTGTGATATTGAAATAAATGTTACTGATATAACAAAAATAAATATTAAAGCTCAAAAGTCAAAGTTTTTATTGGTTGGAATTGAACCGAAAGAATATCCTGTATTACCTCAAACAAAAGAAAATAACGTATTAATATTAAATTTACAAGTTTTAAAAAGTTTATTTGGAAAAACAATATTTTGTGTATCCAAAGATATTCAAAAATATGTAATAACCGGTATATATTTTGTTATAAAAGATAGAGAAGTTTGTTGTGTGGCAACAGATGGCAGAAGATTGTCTTTTGTTAAAAATGCTTGTAACAATATAAATAATGATGTTAAAGTTGTGATACCTGCAAAATCCGTAGAATATATTTCAAAAATATTTAATTTTAATGAAAATAAAGATATTAAAATTTATGTAGATAATAATTTAATGACATTTGAATCAAATAATTTAATATTTAAAACAAAGTTGATAGATGGAACATTTCCCGATTATAAAAAAATATTACATTGGAAACAAACGGCAAAAATCAATATAAATACGGAAGAAATGTTATCTGCTGTAAAACAAATATCTGCGATAATGGAAAGGAACATTTCTTTAGATGGTGGATTTGCAATAAAATTAAATTTTCAAAAAAATAAAATTATTGTTTTTTCAAATACTATGGGGATAGGGTTTGGTGAAACGGAAACAGCAACAGATTATATCGGTGATAGTTTTAGTATTAATGTAAATCCTGATTATTTAAAAGATATTTTGCAAAATATTGAAAATGAAGGTTTTGAATTTATATATTGCGGTCCAAAACAACCTATGGTTATAAAATTTGAAGAAACAAATGATTTTGTTCATTTGATAATGCCTATAATATAAAATTTTTAAAACAATAAACTATTAATAACGACATACAGTTGTCACTATACTTTTATAAAATAAAAAAAGGATTTTATTATGAGAACAGGTATAACTTATTTTAATAAAGCCGAAAAATATTATGATAACAATAAATTTGATTTAGCATTAAAATATATAAATAAAGCAATAGTATTAAATAATACAGATTATAGTTATTATCGGTTGAAAGCAGAAATACTAAGAATGCAAAACAAATATAAAGAATCATTAAAACAATACAATAAAGCTCTCGGTTTAAATAACAAAGATGATATAAGTTATTTTTGTAAAGGATATGTATATTATAAAATGAATAAACCGGACTTATCATTGACAAACTTCAATAAAGCTCTTAAACTATATGAAAATTATAATATTTATTATTGGAAATCTAAAATATATTTGCAAAAGCAAAAGTTCAATTTGGCCGTCAAAAATTGTAATAAATATCTTAAATTATCAAAAGGTTATTATCAGGAAAATATAAAAGAAGAAATTTTGAAAGAAGTAAACAAGAGGATTATAAAATGAGTATATTAGAGAATAGATCAAAGAAATATGATGTACAACTGCAAAAAATAGAACATTATCAAAAACACCCTCAAATGATACCTTTTATCGGTTGTAATTATGGTAAAAAGAAAAAACTGTTGATTGTAGGTGAAAGTCATTTTTGCCCTGAAGGGACATATAAAAATATAGTTGAAAATTGGTATAATATTAACAGTTCCAATTTAAATCAGGATTTAGTTGATTTTACGTCAACATCTGTAATATTAAATTACAATATAAACGAAGATAGATTTTATGGCAGCCATAAAATCTATTATCAAATATATTCGGCAATAAAGGAAACCGGTTTTGTTTTGGAAAACTTATCGGATAAATATAGTTTAACTTATATTTCCTATATGAATTTTTTTCAAAGACCGGCTTTACAAACCGGTGATAGTATAAAGACAAATAAAAAAGATATAGAAATAGCAATATCTGTTTTTAACAATGTAAGAAAAATTATACAGCCTGATTATATTTTCTTTGTAAGTAAGTTAGCATACAATAATTGTTTTGTTAACGATAAAAATGATTTTGGACATAGTTGTCATCCGTGTTGCTCTTGGTGGAATAGAAAGTGTTCAAAATATACAAAACCAAAAGAACAAAATAGTATAACAGGTAAAGAAAGTTTCAAATATTTCATAAAAGCAAACAAAATATTCGATTAATTTAATACGGACATACAGTTGTCTGTGTGTTTTTATATACTACTTTAGTAAACTTTAATATTTTGCTATACTAAACTGTCAGTATTTATTACTATCTCAAGGTTTGTAGTTTGTTTGTTCATAAACTATAAACCGTAATCTATAAACTATAAACTATAAACTATAAAAACGGAGTTTTTTATATGGCAGCGGAGTTTGTACATTTACATAATCATACCGAATATTCATTGTTGGACGGTTTAACCAAATTAACCAAAAAAGGTAAACCGTTGGAACTTTTTAATATTATAGGAAAACAGTATCAAATGCCGGCACTTGCAATTACCGATCACGGTAATATGTACGGTGCAATGGAATTTTATTGGGCATGTTTGGACAGCGGAATAAAACCCATTATAGGGTGCGAAGTTTATGTTGCTAAAAAAAGCAGACTTGATAAAGATAAAGAAAACGGCGGTTATCACCATTTGATACTTCTTGCCAAAGATAACGAAGGTTACAGAAATTTGTGTTATCTTGTAAGTGCGGGGTTTACGGAAGGTTTTTATTACAAACCGAGAATAGATAAAGAATTATTACAAAAATATTCTAAAGGACTTATATGCTCCTCCGCTTGTTTAGCAGGAGAAATTGCAACACTTCTTTCCGCGGGCAATAAAGAAAAAGCAAAAGAAGTTGCTGGTTGGTATCAGGATGTGTTCGGTAAAGGGAATTATTATCTTGAAATTATGGATAACGGTCTTGAACAACAAAAAGCTATAATTGCACCTTTGCTTGAACTTTCAAAAGAAACGGGAATACCTCTTGTAGCAACAAACGACTGTCATTATTTAAAACAGGAAGATGCATATTATCATGATATTTTATTGTGTATCAATACACAAAAAATGGTAAACGATCCCAACAGAATGAGAATGGGGTCGGACTTGTTTTATTATCGTTCACCGGAAGATATGATAAAAACTTTTTCTTATGTTCCCGAAGCGATAAAAAACACACTCGTTATTGCCGATATGGTGGATGTTAAAATAAGGAAAGGCAACGGAGATTTGTTGCCTAACTTTGAAGTTCCCGAAGGGTATACATCTCAAACTTATCTTGAACATCTCTGCAGAGAAGGTTTAAAAAAAAGATATCCGGTTATAGAAAAAAAACATACGGACAGATTAGAGTATGAACTTTCCGTTATAAAAAAAATGGGATTTGCTTCATACTTTTTAATTGTTTGGGACTTCATAAAATATTCAAAAGATCATGGAATACCTGTAGGCCCCGGAAGAGGTTCCGGAGCAGGTTCGATTGTAACTTATACACTTGGAATTACGGATATTTGCCCGTTAAAATACGATTTACTTTTTGAAAGATTTTTGAATCCTGAAAGAATTTCAATGCCTGATTTGGATATCGATTTTGCGGATTTCGGCAGAGAGCAAGTTATAGATTATGTTAGAAACAAATATGGTCAAGACAACTGTGCTCAGATTATAACTTTCGGTGCCATGGAAGCAAAAATGGTGGTAAAAGATGTCGGGAGAGTTATGGGTTTTACTCCCGCCGAAACACAAAAAATAGCAAATGCAATTCCGGCAAAATCTTCAATACCTGATGCGATGGTAAATTCAAAAGAGTTGCAGGAAATTATAAAAAAAGATAATAGAGTTGCGGAACTTATAAAAATATCTTCAAAGCTTGAAGGAACCAAAAGACATACAGGAGTTCATGCTGCAGGTTTAATTGTTGCACCTGAAGATGTAAGGCATTTTTCACCTCTTGCCATAGGTAAAAAAAATGTTATAACAACACAATATGACGGTAGAATCTTGCCGGATTTAGGTCTTTTAAAAGTTGACTTTTTAGGATTGCAAAACTTAACTATTATAAACGAAGCGGTAAAACTTATAAAGAAAAAAGAACCGGATTTCGATTTGGAAAAAATTTCTCTTGAAGATAAAAAAACATTTAAACTTTTACAGGAAGCAAAAACTTTCGGTATATTCCAGCTTGAATCGGAAGGTATGAAAGATTTGGTTAGAAGAATGAGGCCTACCAGTATAGAAGATATAACGGCTTTAAATGCTCTTTATCGTCCGGGACCTATCGAAGCGGGAATGATAGATACTTTTGTTAATTGTAAACATGGCAGACAAAAAGTTACTTACGATCATCCGTTACAGGAACCTATATTAAAGAATACTTACGGCACTATTTTGTATCAGGAACAAGTTATGCAAATGTCTATGGCTATAGGTGGTTTTACTGCAGGGCAGGCTGATGGTTTAAGAAAAGCCATGGGTAAAAAACTTATGGATAAAATGGAAGCTGCCAGAGTAAAATTTGTTGATGGAGGGAAAGCAAAAGGAATAGATCCTTCAATAACAAATAAGATTTTTGATAACATGGCTAAATTTGCAGGTTACGGTTTTAACAAGTCACATTCCGCGGCTTATGCTTATGTTACATACAGAACCGCATATTTGAAAGCTCATTATACACTTGAATATATGACGGCATGTATGAACAATGAAATAGGTAAATCGGCAGACAGTAAAATAATAGAGTATATTGATGATGTTAAACAGTTCGGTATAAAAACTTTACCGCCCGATATAAGATATTCACAAAGTAAATTTTCTGTTGAGGGAAAAAATATAAGGTTCGGACTTCTTGCCATAAAAAATGTCGGTGAAGGTGCTGCCGAAAACATAGTTGAAACAAGAGAGAAGTTTGGCAAATTTGAATCTTTTGAAGACTTTTTATCAAAAATAGATTTGTCGGCCGTAAACAAAAGAGCAATAGAGTGTTTGTGTAAAGCCGGTGTTTTTGATTGTTTCGGTAAAAACAAGTTGGAAGTAAGAGCAAAGATACTTGATAATATAGAAGAAACAATGCAGCAAGCCGTCAAAACAAAAAAAGAACAAAATGACAGTCAAGGTTTCTTGTTCGGCAGTGACGAAATATCCACTGCTACCGTTAGTGTAATGGATAAAAAAATTCCTCCTTTGGATGAAACCGTAGCATTGGAATATGAAAAAGAAGTGTTGGATTTTTATCTTTCCGGACATCCGTTGGAAAAATATAAAAGAGATATGATAGCTTTTTCAATGTACAGGCTTGATACCGTTCCTGTTCCGCCGGAAAATACAACTTTTGAAAATGCAAAAATTGTCAGAGTTGCCGGAATGATAACAAACTTAAAACATTTGGTTGCAAAAAGTGATAAAACTAAAACTTATGCAACATTCAGAGTTGAAGATATGTACGGCTACTTGGATTGTATAGTGTTCCATAAGTTGTACGACAAAATAAGTGCAAAACTTCAGGAAAAAATGATAGTTGTTGTTAAAGGAAAAGTTTTGTTCGATAAGGGTAAACCTAAACTTTCAATAGAAGAATTTTATTCTATGGAAGAAGCAAAACAAAAGTTTCCGCCGTTTTTAGGTTCTTTAAGAATACAAGTTTCTGCGGTTGCTTTAGATGATGCGATGTCCGACAAAATTTTAAAAACAATTGAAAAATATCCCGGCAAATCAAAAGTATATTTGGAAATTAAAGATTATAAAACGGAAGATTATACCATAGAAACGGATTATACCGTAAAATACAGTGACGAATGTATAAAAGATTTGGAAACATTATTGGGTCCGGGAACAGTAACTCTGCAGTACAGAGACATTTAAACGACAATTTATAATTAACAACATAACACAAACTATGAAAAAAACGGGAAGAATTTTCTTCCCGTTTTTAATTATACATTGCCGTTAAAAGTCGGAGCATTTTTAGGAGTTAACCCTTTCTTTACTTTATGATAATAATCGTAGGTCATTG
>JAEEGH010009003.1_pt1 | contig 23417 bp, 21 predicted proteins | sample 9134181 | NCBI WGS metagenome assembly JAEEGH01 (sample SAMN16246544, study PRJNA631951) | gut metagenome | biome: gut microbiome; feature: rumen; material: DP-attached | host: Bos | place: Iran: Karaj | collected 2018-10
CCGAGTCGAAATCGCCTCTTAGAGCAGCAAGGCGCGAAGCCGTTGCTGAGCGGCTTAACAGCTGCTCTTAGAGGAAGTTTGAAGAGGCGTTGCGGCAGCAATTCGTTCGGGGTTACCGCCGAGAGCCCTTATGTTTATCCTCGACCGCGATATTAAGATCGGGGCCGCCTGCACCAAAAAAGGCAAGAAAAAAGGGGACGGAAGAACCGTCCCCTTGTCTGATCTGTGTCTGAATGTATTATGCGGCCGGCTGTGACGCGAGGATCTCTTTCGCGCGGTCCAGCGCTGCGTCGATATGTGCGCAGAAGTTTTTCTCGCCGACCTTGGCGGTGAGACCGTCCTTGTCCATGATGCTGCGGGGCTGCTGGTTGACATGCGAGAAAATGACCGTGATGCCCTTTTCCATGCAGTTGTCAACAAGGTTCTCCAACGACTGCATGGCGGTCGCGTCTATGGCGGGAACGCCGCGCATGCGGATGATCAGGACCTTCGTGAAATCCTTGACGGATATCTGCGAAATGAGTCCGGCCACGCCGAAGAACATGGGACCGGTTATCTCGTAAACGCGTACCTCATGAGGCACCTCGCGCAGCTCGATGGCCGCGGGATCGTTCTCGCTCTCGTCCAGTGCGTATTTCCAGCCGTGGATGCTCGCTTCTTCGCTCATGCGCTTCATGAAGAGAACGCAGGCTGCGATCATGCCGACCGCGATGGCGACAACGAGGTCAAATACGACCGTCAGCACGAATGTGAGCACGAGCACCAGGATATCGCTTACGGGCGCTTTTTTGCAGAGTCTTGCGAAATTGCGCCAGCCGCACATATTGTAGGCTACGATGAACAGGATGGCCGCGATCGTCGGCATGGGGATGAATGCGGCGTAGGGCATCAGGACTACAAGAACGACCGTCAGTACTACGGCGTGTACCATGCCCGCTATGGGAGTGCGGCCGCCGTTCTTGACATTGGCGGCGGTACGCGCGATCGCGCCTGTGGCGGGGATACCGCCGAACAGCGCGGAACCGATATTGCCGATACCCTGAGCGACCAGCTCCATATTCGAGCGGTGCTTCGAGTTGATCATCGAATCGGCAACAACCGCCGAGAGGAGCGATTCAATGGCTGCCAGAATGGCGATCGTGAAACCGTTGCCGAGCTCATTGCGGATAGCCGAAAGGCTGAACGCAGGCAGGCGGAACTTCGGCAGCGAATTGCTGATGGTGTAGAGGTTGCCGATAGTATTAACCTTCATATTCAGGAGCTTTACCATAAGGATCCCGACAAAGACCGCGATCAGCGAGCCCGGGATCTTTTTGCTGATAAAAGGCCAGACGATCAGCACGAGCAGGCTTACGATGCCCACGATGAACGCCTGATAGTTGAATGTGCCGATATTGGCGGCGATGGCCTTAACCTTGTCGGCGGTCTCGATCGTAACGGTCCCGGCGGGGAACGAAAGACCGAGGAAATCCTTGATCTGGCCGATCAGGATAGTTACCGCGATGCCTGCGGTAAAGCCTGTGGTGATCGTGTAAGGAATGAACCTGATCAGCGAACCGAGGCGGAACAGACCCATGAGGATCAGGATCACGCCTGCGATGATCGTGGCGATGATCAGGCCGTCCATGCCGTCGGTGGCCACGATGCCGGCCACGATGGTCGCAAAAGCGGCTGTAGGGCCCGCTATCTGTACGCGGCTGCCTCCGAAGAAAGAGATCAGGAAGCCCGCGATGATGGCGGTGTAGATACCCTGCTCGGGTTCAACGCCCGATGCGAGCGCGAGAGCGATCGAGAGTGGAAGCGCGATGATCGCTACGATGATGCCTGCGATCACGTCCTTGCCGAACTGTGACCAGGTATAGGTCTTCATTACCGAAAAAAGCTTCGGCTTAATCTTTTCCTGCGTATTTTTCATGTGCTTCCTCCTCTTTAATATCGGCAGATGATTTTGATCAGTCGCGCTTGATATCAAGCTTTGCGGTCACACGCACGCGGTTGAGCACCGTAACGAGCAGAGGACCGAATACATAGCAGGAGATCATCTCTCCGGCAAATACCGAGAATGCCAGAAGTCCGAGAACTCCGAACATGCCTGTCTGGGAACCCATCTCCGTTACACCGTAACCGAAGTAGAGAACGAACGGAATGATGAGCGCGTTCACGAGAACGGTCGGGATCGGGATCAGAAGGCTGTGCTTTATCTTAAGTACGGGACCGTACTTTGCGCGTATGCGGTTTGCGATCGGCAGTGTAAGCGATGCCGCGATGAGTGTAGCGAGCGAGCCGAATATCATATCCAGCACCTGTCCGCCGAGAATGTTGGTGATGAGGCATCCGATGAATACTCCGAATACTCCTGCGGGAGTGTAGAAGATCGTCATGCACAGGGCCTCGGCCACGCGGCACTGGATCTCAAGGTAAGAAAACTGATAGGTAAGGAGCGAAAGCACCACGTATATTGCCGCGATGATCGCTGCCTGGGTAAGAAAAGCTGTTGATTTTTTCATTTTTATTCTCCTAGTTTTGTTTTGAGTGAGGATGGTTACGAACTCACTTGTTTCATAGCAACTGATGAATTGTAGCATCGAGTCGTGAGAAATGCAAGCATAATTTTTGCCCCGCGCTTTTCCGATTGACCAAAGTGCGGGATGCGTTGTAAAATGAAGACGTCACAGCGCAGCTTTTTCTATAATCTGAGAGGCGGTGATCGGATGGCTTTTACGACGGAAGTATGCAGGAAGTGTAAGAAAATGTTCACTTATCCCGGATTCGGCTCGAAGTATTGTCCGGACTGCCGGAAATTCGATGAGGAGAACAGGGACAAGGTCAAAGAATACCTTCGTGAGCACGGGACCGCGAATATGGTTGAGATCTCCGAGAATACCGGAGTTTCGCAGCATGATATCAAACAGTATCTTCGCGACGGCATGCTCGAGATACCCGAAGGCTCACCCATTTATATAAAGTGTGAGAAATGCGGCTGCGACATCCGGTCCGGCAGATGGTGCCCCGAGTGCGCGGCGACACTGTCAAAGGAACTGAAGGGAATGTTTGTGGGCATCGGAGAGAAACCGAAGGTGAAACTCGAAGGCAAAATGAGGTTCCTCAGGAAACGATAGTCAGCATAATGAGATAAAACATCAGACATGGGGACGGTTCTTCTGTCTGCAAACTAAAGCAGACAGAAGAACCGTCCCCATGTCTTTGACTATGTCATAAAAAAGGTCTTGACAGTTAACTGTTATGGGTGTATATATAACACATAAACAGTTGAGCAAAGGAGGTATTCTATTGAAGATATCACAGAACAACGGAGTACCGATCTATAAGCAGATCGCGGACGCGTTCCGCAGCGACATTCTTGCCGGCAAATATAAGCAGGGAGAGTACCTGCCATCGATACGTGAGCTCGCGAAGGATCTGAGGATCAGCGTGATCACCACGATGAAGGCGTATGAGACACTGGAGCTCGAGGGACTGGTCACCGCATCCCAGGGCAAGGGCTTTTACGTGAACGCGCAGGACAGCGAGATGCTGAAAGAACAGCATCTGCGCAAGGTCGAGGAGTCGCTTACGGCGGCGATCGACGCCGCAAAGATAGCGGGGATGAGCAATTCGGAGCTCATCGAGACACTGGAGGCGCTGCTGGAGGTGCCGCAGTGAGACAGAGGCGGTAATACCGCAGGGTATGTGTATATAGAGTGGGAGCGGAAAGGGGTCGCGGGGCGCCGCGATCCCGGCTCGGAAAGAAGGAAGGAAAGAGAGCATGGAAAAGAGTGTTATCGAAGCAAAAAACATTGTTAAAAAGTATAAGAACTTCACGCTGGATGTGCCTGAATTTAAGCTGCCTGAGGGCTTCGCGACGGCACTGATCGGTGAGAACGGAGCGGGCAAGACCACATTGCTCAATATACTCACGGGCATCAGGATGGACTATACCGGCGATATCACTTACTTCGGTGAGTATTCGGACAGGGAGATATTCAATAAGCCCGAGGTCAAGGAGAGGATCGGCTACACCGGCACCGAGAATTATTATCTGCCGCACTGGACCATGAAGCAGATCGATGAGCTCCAGGCGCTGCTGTTCGAGAAATACGACTCGGCGAAGTTTAAGCGGAACTGCGACGATCTCGCGGTATTCGGCGGCAGGAGCTTTGACAACGGCAAAAAGGTCAGCGCTCTTTCGGACGGTACCAAGACCAAGCTCATGCTGGCGGGCGTTCTGGCGCGTGAGACAGACCTGCTCATCATGGATGAGCCCGCGTCGCCCCTCGATCCGCTCATGAGAGATAAGCTCTGCGAGATGATCAGGGAGTATCTTAATTCGGGAGAGAACAAGAGCGTGCTCTTCTCCACGCACAATATCTCCGATATGGAGGGCGTGACCGACTACGCGATCATCATGGAGCGCGGAAGGATCGTTGAGCAGGGCTTCGTTGAGGACCTCAAGGAAAAGTATATTTCCGTAAAGGGCGAGAGCAGGGACGCGGAGGCGGCAAAGAGCATCCTCTATACCATGACAGCTTCGAATTACGGCTTCGAAGGCATCTGCCTCGCGGAAGATCTGGACAAGCTCGCGGGGCTCGATATAGTTACCGAGACAGCCAGCCTGTTCAAGATCAGCGTAGCCATCATGAAAAAGAATTCGCTTATCAAATAAGCCGGGGGGATTTGCGCAATGAACAGAACATTATGGAAATGTACAGGGGCATTTACCCCGATGAGTTATCGCATCGCGATCGTCATCGGCATGATACTGACCTCTGCCATAGGATTCGGACTTTCTTATCTCATGGGGCTCGCGAGCGCGCTGATAGTGGCTCCGATATCTCTGATAGTCGTTTTATTCGTTGATTATTTTGCATTCTCGGGGATCAGTGTCAGAAGAGAAAAGTGTATGGAGATGATGAAATCCTCCGTATACGGCAGGGAAATAATCGGCAAGGCGCTGAAAACGGATACGATACTCAAGATCGTTACGGTGCTGCTCTGCTTTGCGGGCTGCATAGTCGGCTGCGTGATGAGCGGCGCAGGGGTATTATTCGTCCTGGCGGTCATGTTCACGACGATGGCATTAACGGTGTTGGTGCTGATATTTACTAGGAGAAAGGGTCTGAGCATGGCGGTGCAGATGATGCTGACCTATCTGGGCGTGACACTGCTGGACGGAGTGATGCTGGGCCTGCTGTATGCGGTGCTCAATGCGGCCGAAGAGGAAGCACAGGGCATCAGTACCTTAGATATCATTGTATGGGCGATCACGCTGGGTATGGCCTGCCTGACGGTATTACTGGGATTCCTGCTCTACAGGGACTGCATCAGGGGCTATGAGAGCGGGTTCCTCGACAGAAGCGAAAAGGAGGCATAATATGAAAAGCCTGATAAAATACATTAAGATAATCAGATACGGACTTCAGTTCAGGACGATGATGCTCCTGACGGTGTTATTCATCGGTATGGGCGTGATGTTTGAGATGACGTTGAGATTTGACAATATGTTCGGAATGTCGCTCGGCGGACTGTATCTGGGACTGGTCGGAGCATATTCGTATCAGCTTATAACCACTCCGGCGGTAGCGAAGCTGGTAAACGCGTCCCCGATAAAAAAGGACCTTCTGACCAAGGCCCCGGTGCTTATCTCGCTGATCATATCTCTGTTTTCGTTTACGATATTCATTCTGGTAAGGCTGTTCTACAATATCGGAGTCAGGCTGCCGGCCGAAGCCGCGGCACATCCCGGAGCGGAAGCCCTGCTGCATGTAAGCATACTGTACTGCGCGCTGCTGGTATTCGTGCTGATGATCTACAGCCCTATCAACTTCAAGTTCTACTGGGTAGGTATCGCGCTGCTCGCCGCATATGTGATCGGGATGCTGGTTTTCGGAAACAGTATGACAGTGACCGCGTTCGCCGTGGAAAAGTACAACGATATGATAGCCGCGTTCGGATACAATGTGACTTTGGCGCTGCTGATCGCCGCGAGTTACGTTCTTATATTCCTCGGTGCTGCGATCGGATACCTGTTCAACTGCCTGACCGTAAAGCATGAGATCTCGGAATTCTCGTACCGCTACTCGTTAAAGCAGGCAGCAGCGAAATAATGGACTGTACGGTATGGCAGGCAGCCGGGAACAGAGGCTCACGGGAATTATGAGGGCTCGCCATCAGGCGGGAAGCTGCGCAGGAACGTGACCACAAAGGGTATGGTGGTCAGTCCTCCGAGGAAATCCGCGATCGCCTGCGAGCATTCGATGCCCGTCAGGCCCAGAGGACCGCGCAGTATGAGTATTGTCGGGATAAAGAACAGACCGCTCCTCGTGGCTGCGAGGAATGTGGCGCGGACGCTCTTTCCGGTGCTCTGGAAGAGCATGTTGCCGGTTACGGTTATGGGCAGGAACAGCAGCGAGACCGACTGGAAACGCAGGGCTGCGGTGCCGATCGCGATAACCTCCGGATCGTCGCGGAACATTGTCACGATGCGCTCGGCGAATATGAAACCGAAGCAGCCGGCGATGCCCAGCAGGATCATGCTGAACACCAGAGTGAACCTGTAAGCGCTCTTTACGCGGGAATATTTTCTCGCGCCGTAATTAAATCCCGCCACGGGCTGGAAGCCCTGTCCGATGCCCAGACCTATGCAGAAGAGGAAACCGATGACCTTCGCCACGATGCCCATCGCCGAGATGGCCGCATCGCCGTAGGGCTTTGCCGAGAAATTGAGGATCATCGTGGATATGCTGTTGAGGCCCTGTCGCATGAGGCTCGGCAGGCCTATCGCGATTATGCTGCCGACCATCGCCCAGTCGAATAAGTGGGGGTGCACGCGGCCGGGGTCTTCGGGATCGCGGAAGATGCTCTTAAGACTCAGCCTGCTCTGTGTTTTGCCGGTAAAGAAAGGCACCAGAAGGATCGCGCAGGCTATGCACTGCGAGACCGCTGTCGCGATGCCGGCGCCGGATACTCCGAGGCCGACGACTTCTATAAGAATATAATCACCGATAATGTTCAGTACTCCGCCCGAAACGAGGCCGATCATCGCGAATGTCGCCTTGCCTTCGTAGCGGAGTATATTGTTTGTGATGCATCCGAGCACCATGAAGGGCGCCGCGAGAAGGATATAGAAGGCGTATTCCTTTGCAAAAGGCAGGATCGTGGGAGTGCTGCCGAGCAGGTTCATCAGCGGCTCGATGAATATCAGGCCGAATACGGTCATCAGCACGCCGGTGGTCAGACCGAACAGTACGCTCGTCGACGCGAACGAGCCTGCGCGATCCGTATTATGGGCGCCCAAGAGACGTCCGATATTGCTCCCGGCTCCGTGTCCGAACATAAACCCGAAAGCCTGGATAATGGCCATGAGCGCAAAAACAACGCCCACGGCGCCGCTCTGGCTCGTGCCGAGACTGCTGACGAACTTGGTGTCCGCCATGTTATAGATGGTCGTGACAAGCACACTGACCGTGGTCGGGAGTCCCAGCTTCATGACCAGGGACCCGGTCGGCGTTTCGGTCATCATTCTGTACCTGTCGTCTGAGATGCTTTGATTACTCATGCGTTCTTACTTCTTTATCGTAGTGCTGTTATCATCTGTCGCTTTTGCCATACCATTTTCTGATCACTTCTTCGGCCTTTTTCAGATGAATATTAAAGCCTCTGTCCTGTGCGGCTCTCTCGCGGTCGTCGTAGATGTAAGTGGACCAGTCCCACCAGAAATAGCCCGCGAACCAGGGCTTGTCGGCGAAAACGGACAGTGAGGACTCGTAGAAATTCGCCTGCTCTTCCTCGCTCATCGGGAGATCCCTGTGCGTGAAATCCCAGGGCATCGAGGCACAGCCCGCGGCGCTCCTGCAGCCTATCTCCATGAACAGGATGGGTTTGCCGATGCGGCGGCTCACTTCGCTCAGATGCAGGGCAACCTTTTCCCATTCGGCTTTCATGTATTCAAGGGAAGTGGCGGCCGGCGAGTCGTTCTCGGGCATGGGAGCAACGGGATAGTAGGCCGAGGTGCCGACGTAATCGATCGCGTCGTACCATTTGGCCGATTCCTCCTTGCCATGGTTCGTATTGTAAACGAGCTTGCCCGGGTATACCTTTCTGACCTCATCGATCGTGCGGCGCCAGTCGGCCTCGCGGTGCTCGGTGCTCAGCATCTCGCAGCCGAGGCAGAACATCTCGCAGCCGGTATACGCGGCGATCTGCGCGTAATGGAGCAGATAGGCCCTGTAGTATTCGAACCATTCGGGCCAGTATTTATCCTCGCCGAACATGTTCTGGTCGGGGAAATTGATGTGCGCGCGCCATACACCGTCGGCGGTATCGATCATCGGCTTTAAGCAGACCTTAACGTTGTGCGCGTGGAAATCCTCGATCGCGGCGATGATCTCGAGGTCGGGGATATTGTATCTGTAATCGAAAAGGATCTCGGTCGAGCAGAAGGATTTCTGCTTAACGCTGAATGCGAGGCAGACCCAGTTGATGCCTGTCTCTATGAGCAGCGAGCGGCTCTTTATGCCCTCGGGCGAGGTATACATGCCCTTTTTTGAATTATAGCCGTAGGTGTAGCCCTTTATCTCCATGTGATCCTCCTTTGTTCCGGTGCGGTTTTCCGCAGCTCTTTTATAATAACCGAAAAAATAATTACTTCAAATGGATTATGTTATTTTTTTCTGTGTTATGCTATACTTTCTGTGTGGGGCGGAGTTGAATCCGCATAAATCTAATTCGCCAAAGTGCGGGAAAGAGGATCAATTATGTTCAAGGAATTCAAGAAGTTCATCATGCGCGGCAATATGCTGGATCTGGCAGTCGGCATGATCATCGGTACAGCCTTCAACGCGATCGTTACCTCGCTGGTAAACGACATCTTCATGCCTGTTCTCGGCTGTATCATCGGAGACACCGATTTTTCGAATCTTTACGGGATCTTAAGCAATCCCAACAATGTCGCGAAGCCCGCTACGCTCGCTGAGGCTCAGGAGCTCGGACTTGCCACACTCAATTACGGTAAGTTCATTACCGCCATTATCCATTTCCTGCTGATGGCGATCATCGTATTCCTTATCGTAAAGGGCATGAACAAGCTCTCCGACATGACCAAGAAAAAGGAAGAAGAGAAGCCCGCAGAGCCTACGACCGCGACCTGCCCTTACTGCCAGAGCGAGATCAGCATCAAGGCTACCAGATGCCCTCATTGTACTTCGGAGCTTAAGGACTGGCTTAAATAACACTTGAAAAATCAATACTTTGATAGTATTATAAGGTGTCTCGCCATGTGGTGAGGCACCTTTTGCGTTATTCAGGTTTGTCAAACGGTCATCGGGCGGAGTACGCGGTATGACGATATTATTGTTATTATGGAAATAGATATGACGAAGGGCTCGCCCTTCAAACTGATAATCAGATTTTTGATACCGATAGTGCTCGGAAACGTGATCCAGCAGCTCTACAACCTGGCCGATTCGATCATCGTTGGGCGCTATGTCGGTGCGGACGCGCTGGCCGCGGTCGGCGCGACGGGAACGATCATGTTCCTGATAATAGGCTTTATGAACGGCATGACGAGCGGTTTCGCGGTCGTTACCGCGCAGCGTTTCGGAGCAGGTGACGAGGAAGGCGTGCGCCAGTCGGTATGCAGCGCGATCATCCTTTCCGCGGTGACCACGGTTCTGCTGACCGCGGTGAGCCTTATCGGGATGCGCGGTCTGCTCACACTCATGAATACGCCCGATGACGTATATGAGATGAGCTTCATCTATATATTCACGATCTGCGCCGGCCTGATATTTACGGCACTGTACAATCTCACCGCAGCGCTCCTGCGCGCTGTCGGAAACAGCAGGATCCCGCTGCTATTCCTCGCGGTTGCCGCGGGCATAAACGTAGCGCTCGACCTGATCCTTATCATGAATTACAACATGGGCGTTTTCGGCGCGGCACTCGCGACGATACTGTCGCAGGGGCTCTCCGGCATAGCGTGCATGATATACATTTTCGCGAAGGTTCCGGTATTGAGTCCCCGCAGGGAGGACTGGGAGCACGCGAAGGAGCACATGAAGCTCCAGTTCAACATCGGTATCCCGATGGCGCTGCAGTTTTCCGTAACCGCCATAGGCACGGTCATCGTGCAGAGCGCATTGAACACGCTCGGCTCGGTCGTTATGGCTTCATATACGGCCTCGCAGAAGGTTGAGCAGCTGCTCACGATGCCTTTCCAGGGCATGGGCGCGGCCATGGCCACCTACGCGGGCCAGAACCGCGGAATAGCCGATTATGGGCGCATAAAGAGAGGCGTGTTCGACGCGGCGATCATGACCGTTGTCTACGGAGCTGTGATCGCGGCGATACTCATTCCGACGCCGCAGTATACGATCCCGCTGTTTGTCACCGAGGATCCCGCCGCGATGATCGAATGGGCAAAGATATATTTCAGGATCTGCCCGCTGTTCTACATACCGCTGGGCCTGATATTCGTATACAGGAACGCCCTGCAGGGCATGGGCTACAGCGTGACCACACTGCTCGGAGCCGTGATAGAGCTCGTGAGCCGCATCATTTTTGCGATAATCGCCGTGAGAAAGGAAAGCTATGCGGGCGTCTGCTACGCGAACGCTATCGCCTGGTTGTCCGCGGGCGTGCTGCTGCTGATCTGCTTTGAGGTGATCATCCGCAGGCAGCTGAAAACTCCGAAAGCGACGGCCGGCCTCTGACAGAGGTGTGTCCGATGCGCTAAGACACAGGATTGATAAGAAACGGAGAAAATATGAGCAAGAATTACGAAAATGAGATTTCAAAAAGACGAACCTTTGCGATCATTTCGCACCCCGACGCAGGTAAGACAACCCTTACCGAGAAGCTCCTGCTCTACGGCGGAGCGATCAACCTCGCGGGTTCGGTAAAGGCAAAAAAGACCGCGAGACACGCGGTTTCCGACTGGATGGAGATCGAGAAGGAGAGAGGTATCTCGGTCACTTCATCGGTTATGCAGTTCAACTATGACGGCTACTGCATCAATATCCTGGACACCCCGGGCCATCAGGATTTCTCGGAGGACACCTACCGTACACTTATGGCGGCCGACTCGGCGGTCATGGTAATAGACGGCGCGAAGGGCGTTGAGGCGCAGACGATCAAGCTGTTCAAGGTCTGCGTTATGCGCCATATCCCGATATTTACGTTTATCAACAAGATGGACCGCGAGGCGCACGACACCTACGAGCTGCTCGACGAGATCGAGACCGTGCTCGGCATCAGGACCTGCCCGATGGACTGGCCCATCGGCTCGGGCAAAAGCTTCAAGGGCGTGTACGACCGCCAGACCAAGAAGATCAGCCGTTACTTCGCAGCGAACAACGGTATGAAGGAAGTTGAATCGATCGAGGCAGTGATCGGCGATCCTTCGCTCGACGAGATCATCGGAAAGGAAGCGCATCGCAAGCTGCAGGAGGAGATCGAGCTCGTAGAAGGCGCAACGGACGAGTTTGACCTCGCGCGCGTTCAGGCGGGCGACTTAACCCCCGTATTCTTCGGCTCCGCGCTCAACAATTTCGGCGTGGAGAACTTCCTGAAGTATTTCCTGAAAATGACGCCTCCGCCTCTTGCGCGCAGTGCAAACGGCGAGGCGGTAGATCCGATAAAGAATGATTTCTCCGCCTTCGTCTTCAAGATCCAGGCGAACATGAACAAGGCGCACCGCGACAGGATCGCGTTCATGCGCGTATGCTCCGGCCGCTTCGATGCGGACGCCGAAGTCTTCCATGTTCAGGGCAACCGCAAGCTCCGTCTTTCGCAGCCCCAGCAGATGATGGCCGAAGAACGTAAGGGCCTCAGCGAGGCCTATGCGGGCGATATCATCGGTGTGTTCGATCCCGGCATTTTCTCGATCGGCGATACCGTATGTGCGCCCGGCATGAAGGTGAAGTATGAGGGCATCCCGACCTTCGCTCCCGAGCATTTCGCGAAGGTCCGCCAGATGGACACGATGAAGCGCAAGCAGTTCCTCAAGGGAGTAATGCAGATCGCCCAGGAAGGCGCGATCCAGATATTCCAGGAGTTCAACACCGGCATGGAAGAGATCATTGTCGGCGTGGTAGGTATCCTGCAGTTCGACGTACTGAAATTCCGCCTCGAGTCGGAGTACGGTGTGGAGATCAAGATGGAGACACTGCCCTACGAGTACGTCCGCTGGGTAACCAAGACCCCGAAGAACCTCGCCGACCTGTCCGTCACGACCGACACCAAGCGCGTCAAAGACCTCAAGGATAACCCGCTGCTGCTCTTCGCTCACGAGTGGAGTATCCGCACGGTGTGCGAGAGGAATCCCGGGCTGGAGCTCGCAGAGTTCTCGAAAAATTGATCATCAGGAGGGTTTACAATGGCAAAAGTACTGGTTGTAGTAGATATGCAGAACGATTTCCTGACCGGAGCGCTGAAGAACGATGAGGGCGTGAAGGTCATCCCATACATCAAAGAGAAGCTCGCCCATGTGCATCATGAGGATACTATCGTCTGCTTCACCAGGGACACGCATTTCGGCGATTACCTCGACACCGAGGAGGGCAGAAACCTGCCCGTTTCGCACTGCATCTACGGAACCGAAGGCTGGCAGATCACAGAGGAACTGAACCCTGTAAAAGACGGCGCGCTGCCTCTCGGGACTTACATTTTCGATAAAGTGACCTTCGGTTCGCAGCAGCTCGCTTCTTTCCTTTCGGAGAATGCGGGGCGCATCGAGGAGGTCGAGCTGGTCGGAGTGTGCACGGACATCTGCGTGATCTCCAACGCACTGCTCGCCAAGGCCGCACTGCCCAACGTTCCGATCTACGTGGACGCAGCAGGCTGCGCAGGCGTAACGCCCGAGAGCCACGAGACAGCGCTCAAGGCGATGGAGATGTGCCATGTGCATGTGAGGAAGTGAATTAAAAGACGTTTTATTGTTACTTTCTTTGCGTCCGATGGCATATCCGATACTAAAGCAGGCCAGGATAATACAAAAAGTCCTATGACTTTCGCAGTTACTCTTGCAAAAGTCATAGGACTTTTGTTATAATACTAGCGAAAAGTACAGGACTTTTTTATGTACCTTCGGAGGTAAAATGTACAGAGAGATTATCAATGACTTGAAGAAATGGAAGGATAAGGCGCGCAGAAAGCCACTTATCCTGACCGGAGTCCGTCAGTGCGGGAAGACATATATCGTAAAAGAGTTTGCGGAAGAATGTTTTGAGAGCTTTGTTTATATCAATTTCGAGGCTACCAGGACGGTTTCCGCAATCTTTGATTATGATTTTGATGTAAAAAGGATCATAACCGAAATAGAAAGACTTCAGAAGACGAAGATCGTTCCCGGGAAGACACTGGTGTTCTTTGACGAGATCCAGGAGTGTCCCAGGGCGATTACGGCACTTAAGTATTTCTGTGAGGATATGAAGGAGCTTCATCTGGTATGCGCGGGTTCACTGCTCGGCGTTGCGTTGAAGTCGAAACAGATATCGTTCCCTGTGGGGAAGGTCAACAGGATGCAGCTGTATCCTATGAGCTTTAAGGAGTTTATTATCGCGAACGGCCGGGAGGATCTGATAGCTTCGTTAGAAAAATGGTCGACGGACAGACCCGTGCCGGAATTATACGATGTGCCGCTGAAGGCGCTTCTGAAGGAGTATTACATTGTCGGGGGCATGCCTGAAGCCGTTAAAACCTGGATCGAGACGCATGATACGAAAGAGGTCGAAGAGGTCCAGAACGAGATATTGGACGATTATGCGGATGATTTTTCGAAGCACGCTCCGGTCGAAGAAGTCCCGAAGATCCGGTGGATCTGGGATTCTGTTCCGGTGCAGCTCGCGAAAGAAAACAATAAATTCGTATTCTCCCATGTGAAGGAAGGTAAGCGGTCAGCGGAGCTGGAGGACGCTATGGAGTGGCTTACGAACGCAGGTCTGATCATCAAGACTGAGCTGGTGGAGAAGCCTGAGCTTCCTCTGGCCGGATTTGCGGATAAGACCTATTTTAAGGTTTATATGTCCGATATAGGGCTGCTTCGGGCGAAATCCGGGATATCAGCGGATACGGTTATGGATGAGTCTCCGCTGTACGAGAAGTTCAAGGGCGCATTTGCCGAGAATTATGTGCTGAATGAACTGCGTTCCGGTGGCAAAGAAGCTTATTTCTGGCGTTCCGGCAACACTGCGGAGATCGATTTCATTTACGAGGACGGAGGGCAGATCGTTCCGGTGGAAGTGAAGTCGGCGGATAATACGCAGGCCAAGAGTTATAAGCAGTTCTGCGGGAAATACGAGCCTGCTGCGGGGGTTAAGCTTTCTCGGAAGAATATAGCCGAAAATCTCTGCGGGAAGACGGTGACATACAGTATTCCTCTGTATCTGGCGTGGAATATCGATTTCTATATCGCTTCGAATAAGATCGGGCATTAACAGAATATAAAAAGGGGGTTCTTGGTATGGAGCATGAAGTTACGGATCTACAGTTTCTCTTAAACGACGCCGGTATCATCAGGGAACCCGGATGGGCCAGGTACCCGGTGTGGACGTACAACCGGGACAGCATCAAAGCGCCGTGGTTCCGCAGGAAGGAGTGGGATTATTATCTCTTCAACACCGACAAATTTGCCGTGGCGTTTACTATCTCGGACCTCGGGTATATCGGGCTGGTGAGCGTGTCCTTCATCGATCTGGTCAATGCGAAGGAGCATACCGAGTCGGAAATGATCATGCTCCCGCGCGGAAAGAAGTTCGGGCTCGGAGCCTCGGTAAAGGAAGTCGATGCGTCCTGCCACACGGACAGGCTGGATCTGACCTTTGAGAGGACGGCCGGAGGGCGCAGGATACAGTGTGAATTCAGGAATTTCGACAAGAAGGAAGGGACTGTTTTTAAGGCTGACCTGAATATCAAGGAACCCGACATGGAGGCGGTCTACATCGCGACGCCGTGGAAGGAGAAGCCTACCGCATTTTACTATAATTGCAAGATGAACTGCCTGACCGCTGAGGGCACGGTCGAATACGGCGACCTGAAGCTCGAAGTGAAGCATGAGTTCTGCAGCGGCGTGCTGGACTGGGGCAGAGGTGTCTGGACCTACGACAATACCTGGTTCTGGGGCACGGGCAGCGGGCGGCTGGACGGCGAGCCTTTCGGGCTGAATCTCGGTTATGGTTTTTCGGACAGGTCGAGCGCCTCGGAGAATGGAATATACTACAAAGGTAGAATACATAAGCTGGAAGACGTGACTTTTGAGATCCCCACGGACGCTGAGGGGAAGCGTGAGTATATGAAAGAGTGGAAAGTAAATTCCTCCGACGGAAGGCTGCAGGCCATATTCACGCCGATCCTTGACCGCAGCGCGATGATCGATTTCAAGCTGATAATCAGCGACCAGCATCAGGTATTCGGCCGCCTGAACGGAACCTGCGTGACCGACGACGGCGAGAGGCTGGAGATTAAGGATTTCGTCTGCGCGCTGGAAGTAGTGCATAATAAATACTGAGGGGAACAGGATATGTTTATTGATTACAAGATACTGATCGGTAAGTCTTCTGCGGAAGGCAAGCCGGTATACATTTACCCTTCCATGGCGAACCGCCACGGGCTGATCGCAGGTGCGACAGGCACCGGAAAAACCGTCACGCTGAAGGTTATGGCGGAGTCATTTTCCGACATGGGCGTGCCTGTGTTCCTTGCGGATATCAAGGGCGATCTGGCCGGGATGGGACTGCCGGGAGTGCCAGGCACGACCGCGGACAGCCGCATAGAGAAAATGGGGTTGAAGGACCTGGGATTTGATTTCAAGAGCTATCCCGCGAATTACTGGGATGTGTACGGCGAGGCCGGAATGCCGCTGCGTACCACGGTCACCGAGATGGGGCCGCTGCTCCTTTCGAGGATTTTGGGACTGAATGCGACGCAGACCGATATCATGAACGTTATCTTCAAGATCGCGGACGACGAAGGCCTGCTCCTGATCGATACCAAGGACCTGCGCGCGATGCTGCAGTTCGTAGGGGAGAAGAGACAGGAATATTCGCTCGCTTACGGCAATATTGCGCCCGCGAGCCTTGCCGCGATCATCCGCTCGGTTGTGGCTCTTGAGGCGGACGGCGGAGATAAATTTATCGGCGAGCCCGCGATCGACATCAACGACTGGATGCAGTGCGACGATGAAGGACGCGGCATGATGCAGATACTTGACTGCCGCAGACTGGCGCTTAATCCCCGCATGTATTCGACTTTCCTGCTCTGGCTGATGTCGGAGCTGTTCGAGCTGCTTCCCGAGGTCGGAGACGTTGAAAAACCGAAGCTGGTATTCTTTTTCGATGAGGCGCATATGCTGTTTGAATCGGCATCCGACGCCCTGCTCGCAAAGATCGAGCAGGTGGTGAAGCTGATCAGATCGAAGGGCGTGGGAATATATTTCATCACACAGACGCCTGCGGATATCCCGGGCGGCGTGCTCTCACAGCTCGGCAATAAGGTGCAGCACGCGCTCCGTGCATACACTCCCGCAGAGCAGAAGGCCGTAAAGGCCGCAGCTCTTTCGTACCGCGAGAATCCGGCGTTTAACACATATGAAGTCCTTTCGGAGCTGGGAACAGGAGAGGCACTGATCTCAGTGCTTGACGAGGAAGGCATACCGACAGTCGTGGAGCGCGCGAAGATCCTGCCTCCGCAGAGCCGCATGGGAACGATAGAAGATGAAACGAGAAAGGGCTTTATTACCGCATCGGAGCTGAACGGAAAGTACGATGAGACCATGGACCGTGACTCCGCCTACGAATTCCTCGAACGCTACCGCATAGAGCAGCGCGAGGAAGCCGAACTGCAGGCGCAGCAGGCTGCCGAGGAGAAGCAGAAGGTGCAGCAGGAAAAGGAAGCTGCAAAGCAGGCGGAAAAGGAGAAGAAAGCCGCTGAAAAGGCAGCTGCAGCCGCGGAAAAGCGCAAGACCGCCGCAGCGAAGTCCGTCGTGAGCTCCGCAACCGGAACGATCGGCCGCGAGATAGGAAAGTCCGTAGGCAGCGTCTTCGGAACTTTCGGAAAGCGTATCGGAGGCAATATCGGCGCCTCGCTCGGACGCGGGATCGCAGGAACGCTCTTTAAGAAATGATCGCAGATACAAAACGGGGACAGCTGCCGGCTGTCCCCGTTATTTTGCTTGGAAATATTACCTCTCCTTCACCCATCTGCAGGCGTCGACGATCCATCTTTGGATCACGGGATAGTTCCCGTTGCCGTCCCCGGTATCGGTGATATCGTTCGCGAGGGAGACTCCGTGGCCACCCATCGGATAGATGTGGAGTTCGTAGTTGATGCCGTGCGCCTGAAGGGCGTTTACGAAGTAGAGAGAGTTCTCCACGGGAACCGAGCCGTCCGTCTGCGTGTGCCAGATGAAGCAGGGAGGGGTGTCCTCGGTGACCTGATTCTCGAGAGCGAGGGCCGTGCGGAAGGTATCTTTGTCTACGCCTGTAGAAAACAGGCGGTCGAAGATCAGTTGTTTCTCGGGCTGATGGGCAGGGCAGGCGGTTTCTTTGTTCAGATTTGCCTGCAGGCGCGCCACGATTTCGGCCGCCGCGTCGGTTTTGAGGACGCGGTCGTCGTCGCCCATTACATTGGCAATGGACTCGGCGTGAGTCTTCTCGCCCGAAGTGATGACGGGATAGGAAAGGATCAGGCCGTCGGGCTTCAGCCATCCGGCTCTTTCATCCGTGAGCTTCAGCTCGCTGCGAAGGAACTCGCAGTTCCAGAAGCAGCCATAGGAGGCCGCGAGGTGTCCGCCCGCGGAAAAACCCATTACATAGATCCTGTTCATGTCCACATGCAGCTCCGAGGCGTGCGTGCGGATGTAGTATACGGCCTGGGCAACTTCGGTGACCGAAGTCGGGAATGCGTAAGGCTTTACCGAATACCAGAGGACTGCGGCGTGAATGCCTTCGCCGAGGAACTTCATAGCGATAGGCTCGCCCTCACGCTTGGAGGTCCAGGCGTAAGCGCCGCCCGGGCAGATGATGACCATCGGCCTGATGCGGCTCGAAGGCATCTCTTTGCTCTCATCAAGAGTGTAAATATCAAGGCATGCGTAATCCGCGGAAGTCTTGCATTTGATATCGACTGTCTGTATTGTCATAATTCTCCTTTCTGTGCCTTTATCAAACGGGCACATCAAAGATTCATTTTCCTATCAGCTTCAGCGCTCTTTCCGTGATCTCATCTATATCGTATCTGTCGGTTATCTCGAGCACAGGAATGTCGTGCTCGCCGCACTCTTCCTTAAACTCCCTGCTGCAGTTGATCAACCTTTCAAGATTGAGTTCGTCGTCAATCCTGCGTTCGATCGCGTTCGCGTATTCGCTGAGCTTATCAAAGTTGTTTCGCAGATAATCCTCGGACATCGTGATGAAGAAGCATCTGATATCCTTCAGGTATTCCGCGTCGAATCGGTCGCGCCACTCCGACGGAATGTAGCAGCCTTCGACGATCATGTTCTGATCGTTCTCGATCGCGGTCTTGATCAGCTCCGCGGCGTAGGGCCAGAGGAAATAACGCATCTTGTAATCGTCCTCGACCGTGAGGTCGGTGAGCCGGCAGCGGATGAACATCATTTTTAGATGATCGAGCGAAAGATAAGGGATTTTGAGCCGCTCCATAAGCTTCTGCGCGAGCAGGGTTTTGCCGACATGCGAGCTGCCGCCTATTAAAATGATCATATAAACTCCGTTCTGCGCAGCCGGTGCGCTATGTATATTGCTGCCTGTTCGCCGCTTTCAGTTTATCGATCGCATCTATGCGCTGGCTGAGTGTCGGATGTGAATACTCGAGCTTAACTACCAGCGGCGAAGGCGCGAGGTTTGCATAGTTTTCTTTGGACAGGACTTTGAGGGCGGTGACGAGTTGGTCGCCGTAGCCTTCCTTAAATGCATGCGCGTCTGCGGCATACTCTGCTTTTCTCGAGACGAAATTTGAGAGCAGGCCGAACAGAGGCGAAATGAACGGGAACTCGATGCTGATGATCAGGATCAGCGCGAATCCGTAGTTGAGGCCCTCGAAGCCGAAACCGGTAAAGATTCCGACGGTTCGCAGGGTAAACCACGCGAATACCGCGATCACCACCATCTGGATGAACGTTAAAATATGTGATTTTAAGGTGTCCTTATGCAGGCCGTGGCCGAGCTCGTGTGCGAATACGGCGCAGATCTCGTCGGGCGACTGTGAAGCGACCAGGGTATCATAGAGGACGATGGTCTTCATCTTGCCGAAGCCCGTGAAGTAAGCGTTTGATTTGGTGCTGCGGCGGGAAGCATCCATTACATTGATCACGCGGACGGTGTAGCCGTTTTTCGTGAGAAGTCCCGTGAGCTTATCCCTTAATTCGCCTTCCTCGAGAGGAGTGAACTTGTTGAATATCTTGCTGAGGAAGGGGAACAGGAACGTTATGAGCAGCATGATAAGCGTCATGATGACCGCAAACGCCGGGATCAGCCAGTCTCCGAAGGACTGATGGAGCCTCAGCAGCAGGGCTGCGATACCGCACATTATTGCCAGCATGATGATAAAGCTCTTGATCTGATCGACCCAGAAGGTCTTTGCCGTCGATCTGTTGAAGCCGTATCTCTGCTCAATGCCCATGGTGTCATACCACGCGAACGGAATGTCGACGATCGATGTCAGAGATGCGAGCAGGACCACTGAAAAAGCCTGGCTGTACATATCTTCCGGGAAAAGTTTTGCCCACGCCGCGTATACGTTGAAGAGCAGGAGCAGAAGGCTTACCAGAAACGAGACTGTGGAGGAGATCACTCCGAAAGCGGTCTTCTCTGTGTGATAGGCGCGCCATTTTCCATAGGTTTCCTTGTCGTAGACATCGGCAACATTTGCCGGGATCGGATTCTTTTCCGATCTCAGGTTGAGGATCGACAGAAGCAGATGATACATCTCAACCAGAACAAACATCAAAATAATGAGCGGTTTGTAATTCATGATAACTCCCTCCCTTAAAAAACGGTTACTGCAGATACTGCTCGAAGATCTCGTCGGGAATCTCATCCCCGGTGTAATTCTCGCGGATCGTCGCAATGATGTTGCGGTAGTCGGCCTCGGTGATCAGAGAAGAATCGTGGAGCTCTTCGAGATCCTTTTTGAGCGTATTGAGATCGAGCTCGTCTTCGAGCACGAGTTCCTTGAGCTTTATCGCGGTCTTGAGCAAACTGATAAATGCGGGCTTGGTCGACGCGAAATTATCGTCGGTCACGCGGACCGCTTCGGTCTGCAGGATGTAGTCCAGAATGTAGTTAACGTAGAACGGGCCCTCGTTCATCGCGTACAGGTTGTCCGCGATATCCTCGATCGTACGGTCGGTCACATTGAAATCTTCGGGATCGAGCGAATCGAAAATGCTGTCCCTGTCTTCTTCGGGAACGGATTCTTCAAGGGCTCCGACGATTTTGCCAACGCAGGTGATATCCTCTGCGATCTTCGAAACGCTCTCGTAATCGGGCAGCTCTTCGAGCTCGGGAACATTGACTTTGATGACATTTTCGAGGATCTCAACTTTTTCTTTGTCGGTGAACAGCTTTGTCGCGGAAAATGCGTCGAGCGTTTCGGCTCCGGCTTCGATCCTTGCGGAGAGCAGCTCGTCCTCGTCCATGATGACATTTACATCGTCGAGCGCTTCAAAGTAAGGAGGCACGAACTCGGCGAGACACTCCCTGCCCGCGTCGGTCTCGGCGGTGGTCAGGAAATTGAACATCTCGTTCGTAAGAAGGCCGATGCCTGTGTACTTGCAGACTTTTTGGCAGGTCGGGCCCGCGAAGAGCCTGACAAATTTGCCTGTGGTCTCGTCGAAATTATCGGAAATGAAATCAGAAACCTTGACAGCTGTTTTTCTGTCGGGGAAGATCTGCTGAAGGCCCGAAAGAGGCATCAGCACGAAGCCTGCGCAGATGATGCCGATGACCAGGCCGAAGAGGAGGCCGAGGGGCTTGAAGCCGCGTTCTGCCTTGTCTTTGACCACAATCTTGACGATCAGCACGGAGACATATTTAAGAACCAGATAGAGCACTACGAAGATTACTGAGAGGGCGATGCCCTTTCCGAAAGAAGTAATGATCCTGTCGACTGTGGAGGCGGTCTCAGCGGTAAGATTGCCTTCGAGGGTCAGGTCGGCGCCGGTCAGGTCGCCGAAGGTCCTGGTGTAGATGAGGTGGCAAAGATACGTGATGCCGGCCGCGATCGCGGCGCTTACGATGTTGCAGAGCAGGCGGAGAAAGTTTTTCTTCGTCCCCCTGAAGGCACAGACGATCATCTCGATCATGACGGTGATAATGAACAGCAGCATAAGACCTCCTTAGATTTGTTTATACAGCCTTCTTTTCGAAGGAATGAACCCAATCGGCACGGAAATAGTATATCACAAAAATGATGGAACTGAGAGTCCATGTAAGAGGATAAGCCTTGAAAATTGTTTCGATGACCGGGAAAAGACGGACCGCGATCGTAATGTAGGTGATCCTGATGACGCACCAGCACGCGAGCATTACGAACATCGGAACCGTGGTCTTGCCGGCGCCGCGGAGTATTCCCGCCATGCAGTGGGAAAGCGCGAGCAGGCAGTAGAACAGCGCTTCGGTGCGCGCCTGCGATACGCCGAATGCGATTACTTCGGGATCTTCCGAGAAAAGTCCGATGAAGGAGGGCGCGAAGAGAAAGAACGTGAGCCCGATCAGCTCGGCCAGGGCAACGCTCGTAAGCATTCCGAAGCGTGCGCCGGATCTGGCGCGGTCGAACTTCTTTGCTCCGAGATTCTGGCTCACAAAGGTCGTGAGCGCCGCGCTGAAGCTCGTGATCGGCAGGAACGCGAAGCCCTCGATCTTGAAATAGCTTCCGCAGCCCGCCATTGCGATGCCGCCGAAAGCGTTGATATTTGACTGGACGATGACATTTGCGATCGCGATGACCGAATTCTGGATACCGGTCGGAAGTCCGAGCCCGAGTTCCTGTTTTAAGGTGCCGGGATCGATCTTTATGCTCCTGATACGTACCCTGTGCTCGCCGTCGACGCGGGTGAGCTTGTAGAAAGCAAGGCCTGCGCTCAGGAACTGCGCGATAACGGTGGCCGCAGCCGCGCCGCCTACGCCGAAACCGAGGAAACGCACAAAGAGGATGTCGAGGACCGTATTCGTGATCGCGCTCGTCATCAGGTAATAGAGCGGATGTCTCGAATCGCCCATCGCCTGGAAGATACCGCAGCAGGTATTGTACATTACGCTGCCGAGTCCGCCGAGGAAATAGACGCGGAAATACATGACGGAATTGGGCATAACGTCCGCGGGAGTGCCCATCAGGCGCAGGAGCAGGGGAGTGATCGTGATGCCGATCACCGTGAGAGCGGGGCCCATGATCAGACCGAACGCGATAGCCGTGTGAACCGCCACATGCACGCCCTCGTATTCCTTCGCGCCGAAACGTTTGCCTATGATAACGCCGGCTCCGATGAAAAGACCCTGGATGAAGCCCACCAGCAGGAAGATCAGACTTCCCGAAGAGCTGACTGCGGCCAGTGCCTCGCGGCCGAGCACGCGCCCGACTACGATCGAATCGACTATGTTATAGAGCTGCTGCAGGAGCTGCCCCATGAATACCGGAAGAGCAAAGAGCACTATTTTCCGGGAAATACTGCCCTCGGTCATGTTGTTCATTTATATATACCTTCTATATACCGTTTCTAAGTGATGCGGATTCTATTTTACCGCAAATTGCAGATTTTACAACAGTTTAGAGCACGATATTCCATTGACCGCAAGAAAAACCGCATCTATAATTGAGAGAGTCATAGCAGACAGAAATGAAGGACAGTATGGATAAAAACAAAAAATATGAAATGGATATGTGCAGCGGTCCGATATTGAGCAAGATGCTCATGTTCGCGCTGCCTCTTATGCTCTCGAGCGTGCTGCAGCTGCTGTTCAACGCGGCGGATGTAGTAGTTGTGGGCAAATTCGCGGGTGACAATTCCCTTGCGGCCGTGGGCTGCACGGGTTCTCTTGTCAATCTTCTGGTCAATCTTTTTGTAGGTCTCTCCGTGGGCGCGAACGTCATGACAGCCAGGCATTTCGGCGCGAAACAGTACGACGAGCTCTCGAAGACCGTACACACGGCGATCACCGTGGCCTCGATCAGCGGTATTATCCTGACCTTTATCGGCGTGATATTCGCCGACAACATCTTAAGACTCATGAGCACGCCCGAGCCGGTACTCCCGCTCGCGGCTCTTTATCTGCGCATTTATTTCGGCGGAATGATCGCGAACATGCTCTATAACTTCGGCAGCGCGATCCTGCGTGCGGTAGGCGACACCAGACGCCCCATGCATTTCCTGACCTTTGCGGGCGTGGTAAATGTGGTGCTGAACCTGA
>JAEEGH010009005.1_pt1 | contig 23414 bp, 40 predicted proteins | sample 9134181 | NCBI WGS metagenome assembly JAEEGH01 (sample SAMN16246544, study PRJNA631951) | gut metagenome | biome: gut microbiome; feature: rumen; material: DP-attached | host: Bos | place: Iran: Karaj | collected 2018-10
ACGCTTAATAAGATCAATGATTGTGGCTCTTTGCTCGTTATCATAGATATAAGCCTGTGCCACCTTTGATGGATGGAGGGTAACTATCGTTGCTCCACCCTGATTGTTAATGTTCTCGTTCATAATAATAATTGTTTTGATTGTTATTACTTATCTACGTTTATAACTTCCTCTTACGCCGCCTTTCTTTTGGCGGCTATTGAGTAGATCTAGAGCTAGGTCTGCATCAATAACTATGATCTTCCCTGCCTGACTAATAGCTGCATCAATAACACCGCTCTTTTTTATTCGAGCCGCCGTTGACATGCTGCAACCAAGCAGGTCACATAGTCCTTGCAGACCGTAAACCAAATGCTTCTTCACTTCCATTGGCTGAGGTTCGTCATACCCCAACATGGAAAGTCCAAGTCCCTCTCGTAACAGGTCTACAAATTCTTGACCTGTTAACTGAAGGAGCAATTTGTTTCTTGCGTCATCCATCTTTTTCTCTTAAATGAATTTCAATGTACTCTACACAGTTCTTAGCTAACGCCCGAATCGTGGCTCCCATGTGGGACACATTACCAGTTGTCAGCTTCTCACATTTCTCTTTGATGTCCTCAAACCAGCATTTTGCCAGTTCTAGAACTTCTCGATCTGTCTGTTCCATTGTTCTCGTTTGTTTGTACCATGATTAGCTTTCGGCAATACGCCATACCCAATCATAGTAGCGGTTAATAAGTTTCTTAATCATCAGTCCCATTCGTTTAAGTTAATCACTTCGATCTCATAGTTGACACTGTAGCCCTGAGTCTGGTTATTATCCTCCAGTTCTTCACGCAGTCGCCGTTTTACTTCGGCTTCTCGTTCCCTCTTTTTTAGGGGTATCATCTGGTGGATGTTCTCAAAAAGCTCATGGTCATCTATGCGATGGTACTTTACGATGGCATTGACGGCAGCGGTCTTGGAGGTAAAAATTCCCTTGCAGTCCCTTGATGCCGTACTATGCCAAGCATCTGTCTCATAGACAGGAAATAATGCTTTCTTGTTAGCCATCTTCTTTCTTTATGTTATACCGTTTAAGTAGGACATAGACCTGTGACGGTCTGAACTCATATCCCCTGGAGGTCACGAAGCCCTCTCTATTCAGGATCTCTGCCATTTCCGTCAGTGTCTTGCCCTGTTCTACCAAAACCTTCAGCATGGCCACAGCCCTTTTGTTGTTCGGGTTGTCCTCGGCCTTTTTCCTGTTGGTCTTGTTGCTATTTGCAATAGCTTCGCCATGCTTATCCATCAGATGCTCTGGGTTGCCCAGCTTGCATCCCCTGGACTTTTTGGCTGCTAATGCCTGTTTAGTGCGAGTTGAGATAAGTTCTGCCTCGTACTGACTGATTGATGCCAGGATGTGCAGTACCATCTTGTTCGCTTGTGGGAAGTCGCAAAAGACTATCTCCACGTCAGAATCAAGTAGAGCTGACAGGAAGCTCACGTTTCTTGCCAGTCGGTCGAGCTTTGCCACAATAAGTTTTGCTCCGTATGTCCGGCATTGTGATAACGCTTCTTTTAACTTAGGTCGCCCCTTGTCAGTCTTGCGTCCGCTCTCTACTTCAACATACTCCAAAATCGGCTTTCTCTCACGAAGGTAATTCTGTATGATTTCCCTCTGTGCCTCTAAGCCCAATCCTGAATATCCTTGCCTTTGTGTACTCACTCGGAGGTAAGCCACAAACAGCTTGTTGTTATCATTTTTTAACATGGTTTTCGTTTATTAGACGAGCGTCTTGTATTTGAAAAACCACTTCAAGGAAGGGGGATTATGCCAGAAACGGCACTTTCCCCTATCCGAGAATATCAGAGAATTATGATTTCCACAGGACGCACTTTCTCAGGATTTTGTGGGTCTGTCAGAAACGGGTATTCTGTAGCCACCCGCTTGTCGTAGTCCTCCACTTTCTCCACAGCGTCGTCTATCGTAGAAATCAGTTCACCCAGGAAAATGGACTTTCTCGTTTCCTTTATTTCTCCAGAATCGGAAATCAGTGAAACTTCAAAATAGTCCTCTCCCTCATTCAGAGTCACATGCACCAAGCCAGTATGCTTGAAGCCTTGCACATGAAACTCGATACCAGCCTTGATCGGTTTGAGCGTCTTAGGGTCAAAGCCCCAGGATGCCACAATATCCAATCGGCTTTTGAGAATGGTTAGTATGTACTGCCCAATCTCTAGGTCATGCTTTTCAATCTTCTCCATTGTCCTAAAAGAATGATAGATGAAGGTAGTCACTGTCTGGATCTGCATGTTCCAGATAATACTCCAGCATGTGAATTACCTCGTCGGTTGTATTTGCCAGGTCATCAACTGCACCCTTGATCTCTTCTCGTTTATCATCGTCGAGGTCGTATAGGTGCTTTAGCTTGTCGATAACCTTTTTCCAATCTTCTTTAGTCACTTCAAAGTCTGAGTCGTAAGATTCTCCTGTGTATGTAGCGTCACACGCAGACAGGAGGTTGTGAAATTCTTCGACCTTGTAATTGAAAGCGTCGCCAAGTGCATATTCTACTTTATACACTTTGGCCACATGAAGTCTATAGCCCATGTTGTTATGTTTTTGATTGTTCTTTTATATAGCCCCTCAGTAGCTCTGGGTTATCCATGATATTACCGATGACATAGGCTTTCTGGCTATGAACTGCGTCATAGAGATTCCATTTGCTGCATGTCTCGATATTGTTAGGATCACTCGCCAATACATAGGAGCCGTTATGATACACTACCAGGCCGATAATCTCCGAATGAAAATTCTCACGGTCTGGCATCCTCAGAATGTCACCCTCAAAGATTTCTTTGGTGGTGTCGCTTGCTTTTTCGGCATTTAAGTCCATGATGCCAGTCCCTTCCCCGATGGAGTCAGGATGGCATGAATAGAATACCGTTGTCCCTCGGTTCTCGATAGTTATTCCTACCCGATGGAGCAAAACAGTCTTTCGATGTTGCAGGTCGCCATAATGCCAACCGTTCACATCTTGCCCTCTGAATCTGTGTTTTCTCATTTCTAATCGTCAATTACGATGTCCGTTGCCAGTCCGACACTCTCATAGGTGTCATCAAGGAAGGCTCCGAACCTCATGTTATTAACCATCACGACCCTCGCTAATCGGAGATCCACACGATTGATGTTCTTTCTCACGATGTCCTTCAGGTCGTTTGCTGTCTTTATGCCCTTCTTGCGGATAATGTCAACCACATAGTCTACATATTCCTGAAAGAGCTTGTCATATAACTGCTGATCCATTGTTTTAATCTTCTGTTATACAATTCTCACGAAGGGAGTGGAGAATGTGCTTGACGATTCTCCTTTTACGCCCTTCGTCATCTTCATCCATCAGATTCCTCAGACAGATTTCGATGTTATGATATAATGTCTCACTTATCACCATACATATATGCGTCTTGTCGATGTACTTGCCCGAAGGTCAGGGCTATGTCATGGTAGTTGATGCCGTCGATAGCTGCATCCCCGACATAGTTCTCCACTTGATCCTTCAGGGCTGGTATTGATTCACATATCTCAATGGTCGGATAGAGGATAATGAGAGATCTGAATGATACCCTGCTTCCATCTTCATCACATTCGTATGCAATGCCATCATAGAAGTCAAAATTGAGTTCCATTTCATCGGGATCATAGTCTCGTCGGTCGGTCAGGTCAAAATCCAGGTCTTTTGGATAAATAGTGATGTCCTCGACAAAATGATCCAGTTTCTCTCGTTGCGTAAATGGTCTGTATCTAAACTCCGTTCTGCAAAAGAAGAAGTCTTTGTACTTACCATCAAATTTACCCTCGACAAGATAATTGCAGTCAACGAAACGCTCTGCGTCCTCTTGTGTCAGCTTCTCGTCTTGGGTACTCATTTGAATCTCAATGGTTCGCTGAACCTTGAAATTCCTGAATGCTTTTGGTTCTTTCATAAGCTTTTCTGTCTGTTAAGGTAGGACATAAACGCCTCCAGTTGTCGCTCCGTTAAGAGTTCCGTTAGGAAGTGTACTGTCTCTTCCAGTTTCTTGATACGCTTATTCAGTTGTTCAACCTCATTTGCCATAGTATTCTTTCATGTAGCAGGCTTCACAAAGGGAGCCATAATCATTAACGTCACTACGGGTCATCGGTTTCCCACAATACTCACAATGCCTTACCGTCTCGTGATGTGTAACGAAAACGGTCTGGTACATCGGTTTCTTAGCATTCTCTTTGCCATAGAGGAATTCCATTTGCAAACGGCGTTTCCTCTGGGCTGCTGTTTCTTTCCTTGTAGCCATAATCAATCTTTCAATTTATCGGCATACTTGGAATACACATATTCCAGGAGAAAGGACTTCATCACCCTAGCCTTGTCGCCCTCGTCATAGCAGAAGTAGTAAGTTCGTCCGTTCCCATGTCTGTCAAGTCGTCTGATTTCTCCACGGTAATTGCTCCGTTTGAAGAAATTATCGTAATCATCAGAAGTATTGGTATCGGTGTTCTCATACTGAATGTAGAAGCTGACGTACAGTTTCCCCTTTACCAAATCGACACTCTCAACAGTCGAGTTCCAGTTATTGCCAACTCGTCTGTCATAGTCAATGTAGAGTTCCTTGTCTCTACTCTTGTAACGTCTACGGCCAACCTCTTGAATGATTTTCTTGACCGTTGCTTCCGTCACACCAAGCAGCTCTTCGTTAGATAGTTTCTCGATCGTCTCTAACTTTTTCTTAGGCTGCGTTCTCGTGAAAATGAAATTGTTTACGTTCATTGTTCTTGATCTTTATTTGTTTATTACTTAATCATCTTCCCTGAAGGCAGCATGTTTCTCGTCAAGGAGCAGGTAGTAGTGGCCATTGCCACACCCCCGATATTCCTCAGAATACCATGCTCTGTTGCCGTCGGGATTGTACTCTACGCTGTTGTCGTATGAAACAGTCCAACGCATAGAATACTTGCGTCTCTCATTCAGGGCGGTCATCCAGCCCCTCTTGATCCAGTCATGGCCTCGTCCCCAATTGATTGTGATGATGCCACGCTTAGAGGACAAGCTATAAAACATGTCAGGCGAAATATGGTCTATTCCGTGTGCCTGCATGAATGTATTATGCTCGTCGTATTCACACTCTGTCAGGTATCTCAGATCCTCGTCGCTCAAATCCTGCAGTTTTGTCATGTTTGCCAAGATGTCAGGCCAAAAACCGCTTGCTGTGAGGTACTTGATGATACTCTTAGTGTTCCGCTTGCAAACTCTGACTTTATCGGTGTTCCCATTGATAGGAACTACGGATTTCCAGAGTTCTTCACATGATATGCACCTCCCTTTAGTACGGCTACGCTTCTTAAATTCGCATACCCAGCCGTCAACGGAGATAAACATACGCATTTTCTTCTTGTCACCATTTGCCATAGTGACCATGAAGTTGTAATTATGAGAATCGTGGATTGATTTCTCCACTATCTCCTTTACCTGTGAATGATTCATAATACCACAAAAAAGAAGTCAGGATAGTTAATAAACAAGTTCCAAACCTCGTCGTTGATTCTGAATAGTATTGTTCTCATGCTGCCTGATATTCTGCAACCTTCTGTAGTTCGCCATTAATGAGCTTTCCATACCAAGCCTTGTTAACCAGATATGAACACGGCTCAATGGTGTCACCGCTGATAAAGTCGCAATTCTCATAGAAGCCCTCATACATGCAGAGTTCCTGCGATTCAGGCCAATTTACCACGACCACACCATCCTGATCATCCTCGCTATCGTCAAGTCGGATGTCAACTAAGGTATGGTCTGCACTCAGAGTTTCCAAATGGCCGTCGGGAATGAAGTTCTCGTCGATCCATTGTTCTGCTTGTTCACGTGTTTCGGACTCGGACACGCTTAAAGCAATGTCGATAGTCCGTTTGATGTGAATAGTTTTTCTTTCCATATTGCTATTTGTGGATAAAATACTCAATAGAAGAGTGAACCAGGATGTAATGTGTCCTGGTCACTCTCGTCTGTTCTTCGTAGGGATTGTAGAAGTTCAAGCCTAATGCTTCGTAAAGCTCTGGCATGTGCTTCTTGATCCTTCGTAATAGCCACTCGTAATTGAGCGGTTTGCTGCCTTTCATCAGTTGATTCCATCGGTCAATGCCGATACCAACACAGCTACATTCGAGGTACATTATATAAAAGGCAGGTAGATTTCATCGAGGATGCCACTTTCAACCATCTTCTTGGCTGCTTCATGGCTTCCACGATTACGGTCATCAAAACCATAGTTGTCGCTCGCCATCACATGAATGGTCGCAACAAAGGTTCTCATCACTTCTTGCTGTAGGGTACGATGCTGAATAGCAAGTCCCTTTGCAAACTTCTCTGGTTTCCAACCCATAGTGTTAACAGCATCTGCCAAAGCTTCTGCTGCCTTGTACTCACGGGTTTCTTTCAGGGTTTCTAATTCCAGAAAGTCCATATCACTTTAAAATTTTTGTTGTTTCCGTATCTTTCTCTTCGTTCCAGAAGAGGATGTCCTCCCTAGCTTGATCGTATGAGGTTTCCAATTCAATCTTATTGATTTTGTTGCCATACCAATCCTTGAACATGGCTTCGATGTCGCCAAAAGACAGGCTGGGGTCATTGGAAAGCAGGTCATAGATCTCGCTATAGTAGTCATCATAGATGTCACCATAGTAGTTTTGCCTCTCGTAGTATGAGGTATTATCAACATGCGGATAGACCTTGGTACAGGTCTTGATAATATGCTCCACAAAAGTGAGACAGTTCAAGAGGGCTGGCTTGTAAACAAATTCCTCGTTGCTATGCGGCTTATAGTAGCCACAGCTTACGTTGATACAAGACAGCATAAGTCCTTTATCCTTCAGGGCTTCAATATCAGTCATCATGCCGTCGGTCTCTTTATAACCGAATTTCTTGAAACCGATGTCCTTCAGGAAATCATCACTGCAAAGGGGAGTCCAACCAATCTGTGTTATCAGATCCTCAGCTCCCTTGCGGTCTGGCTCTATCACAAAACGGCAATCGTCAAAGAATGCCATATTTGCCAATCCAGAGCCTTTACATCCTACCTCCTCACCGACGAAAAACGCCAGTTTGAGGCAGTCAAAGTTCTGTAGACACTTCAAGCCAATCCAGAGGCCACACTTGTCATCGGCTCCCAATCCCTGCTGTTCTTTGTGCTTAGGGGAGAATCCAATGATAATATCCTCAGCCTCGTAAGCTATGAAGTCTTTCGAGTGTCTTTCCTGTACCTGATCCATGTGGGCCACGATACAGGGGTACGTTGCTGACTTGCCCTTGGTAATATAAAGATTGCCGGGCTTGTCACATTCAATCTTCGCATCAGGAACGGTTTGTCTTACCCAGTTCCAGATAAACTTGCGAATCTTACCTTCCTTTCCACTCTTAGAGTGAATGGAAAAGAGTTGCTTTAATAATTCCATAATTAAGCTGCAATATCAAATTCAAGTAATGTCTCATAACCGTAGGGCTTGCCAACCTCTTCGTTAATTACATCGAAGTAAAGGCCACCCCAGGGATGAAGCTCGTTGTTGTCAATGAGGTCAAAGTAAGAGTCCTTGGAAATAGTCTTTTCCATATATTCACCAGTGATGCAGTTGTATTTCTGGTAGGTGACAAGGTCATCCTTGTCCTCGTACCATTCTCCATCGTAGTCAGAGTAAAACCAATGTTCTTTCTTATAGTCCTCTTCTGCCTCGTCTCGGCAATCTGTGTCGCAATAGCTCTTGCCAGTCAATTCGCTGTAATAAACATCATCGTCAGCTCCGTAATAGTCGGGATTGAGCATCTTATTGCCACACTTAGGGCATGTCACAATGTCATCTTCGTGATACCACCTTCCTTGGAATAACTTGAAATCGTCTCTGTCCTCAACATCACAGGTCTCTTCATTACCGTGATAATAAACAGTACAGACCTCATAGGCATTACAATCATGGTAGCTGTCGTACTCGTCTGGCTCAGGGTCTTGATCTTCGTCAGCAGCACTAAGGCTTCCTTCGGTCACTGCTAGGTTATACTCAGAAGCATCCTCGTCGTTGTATGCGGTTCTGTGGTACATTGAATAGCTCTTGAACGTATCTTGATAGCTCAGTGTATCATCCCAATCAAGATCACAGTCAATGGTAAACTTTTTGTCTGCCAATGAATTTCCGTGAATATCAACAATAGCATGACAATCGTGGCATGAAGCCCCAACCTTCTTGAAGCAATCTATCTCTCCAGCCTGAATCAAAGCATCGACCAAGGCTTGTTTATAGACATCATTGCAACCAACGGAATACTGGCGTTCTGCATATCGCCACACCTCTCCATCAGCGTCATATACCTCAGTAAAGATGACACAACGGGCGATTATCTTCCCTGTCTCGTCCTCCAGATATGCAGCCTTAGCTTTGACCGCATTCTTGTAGAAATTGTGGAATCCCTTATCCACCATGCAAGAAACAAAGGCATCCGAATTTGAATCATAGCCTTTTAGTCGTTCTGAATTGTAGATGTCAGCGAAGTTGTTGTTGACGTAGAGCTTATTCTTTGGCAAACGGCCTATCACATGAGCCGTCCAGTCTCGTGTAAACTCTTCGCAGAGCCAAATCACGAGGGTTTGATTGAGTTTCTTACCAAATGCCGTAGATTCGATAAGGTGCTTATAGAACTTACCTGCCTTCATTTTCCAAGGGCGGTTATTCTCTGTGTTGACATAGCGAACAGCATTAGGCGTTCCATCTTCGCAGACTCCTGCCATGTCATCGAGGGTGTACTTGTCGCTATAGTAGTTTCGATCAAGAAGCCATAACTTGTGACATAACTTCTTGCTCTTAGACCCGCTCACATGTATTCTATGAACGAGGTAGTTCCTGAGATCTGTCATGTTCTTGATGCTGAACGGGTACAAATTCCCACTTTTTACTGATTCCTTGAAAAAAGCCTTGTCTTTCAGGAGGGATAGTAAAATCTTGTTCTTCCTGGCTTTCTTGCCATCGAACTCGCGTACTCCAAATAGTTCTTGGAACTCGGAGTAATTTTTGAACGCTGTAATAAATAACATAGTTGTAAGAATTAAAAGTTTATATTGTTTGTTTGAATTGTCAATTTACGAGAAAAGGAGAGCTGCCACCTTTTACAGTGATAGCCCTCCTCTTCGGATAGGGGTACGAATTAAATCGTAATGGTCAGACTACTTGCCACTTGTGATACTCGTTCATAGGGCGCATAGTCCAGATCGGGGTGCTCTTGTTTGAATAGAGCAGCATTGAAAGAAGCCCTCGTCGAAGGCAACTTCCTTGTCAGTCTCATGGTTTGTGTAGCCCACGTCCTGACATCAAGTGATTCCATCTTACTGAGGATGTCGGCCTTGATAGTGGCCAATCTTTCCTCAACTGCTGACTTGGTTTCCATCAGCTCACGGATTTCAGTCTCTTGCGAACTGATTTCCTCTGGAATGTCGTAGGGATTGGCGAATTGCTCACCCCTTAGATCCGTAGCGAGCAGATCCATGCAGATCTCGCTCGGAATACGGTTAATGAAAATGATTTCACTGATATGGTCAAATGTCCCATCCTTCTTCTGCTTGTTACGCAAGTGGATAATGAAGAGACGATTGACCTTCGCTTTCTTGTTCTGTAACTCGAAAAGATAAGCGTAGATAGATAACTGCCATTTAGCCTTTGCAAGCTTATCAGCAGTCATAACGCCATAGGTTTTAATATCACCTATATCAAAAGTGTCATCCGAAACACGGTACACCTTATCAATTCTCGAAGCCCAATCAGAACCGTCTGTAACGGTATATTCTGAGCATTCGTGAGTGAGATTGTTTTCCTTGCAAATCTGGATGTAGTCTTGCACCTCAACTGTGCCGTCATTGATCCAGGCATGGTCAAAATCTTCGCAGGAGTGATGAACGTCAGTGCCATACTGAGCGGCCAAGTCAATCACATCCTTTGGTATTCCCTCAAATTCATTGGGGAAAAACTGACGTTGTAACATCCCTGTAATACCAGAGAGATACTTATCACCAAGTAGATAGGTGTGCTGTTCTTCATCGAATAACACACCACTATCCTTCAATTTAACTCTTGCCATAGTGGTTTAAGCTGCTTGTTTGAGTTGTTGCTTTCGGGCAGTGAAAAGTGCCTTAATTTCAGGATTACCCTCAACCTCATTCTGATGCTGGAGGTAAAGGTCTAAAAGAGCATCGGTATTCTGAGTGCCGTTGATGGCATTCTTGATACCTGCAAAACGGTCTATCACAGGGGCAGGTTGTGGTGCTGCCACAGTTCTTGCCCGGCGTGTCGTAGTTTTCTTTGAGTCTGCTGCATTGTCGGTAGCATCGTCAGAGTTCTCACAGGGAATATCCTCACCCTGGTAGAGCTTCAATCCAACCCCATAGAGTGCGAGGTTCTTCACGAGGCATCGCATAATCGTCTTGTTGATGTCGAACATTGATGCTGCTTCGCATGTCTTTTCAATCTGGCGTCTATTCTGCTTGTCATACACGGTATAGTTGTATGCTTCCAAACGCATAGGCTTCATGGAAGAATTGAGGACAGGCAGGAAACACTGTTGAGTCATGTCATCGGCAGTCACTTCGGTAAATACCATGATGCCGATCTGAGGGTCAACGAAATATGGTAATTTCGTATCAGGGTTAGGTACAACACGGAATGTTGCAGACGGATATATCTCCTTGAAGGCTTTCCAAGCCTCGCTCCATGTGAGATATGAAAGTCCATCTTTCTTTTCCACCTTGTCACCAAGGTTCATTTCATAAAGAGCATCGAAGCAGATGCTTCTTTTCTCGTCGAGGGTTGCACCCTCTGGAATCTGAATTTTACACATAATTCTGTCTTGTTTAAAATGTTATTGAATAGGGTTATCTAAAACGGAAAAGAAGGGAACCACAATTCTTATGTGATCCCCCTCTCAGGTGGGCATGGCTAGTAGTGGTTATCCAAGGAACCACTTATATCCTGAATCTTCTTCCCTTAAAGCTGATGCTATACCCATTACGGTCTCAGTCGCATTTGCCGATCTCTGAAGGAATGTGTCTATGTAGCTGTTCTTCGTTGCACCTGTAATCAGGTTGTAGAATTTCCAAAGGCTGATTATGCCGTTCTCTTCCGCTTTGAAGTTATCATCACGGAAATACTGCTTGGCCACATTGTTAATTTGGCTGTCTGTTATCAACATTTGAGGAATACTTCTCTGCATGGTAGCAGGAAGATAGCTATATAATCGCATCCTACCAATGATCTGGCAGAACTGTCTTTCGTCTAGCATCAAATCACCTAAGTTCCGAAGGAGTGTGATTTGTTTAGCCATGTCAAACATGTTGAGCAATGAAAGGGTCGCAAAGTAAATCTCACGATCCTGGGTTGCCCGAATTTCTTCTTTGTAACCATCTGTAAAGATGCAGAGGTTGCAACATACGGTGTTGGAGAACCCGACACCCACGCTGAAACGCTGTGGGGATAAACGTCCTCCAAGATTGTCTCGGCCATAGGATTTGACTCCTACAACCGATAGGTTCAACGGATTGCCACAAACATCCTCAACGATTGTTGGTACGTTGATGCAGAAGGCACTCCGCTCAAAATATTCTGTAATGTCACTTGGGAGCAGCTCATTAGACTTTTTATGTATAGCCTCTGGTATGCGTCCCTTGATAATGTGACTAACTCGGATCAACGGCTCGTCTACCGTCTCTCCTTTATAAAACTCTCTTACGGCATCAAAAACGGCACCGATAAAGAGGTTATGACTGATACACACCTCATTGTCTCTTGCGAATACTGGTGTGATATAGTCCGATCCCAAACTCTCCAGCGTGATTGGCTGGGAGTTCGCTGTTATGAATGACCGCTCATGCTTTTCTTCTTCCTCGGAAGTCAAAACTTGAAGGTGCGGTCTTGTGTTTGCTGTACGCCGTCCCTGTACCACTGGTACGTTTGGGGTGGCTACTAAAGCTGCTGTTGCACTCATTTGTTTTTATCTTTTTATAAAGTTAAATACTATGGCGGTCTAGCTTTATTTAATTTTGCCAGAGCCGCCGTGAGTTTTCGTATGCCTTTCAAAATGGAAACTGTAAGTTCCAAGAAGGCGGTAATGGCATCAATCTGTTCATTGTTCATCCAAACGTATTAAATGCCACTAAGTAGTAGGAGTGTCCCCTTTGGGATCATCCTCAGTTGTCTCATGGGTCTGCACCTCCTCGGTAGCACACCCCTTGTTCTTTCTCTTTTTGATTCGTGGCCTGACGTGTTCGTTAAACAGTCTGATGACATGTAATGTTACGTCAATCAGGATTAAAATGTCGGTCACGACTCGGACTTTGCTCAGTCCGATCCTTGCTAATTCTTTGTAGTTCATATTTGTTGTGTTTTAAATAAAAAAGTGTTATTGTTTCTTATGTAATTATCTCAATAATAAGGCGTTGAGTTACTTCTGAGACGGCCTCCAAAAATGACAAAAAAAAGAGGAAGAACACCTCTCTTCGAGGGTTCTCCTTAGTCTCTTTCGTTTGAGCTTTTCCAAAACTCCACATTTCGATAACCTAAGTGTCGAAATATTGAGCCGAATCCTAACGCTCTGGTCGGTATCAGTATGTTCCACACACACTGACCTTCCACCTAAAATTTATATTATACGTATCAGGCCAAAATACTCTGTTAATGCCTGATACTCAGTTGTTTATATTGTCTCACATATAAGGGTTTTCTATGCTTTGTAGACGGAAGATTTTTAGGGCGAATAACTGTGGTTTTATGAGGTGTTGTAACCTGTAACTTAGATGTTATCAGTACAGGGAGAATAGCCTGAAACACCCCTACCTCTTTTTTCTGGGTTACAGGGTTACAAGAAGCATAAACAATTGATATTCAGTATAAAACTTTGTAACCTCATGTGTAACCTGAAATTGAAAAAACGCGGTCAAGAAGCCGTAATGCTCTTAGACTTGAATAAAAGATTCATTCATTGGATCTATGATAATAATGTAAATTTCAGAATTATGTTTTTTAGTAACTTGATGAACGCTCTTTTCGGAACTAACTCGCGTCCCGATTATGAGCCAACAACTCAGGAGGTGGCTGTTCCTGTTGTCGAGAAGAAAGTCAGCCCTTCAGTATCAACCAAACCGTCTGGTAAGTTTGAAGCTGATGTTGATGCCTTGCAGAAGAAGCATGGCAACTTTATAACCGGACTCTGCATTACTGAAAACTTGCAAGATCTACTGACTATCTGCCCAAGGAATAGGCCAAGGGTTGATGCTTACCAAGGACTTGTGAGCCATCTGAAATCTGAGTACGGTGTTACATTGACCATTAAATCCAGGAAAAGAAAATGAGTAGCAATTATTGTGCATTGAAGAAGTTGACCAATGTAGATGACGCATTCCGCTATATGGCTGGCGAATATTATCAGCCTGGAGATTCAGCAAGTGAGTTCAGTATTCTCAACGATGAATCATTCCCCAAGTATTTTCTGTCAAATGCAATCTCTGTCATAGCCCAATTATACGATAAAGGATATACAGAAAAACGCATTGACAGCAGCATTTCTATGGATAAGAATGGTTTTGTTGATGTCGGTTTCCTAGCATTTCCATTTATGTTATGGTCGAAGAAGCTACAGGCTTTCTATTGCCATCACTTTGATACGGACTATGAGGATGTGACAGATGAAGAGTTCTGCGAGGCTCTTTCAGAACTGATAGATGCTTATGATCTCCCAGCTATCATGCAAAAAGCAAAGATGATTGTGAAGGCAAAGAGAAAAGAACTGAGCAAGGACTTCGATGATGTATTAGTCAAGCTTTGTTTAAAGCATGGCGTTGGACTCAGGCGATTAGATTTTGACGAGGTATGATGATATGGTTTTTCGGCAAGGTGTACGATGATGGCATATCCGTCGCTGACATAGAGAAAGACATCGAGGCTCGACTGAAGGAATACACAAACGTTGAGATTGGAGTATGCTTGACAGTCAGTGACAATGGCTATGAGGTGGCTTTGCATAGGAGCTTGAACGTTGATCCAAAGGAAGGCTGCATACTGGAGGTAGATACATTCCTGATTAGCGGAGTGGGCTACAGTAGAGATATGCCTGAATATAGGAATATTGGAGATCCAGAGCATCAATCGCTCTTTACCCACTACTTCAATCTGGCAGAGTTTGAGAAGGCTTGCATGAGAAGCATCAAGCAGTTCACTGGTCAAAAAGTGAAGAGTGTAAAGGTGAAGGAATGGACTACCATGCTTTTGCTTGAAATGAAGTATGATTAACCTTGGTGTAGGGGTGTTTTTATTTATTGCCTCACACCACTAAACACTTGATGACAATGGTACATGACATTAGAGTAGAAGAAAGAATGTTCAGTGCCGATATACAGGCACTATGCGACTATGATGACGGATTCAATGAGGCATGGCATAGCGGTTCGGAATATGAAATGACGATCATGCTGTCCGACCTCTTCGGGATCTGCCCCAGGAGCTATCAGAGAACACTAATGTACGAGAGATTGGTGAAGTTCTTGGGTGTGAAGAATATAACACTGAAGGTAATATCAATGAAAACAAAAAACAAAAAAGAGATTTGATTATGGCTATTTGGCGAAAATATTACTCAGTATTTGGACTGGAGGTGACTGAGGCTGGTGGAGTGAGACGCTACTATAAAGATGTAAGGAGTCTAACAGGGAAATCCCCTTATCCTCGCAGCTTAAAGCATAAGACAGATAAAGATGGCAATAAATATGTAACTACACAAGATCATGGCCGACTTATGGTTGATGTACTTGTGGCAACCTGTTTTCTGGGACGGCCAAAGTTCGGACAGGAGTTTCTTATTCACATCGACAAGGACAAGGGACATTGTTGGAAAAGTAACCTCATGTGGGCAACCCCATACGAATATGGTGAACATTACAAAGATGATCCCACTGTAAACACACCCGATGGTTACAGACTTGTGACTATTGCAGAACAGAGTGGGAAAATATATGTATCGAAAGATGGAAAAGTAAGGATTGGCGAGACTGATGCTAGAATCTGTACCGAGCATTTTGACAGTGATGTTGACTACGAAAGAGCTGTTCAGCCTTATGTTAATGTCTACAGGAGAGAAATATACAGTCATGCGGAACGTGTTGAAGAACTCGTAGCAGCAGCATTCCTGCCTAAGCCGAAAGACATGGTTAACCCACAACTCCTGCATAAGAACAACGACTATATGGACTGTTCCCTTGATAACCTGGAGTGGGTTCCTTTTGATGACCAACGTTACAAAGACTACTTGGCCATTCGTACCCAGGAATTGAAGGCGAAAGATGAAGCCAATATGGAGAAAGCCTTAAAAGAAAAGGATTATTATCGTAAACTTTATCGCAGAAATGATAGTACATCAACAAACAGGGCAGATATTCCTGAATAGGAAAGAAGCCAAACAGATAATGGGTCACAGCCGATTCAATCACGCTATTAGAGACAAAGAGATAGTGTTTGTGTCGGATCTGACCGATTAACCCTAATAATAATCATTTGACTACCCTATGATTACAAATACAAATTACGCCTTTAGAGTGAACATATCACTCGATGGTTATGCAAGGAAAAGCGATTCCACGGCTTGCCTGAGTAGAGCAGGTGCTAAAGCAATCGGTAAAGAAAAGATGGCTTTCGTTGAGCAGTCCATCACAGTAGATGATTTCTTGTTTTACGCCAGTAGCGGTCACTCTTTCGCAAATCTTTTCAGCTTCAATCCTGATAAAGAGTATTGGCTTGAAAGCAATGGCTCTCACTACAAATCATTTCCTGTCTACAGGAGTGGAAATCGCCAGGGAGCAATGAAGCTGAACTTCAAAACCGATGAATTCTTTAGTGGTTCGCAGACCATTTTCGTGGATATTGACGATACCAAATACACCACTTTGGAGGAATACATCGGAATGTTACCCATGCAACCGACGGCAGCATATTCATCCTTCTCTGACAATGTGGAGAAACATGGAAAAATCTCACGACGATGGCGTTTGGTCTATGTGTTCTACAGCACGCTTGGACTGGAGGATTTCAAGACCACATCGAAAGCGATCCATAGGTATATTGAGCTTTGCACAGGGGAACGGATGGATGACAATTGTGGAACGCGCCCCTCTCAGTACATGAATGGTGGTTTTCCGACAGGCGACCTGTTCAAGTCTGGCTATATCTATGGTATCAGTGACTTCGCTCCGTATGAGAACATAGATAATATGCTTGAAACGGAATCTGCTACGTCAGAATCCATTTTCAATCAGAACATGGTTGATGACATGGAGAGTATGGCCTACAATGACTTCATGCACTACAATTCGTGGAGAGGCTACACCTACAGGACGGAGAGAGAAGATGCTTGGGAGAGAGGTATTTATCAACTAACAGATGACAATTACCTACAACTTTGGTATTATCGTGAGACTGTTATGGATGGTGAACACAGGAGAAGAAAGCTCTTCAAGAACGCTTGCTTACGCCGCCTTATGAAGCCAGACATAGATGCAGATACCTTGTTATTCAACCTTTACGTTGATGCACACAGGTTCTTTGACAACTCAGATGGTGTCCTGACTTTGGACTGTCTAGAAAGCAAAGTGATAAAGGCAATGGGTATGTCAGAAGAAGAACTGCGAGAATACTGCTCTTGGGAGATTGAATACTGGCAGAAGAATCGGCCTATGTTTATCCTGAATAGTGGAGTAGATCACAGTGTTGCTGAGATTAACCGAATCTGTAAAGAGGTTCGTTACAAGCAGCTTGACCTTCTCTATGATCCAACTATTTCAGTCCAGGAGAATATTGCTAGAGGTATTAATGTGCCACAGGCTACACTCTATCGGTACTGTGCTGAAAGGTGGATCAATACGAATCCACAAAAGCCAATGACTAGAAGGGAGAAACGTGAAGCCAAGAAAGCTGAGAAGAATGGTGAAATTGAACGTTTCAAGAAACTTTATGACCCTCAATTATCTCTTCGGGATAACTTAAAAGTATTGATGGAAGCAGGAATTCGGATTAAATCTACATTCACGGTTAAGAAATGGGCTGACAAATATTTCCTGCCTGAAAGTGAGGAAATAGAGGAACAAATTCCTTGTTTTCCGTCTTTCTCAGATTTAGTAAAACAATAACTTCTTATTCAGTTGAGTCTGTAACTCTTTTTGATGGGGGAACTCTCTTGCAGGGTTCCCTCAACTCATTAAGTAGTCTAAGGACTACTACTATTATAGCTGAGTGAGAAAAATGGACAAAAATCAAACACTTAGAAATATAAAAGATAAAGATGAGTAAAAAAACATATATTGGCGTTAAGAAGCGCTATGATAAAAATCACCTGAAAAATATAAAAGGTAAAGGTTATGAGGGTGTCGTTTATATTTACACGCTCCATGCTCCTGGTGATAAGAAAGATGGCTGGGTATATGTCGGATGTACCCCAGAGGAAAAGACCCGCCGAAAAAGATGGAATAAGGTCAAGAGTAAGTATGCTGGGAAGAAGATAGCTGATGCAAGGGAAAAGTACGGTTTGAAATGCTTTTCTTACAAGGTACTTGAAACCCATTATGACCCCGACATTGATAAGCTCGTAGAAAAACTAGAAGAGCGTGAGGCACATTTCATCGAAGAATATAATTCCATCGAGTGTGGTTTCAACGGCAACAAGGGAGGCACAGGCAGAAAAGGCCAAAAGATAAGTCAGGAAGAGATTGACAGGCGAAATGAAGCAAGAGGTGATTTCCACCATACCGATGCAACCAAGCAACGAATCAGTCAATCTCAGATAGGCCGTAAACAATCAGAGGAGGCAAAAGCAAAAATCTCTGCTGGTAACAAAGGCAAGAAGCGTACTGAGGCCATGAACAAAGCCCAAAGTGACAGGATGAAAGGTAAAGTTCCTACTGCTGCTACTGAGGCTGCAAAGAAATGGCGTGAAGAGAATGGTGGCTCATACTGGAAGGGCAAGGAAATGTCAGCCGATGCTAAAGCCAACATGAAAGCAGCCCAACAGGAAAGAGGCATTTCTGTTAGAGTCATTTTCCCAGATGGTCACACAGAGGATTTCACAACGATGCTTGATGCTTCTAAACGTACTGGTGACGGTGCTGGGTCTGTCAAGTATAGCATCGAACATGGATCCACTACGAAACGAGGTTATAAATACATAAAGCTATGATATACCAAGGAAGCAAAGCACGAATAGTTGGTGATATTCTCCCCATCATGCTAAAGGATATGCACCCAGGCCAGACTTTCGTCGATGGTTTTTGTGGCGGTTGCTCTGTCATCCAGAATGTTCCCCAGACGTATAGGAGGATAGCGAATGACAACAACCGCTATCTTATAGCTATGTGGTCTAAGCTCACGACAACAGACTGGAAACCTCCCACCACAATAGAAAAGCCGTTCTATGCCAAGGTTCGGGAGTCCTGGCATAAGAACGATGGTGCTTTTGATGATGCAACTATAGGCTGGGTTGGCTTCATGGCCTCATGGAACGGTCGTTTCTTCGATGGTGGCTACAGTTCCCACAATGCAGGAGGTCGAGACTACATAGCTGAGAATATCAGGAACACAATTAGGCAGATTGATGACCTGAAGGGTGTCGAGTGGCAATCCTGCAGTTTTGAGAATGTCACTATGCCACATGGCTCATTAGTCTATTATGATCCACCATACAGAGGCACGTCCTCATACGCTACGGCCAAGGGGTTTGACCATTACCGTTTCTATGATTGGGCGCGTCAGATGAAGCGTGATGGCCATACGGTGTATATTAGTGAGTATGACATGCCAGGGGATTTCAAAATCGTTTGGCAGAAGCAGATAACCAATAGCGTCAACCTTACCAAGACTTACAAGCCAACGGAAAGGTTATGGACGTTATAATTAAATAGGGAGATAGTAGGACTAAAACTGCTGTCTCACCTTTTTTCATTTACACTTTACAAATCGCCACAGATCTCGATAAACACTAAGGATTCGCGTGTAAAAGGGATGTAAACTTCAACCCCTCAGATTTACACTTTCACTGTAAACTCTGCCCTTCAGATTTTACACGGATTTTACAGATAAAAGACAAACTTTGTACCCCTCGTTCCTTCACCATCATAGTCACAGGACAAAGAGAACTGGCAGCAAAGATCACTCACAGCATCTTCGTCGAGGTGGGTAGCCAGTTCAAGTTCGATGGCCTCACGCTTACTGTTATAGCGGATGTCCCAGATACCACACCCAATAGCAGCATCCACCACCGTCCTAATCTCGTCTTGTTGTCGCCATATTGTGTCATAGTCTGTCATTGGCCGAGTAGTTCTATGTAGTGGTTAATGTTATATCTCAATTCTTCCAAGTCGATGAACTGAGATCCACGATAGACTTCTTTTCCATCCATCAACAGCAATACAGTTGGCCCCGAATAGACTAGGAAATGACTCGCTATCAATGGTTCTTCGATAATATCAGTATAGAAGGAACAAAGAGAGGGGAAATCATCAGTCACTTTCTCCACCTTATCAAGCATGACATTGCAGACTCCGCAATCCGGGGCTTTGATATAGAAAAGACACACACGGTTTTCTGCAATGGCCTGTTCTATGTCCTGTATGGAAGTCAAGTGCTTCATCTTATCTGATAATTTTCGCTTTCTGAAGGTTATCGAAGTCGTCCCAGAAGTCAGCCTGTTCACTATCACCAAAACCAGGAGTGGCTAATTCCTTCAGTATAGCATCTAGGAGTTGGACTTTCGTTATCTTAAGATCTGGTGCAACGTCGATTGGATATGTGAGGATGTCCCCAAAGGAGCCTACATGAGCATTGGTAACAGCGACTTCTCCATTCAGCGGCTTAACCTCAATATGCCTGTTGGATCCGTATTCAGGCTTTGTCTCACGGAGTTTCTGGAAGAGAGCATTATCACTGTATTGCTTTATATCTACAGATTGTATGAGTTCACGTAGTGTCATGCTATACCTAACAATTCTATTTCAAAGATTAGTGTTGAGCCTCCTGGGATGCCAGGCTGCGAGAATTTCCCATAGCCCATTTCTGCCGGTAAGTAGATTTCCCACTTATCGCCAATATGCATCTGTTGAATGGCGATTATCCAACCTTCTATCAGGTCACATAGCCTGCAAGCCAAAGGAACTCCACCACGACTGCTGTCAAACTGTTTGCCGTCGATAGTCCTACCTGTATAGTGGGCTGATATGATACTTCGTACTGTTGGTTTGGGGCTATCTTGGTTCCCTTCTCCCAGAACCTTGTAGTAGATTCCTTTGGGAAGAGCCTTAACCCCATCCTCTTTGGATTTAGCTTCAAGCCAGTCTTTGTTTGCCTGTATGTATTCTCTCTTTGCCATCGTATAATAATCTTATTATCAGTTTCTTAATTTGAAAAATAAGTTTCTATAATCGAATTAAGAGAGGTGTTTGGATTATCTGCGTCAATATGTTTTTCGCCAGAATCCTTTTCTGCTTGTGCAATGACTTCATCCAACTTTTCAGGATCTGTCTCAGATTCTTCGGTTTTTACAATTCGGTGATTGTCACCATAAATGTCTGTGTACTCGATAACGAAATAATGTATTTTCCTTATGTTGACACTTACCCCAGGGTGTTCTTTTCCATAACTTATAGCCTCTTTATACAGAATCCCAAATCGTTCAAGGTTATTTCCTGAATAATATGAATATTGTATTGTACCATCAAGATTATTGGTATGAACATTAGCTCCAAAATAATGGTCGTATGGAATAATTTTGGTAATAGACTTTGATGGATCATTCAGATTTGAGTAAACAATTTCGAGAAACGTATAATTATTAACGGCAGTCTTGTTTTTAGCTTTCTTGCCCTCGTTAACCACAATATATTCCTCGTTAATGTTTTGCTCTTTCTCAGAAGACCATTGTGGTTTTATGCTAACACTATAAAGAGGTTGATTTTGAAGTCTTTCAACATCCTCTTGATGTTTTGCGACACTTATAGTTGCAATACCTACGACTATGGTCGTTATGGATGTAAGGAACGTAGCAATTGCTGTAATTTTCTCAAAGCGATTATCATCTTTCTTTTTTGAAAGAAGGGTGATAAAAGCTATAACTCCTGTTGACAAAGCACATAATAGAATAGAAAGAAGTAATGTCGTATTCATATTTTTATTTATCGTTATGTTAATGCTCTTTGAAGCGAATGTTTCCGCAGAGTGTTACTATTTTGTAGTTCTGTATTACTTTGCTGCTCTCGTACTTATCTTCTTACCGTTCTTGTCCCAAGTATAGATCCATACACCCTGACGGCTTGTGAAGGTATCACCTGCCACACCCAGAATCTCACCAACAGAGCTTACACCCCATGTATGCAGTCGTTTGCCGTTCACGTCATAGGTAATATAGAACGCGGAACCCTGTTTGATGATATAGAACGTACTGCTATAACCCTTCAGTTCACCTTGACTGGTGCTAAGGGTCTTTATCTTTTTGCCGTTCTGGTCATAGATGTAGTACCAGTTCTTCGTTGTTTCGATATGGCTTATGCTCTGTGCCTGGAGGTTGGCTATTGAGAACCACATCAGGGATAGCGTGATAAGAAGTTTCATTCTTTTAATCCGAGTTTATTACTGTATTCAGCCACAAATCGGCCATTTTTTGATGTCCTGCCGCTGTTGGATGTATGCCATCCCATACCCAATAAGAGGGATTTTGTTCGGTAAGACCATTGAACATCTTTTCGTAGTCAAGCAACGTAGCATTATAGTCAGAAGCTATGTGGCGAACAACAGCTGCACACTCTGCAATGAGGGCTTTTCGCTGCTGATAGTTGTCTTTCGAGCCAATACGTCCAACCTGTGCCACAAAGGGTGTACCAAGGATTATCTTCACATCGGGATTAGCAGTACGTAGTTGGTCGAGTAGCTGACGATAGTCACTCTCCCACTTTTTCATGTCGAGCGGAGCCTTACCACTGAGATACTGTTCAACATCATTGGTTCCTATGAGTAACGTAACAACATCAGGATTCAGGTCGAGACAGTCTGCCTGCCAACGTCCCTGAAGGTCGTGTAGCGTGTTGCCTGAAATGCCACGATTGAAGAATTGCGTCTCCTGCTCTGGATAATCGCTCTGAATTCTGGCAGCACATAGCATCATATAGCTATGCCCATAGATGTGGTTCAAATCCTTCAGGTTCCGTTCCTCTGTAGGCATCATTTTTCCACCGCTACGTCCCCAACCGCCATCGGTAATAGAGTCACCGATAAACAGAAAGCGTACTCCTTTCTTAATGATATTGCAGATTGAAACAATAGCGTTGTTTGCCTCAACATTCATACCGATACGAGGCGACACAACGAACAATATCAGCAATAGCAGTAACTTCTTCATATTCGTCAGTTCATCTTAATAATTTGTAAAGTTGGATGCAAAGATACGAATAATAAATGGAAAATGAGTACCTTTGCAAAGAAATTTTGCGAGAACGGGCTGCACCTCAGCAATTAGAGCAAACTCTATTGCATTCGGTTTGCACCGTCCTTGCCCTCTGATTTAATAAGATTTGTGATATGGACTACCTACCGAAAGACCCTGCCATACTGGTTTCGAGCGTGAACATGCTCCTACGAGATGAGGAGTTTGACACGCTGGAATCGCTGTGCTATAACTTCGGAACGGAGCCAAAAGAGATAAAGAACTACCTTTTCGGGCACGGGTTTGAGTACAGCGATAAGCAGAAGCAATTCCGCCCGATTGGATATGATAAAGTAACCAGATGATAACGTATGTTATGAAGGAACAGATTTTATCAGATAAGCAAAGACGGGCTAAGCGCATATATGGTACAGTAGGGATTGCGCTCACTGTGCTGTGTTTCATTTTGAGCTACTTCTACCGCCCTTACGCTTATTCTCATCACCTTAACGATTTTCACCTTGCCGATAGTTATACCAGTTTCTTTGGTGTGCCGATTATCGTCTGCCTGACACAAGCATTCTTCCGCAAAGAAAGCGAGAAATGGAGCATCCCCAAAAACATAGTTTACGCTGTGCTTATGTTTTTCGTATGGGAGGCCGTTGATGGTTTTCTTGCAAAAAGAATGGATTGGGTGGACATTATAGCAAGTGTTATTAGCGGATGTTATACTTATGTACTCTACCTGCTTTTCAGATTCAAACATATAGGAGGTTATAAAAACAGTTGAAATGAGCTTCATCAAGTACATAGCAGACGAGAACCACTACAAGGAAGTCCTTTCACTGGTAAGCAAAGCCAAACAGACGGTGTGGATAGGAAAGTTCTGCAAGGAATGTGGCCGGAGAGAGTATTGTTCAGACCCAATAAAATAGCATCAAATGCAGA
>JAEEGH010009006.1_pt1 | contig 23414 bp, 18 predicted proteins | sample 9134181 | NCBI WGS metagenome assembly JAEEGH01 (sample SAMN16246544, study PRJNA631951) | gut metagenome | biome: gut microbiome; feature: rumen; material: DP-attached | host: Bos | place: Iran: Karaj | collected 2018-10
GAACCGCAGACCCTCTGCTTGTAAGGCAGATGCTCTAAACCAGCTGAGCTAAACGCCCTCAAATCTGCTTCCTTTTCGAAAGCGGGTGCAAAAGTACTGCTTTTTTTTGATATGACCAAATTTTTTTGAAAAAAAATGCACTTTACCCCTCATTTTTTTGCAAAAAGGCGGTAATTATACCATTTTTTGTCCTCGTAACGAATAAAAATAGCATAACAAAGCACCGTGATAAGCGTGCCGACCAATATCCCTGCAAACACATCCAGCGCGAAATGCTGGCTCAGATAAATACGGCTGTAACCGCCGAGAGCCGCTGCCATAAATAGCAGCAACTGGACTAGGATCCTAGGAAGCCTAGTAATCCTAGGGTGACTAGTTAGCAGAATGCATACCACAAATGCGAGCGCGAAGAAGGAGGTGGTATGTCCGGAAGGGAAGGAGAACCAGTGGTTCATGCGTACGCCGTCTACCAGCGGCAGTTGCGTATCGGGCATAACCAGGGTAAACCACGTCACAGGCCGCGGGGCATTGACGATATGCTTAAGTAGTTGGGTGGAGAGCGCAGACAGGATCATTGCTGAAGAGGCAAAAACACCGTTGCCGATACGGCTGAAGAGTAGCAACGCTACGCACACCACGTACGGAAACCACTCCGCTACCTGCGTGTAATACCTATAGAATATATCGCGCGCGGGCGTGTGGCGGTCGCATAAAAGCAGGTGCAGTTCGCCTTTAGGGATCAGCAAAAGCGCTAAGCCCAATGCTACAAGGAGCATCAGGCTTAGTGCAATAAAGATAGCGTTTTGTTTAAATAAAGTCTTCACGTTTATTCAACCCGCTGACCGTAGATATTATAGCTCTCAGTGCCTTTGCGAATGACAATCTGACGATTGATTAGGTGTTTCGTAGCCGGAGCATTATGCAGATCGCTATAATCCGGAATCTTGTCTTCTTTAATGTCCTGTGGGCACGAAGGCATCGTCAGGCCGTTGGCATCGGTGAGCATGACAAAGTACTCTCCGGCCTCGAGCGGAACCTCCGAGTGGTAAACAGACGATGTCGCTCCTTCGATGGGCTGTCCATTGTAGAACCACTGGTAGCCAACGAACTCATAACCGCCGTTATAATCCTTATTGTAAACAGCCAGCACGTTGTTGAACTTGAACTTGAAGATATCCTTCGGATAATTGACTGTCATATTCAACGGGAACTCGAGTGCCTGCTCGCAAACAATATCTTGCACGGTGATTTTCGCCTGATATTTACCCGGTTTCATGTTCTGCGTCGGCAGGGAAACAGAACTATTGCTCGGGTCGAGTACCACATTCGTCGAACCGCTGATGAAGCGCATCTCGCCCATCTCGCCCTTCGTGAGTGTATATGCCAGATTATACGGATCGCCCGGGCAGATATGGAGGTCTTTTTCCGGAATGTCCATCACAAGACACATCTTAAGGGTGAGCTCGCAAATTTCAATCGAGTCACAGCCTGCGGCATTCTGACCGACACGGAATGTATCTTCCTGATACGGTTCGGTGTACCAATGTCCGTGCATTTCATAACCGTCAGTTACCTTTTCCTCCTTAGCATACCTGCGAACACTCTCTTTTGCGTAATGCTTGTGAATGATATACACGGTTTCGCATTTGCCGTCGTCCTTCGTTATAATTTCGTCCGCAGGCAGTGATTTGTCAGCCGGAACGCAGATGAGTGTATCTTTGTAAACCGTATCTGGACGAACGATACGGAAGGAGAACTTGAGGTTGCCCAACCATTGGTTGGCATCATCCGTACAAACTTGCTTTCCATACAACTCGGCTTCTACATCGTACCAACCGGGAACGGTGTAATCGTGGGGGATTTGAGTGGTAGAGTTATATTCAGAAATACCGTCTCCAAAGTTCCAATCGACACGTGTTACATTGTACTTACCGCCCAAATTGGCATCGAAATTCATCGTTGTGCCCATGCAGAAACGTGTCTCGCTGACGTAGCCATTGGTGAAGGTTTCTCCGTTTATATCCACACCTAACTCGACGGCCGACGAACCGGCAGAGTAAGCATAACTCTCATCGTCTCCGTTGCCATACACGGTCGCAATAAAGCCATTCGTGTTCTCCAAACGGAAGACACTGAAATTATTTGTTGCGGCAGTACCAATCTGAGCACGGGCATAGGAATACGTGGAATTTCCCGGAACGGGAGTCCATGTCAACACACTCGTCTTATCCAGCGTTTGTTGGCCATATAGCGCAGTCAGTGTGGTGTTCTGGCATGTTGCTGTCTCTGCTACGATATTAAGGAAATGATCTTTCGTGTTGTCAGTATAACACGTACCAAAGGTGATTTTGCCAATCTTCTGCTGAATCGGCGCTACCCATACGGAGGATGGATCGCCTTTGCCGTTGTCGATTTCATCTCCGGAATTTCCCTTGTAGCCGTTACCGGTATCGTAATTATATACTGCGCACGGACAACTGGTCTCGATATAGAGTGCATCGCCAACGACAGTCTTTTGGATGCTATTATCGCCGGCATCGGTTTGTTTGGTTTGTGTTTTTGCCTGTGGATCGCCGGCGTTCTGAAGCGCAATATAATAGGTCTGACCTTCCGACAGAATAATCTTCGGCTTTTGAGAACGACCATTCAGCTTAACTTCTGTCTGATCATTCATTGCCGTAATACCAATGATATTACCATTCTTGTTTAACGAGCGGGTTACGATAAATTGGGTTCCCCAATATTCGGTTGGAAGCGGTTGTTCAAACAGCGCGTCACGAGCCGATACACCATTAGGCAGACGAGTCAGCGGAGAACCCGTGAAAATGGCTATCTTCTTATCATCGCGCGCCATGATATGCGTGCCGGCTAACTGTTGCTCTTTCTTACTGATCAGGTAGTAGGTTTGACCTTGGTTAAGCTCGATCCAGTAGGAAACACCGCTTGCGTGGTTGTCATACGTATCACCATGGGGTACAATATCTACTATTGTTCCATCCTCCGTACCGAGGATAGTGGTCACCGTAACCATATTACCGGCATTGGAACCCCAACTATCGCTGTTATGCGCTTCCGGCCTATAATCCTGCGTATAATACTCTGCTCCCAGTGCAGTAAGCGGCAGAATATTACTTGCATCCATCGACGACTCACCGCCTAAGATGACATATACCGAGATGTTTTCATCTGCTGTGATATGCAAACCGTACATATTTTTCTGTCCGGCGAGGTTACATACCGTAGCAGGTTCTTTCGTGTTAATCGGATACCACTTGCTGGCGTCCATATGCACGTTGATAAGACCTGCAGCCGGATTCTTCTGCTCAGCTTTGGAGTTATGTCCGAACTCGTTCCAAGAACCCGCGGCTACCTGTTGGGTGATATTGATGGCATTGCCGACACCACCGGTGATGTTTACCGTACAGGCTTTCTCCGCGGAGACTGCGATATACGGCTCTATACCTTCTCCATTGGCTGGCGAGCACACGATACTCGAACTAACCCAGAACTCTTTTCCTTGCGTGGACTGTGCCCATGCGGGTACAGCCATGCAAAGGAGAACGGTTACACATGCAAGCGATTCAATCAATCGTTTCATATCTATAAATATTTAGTTTCTTAAAGTATTTCGATCTCAACACGACGGTTGTTCTGACGACCTTCTTCGGTGTCATTCGTGTCAATCGGTTGGGTCTCACCACGGCCTTCTGCCTCAATACGATCAGCTGCTATACCGCGCTCGATGAGGTCTTTCATAACCTCGTTCGCACGTCCGTCAGACAGCTTCTGGTTCGCCTCGTCTTTACCTACGCTATCAGTATGACCGATGATCTTAATGCGTACTTGCGGGTTACGCGCGAGATACATATAAAGGTCATTCAGCGCTTCTTCCGAAGTCTTCAAGATACGGGTCTTGTTGGTGGCGAAGAAGAGGTTCTTAACGATGAATACCTCACCTTTCTTGATCGGCATCAACTCGATATTGAGCGAGTCGCCGATGTTAGCAATCGCCATATCGACGGTGTCGTAACCCATCTGAGCTATATGGAGACTGTATTTCGGACCTTCGTCCAACATCTGACGCGTTGTACCGGTAGTGGAGTCCGTATTCAGACTATATGCCGGTTCTTCTACGCCGCTCTTGCGGATATGAATAGTAGCCGGAACAGCGAGGCCTGTCTCTTTGTTCGTCACGCGGATACGGAGGACAGGTAGCGGACGCATAGCAATCGTGACGTACTCGGTGCTACCCACTTGCTCGATCGTGAACGGGAAGGTAGCGGGGTAGTAACCGTCAGCCTTCACATCTGCGGTGAAGTTACCTACGGCATGTTTCTGACGGAAGCCCTTCGGACCGATCTGTTTAGAGCGCATAGCGATCTTACCGCTCTCAGTGCCGCGGGTCTCAATAAACGCTTTATCCAGCGGTTTGTTGGTCTGAGCATCAACAACGCTGTAGAACGCGTACGATGCGGGAGGCGGAACCGGACGGGCTTTCTTACCAGGAACCTCAAACTGGATGGTGAACTTAGCACCCACAAAGAGGTTGTTCAGCTTCGTATCACCGTTCATCGCCAGCAGGGTATTGGTCTTTGCCACCTCAACTGCTTTGGAATCAAACTCTACAGGTAGAGCTTGCGGTGTCGCATTCGTATTGAGTACACCGTACTCAGCAAACAGCGCTACGCGATAGTGGATATGTTCGCGGCCAAACGGAAGACGCTGACCGGGTTTAACTTTGCCTTTCTTAGCCTTGGGATCCGGTTGTTTCTGCAACCACTCGTCCAAGTCCAGACCTACTTCGGCAGCCACGCTGACATCCAACGGCTTGAATTCCATCTTCTGGTTCGTTTCTCCCTTCAGATCATAGATTCCCATACCGTAGGGCTCCAAGAGGGCGGGGTCGTTCACGGTGATATCATACTGACCTTTGTGGCTGTAACCGAGCGGCAGACCGTAATGCACTTTCGCGCCCAAGAGGAAGTAATAACGGCTGAATTGCGCACCGAACATTACCGGAATACCGATCTCGAACATGTTACGCATCTCGCGCATGTTATCGAACCAATAGTGGTACTCCGTACCAGGGTAGGCTTTGTCGTTACGTTTTACTTGGAATCCGTATGCAGAGGAGGAGTTGAGGAAACGGAAGTCGAGACCTGTCTCGAAGAGGAAATGTCCGTATTCGAGGTTATAGGTCAGGTCTAATCCCGCACCGGGACCACCTATGAGCTGCTGCAACGCATTGCTCTGGTTAAGCGTACCGGCACCCATATACGCGCCGTTGAACTTATCCATCATCGCTGCATATCCGAGGCGGAAGCCCAAGTTGAAATAGGAAATCACTTCTGTCTTGGGGTTCTCTAAACTCTCCTGATAACGCTGGTAGTCGCGCAATGCTTTCTCTTCTTTAGCCTGTGCTTCAGCCTCTTTCTTAGCCTGCGCCGCTGCACGTTCTTCGGCAGCTTTAGCACGCTCAGCAGCAGCTTTATCGCGCTCTTCCTGCTTCTTGGCGTTCTCCTTGGCTGTCTCGGCTTTCTTCTTCTCAGCCTCACGTTTCTTCGCGTCAGCCGCTTTTTGTTTCTCGCGCTGTGCTTTCTCTTTCTCACGAGCCTTTTGTGCTTTGGCTTTCTCTTGCTCTTTTTTCTTCTTGGCAGCAGCTTTCTGCTTATCCGTCTGACCGGCAGGAACCGGTTCCGGCATTGCGTACGCAACAATCGGTGCGCAGTTCAAACTAAGAACAACACTGGCAATCAGTATATTGTGCAATAAGTTTTTCATATCTGTGTCCTCCTTAGTTTTTACTTGTTAATGATAAATTTGAAACTACGGTTCTTGCCGTCTGTATAGACGCGCAGCAGATACAAACCGTTGTCGTTCGGCGTCGGGATCGTACATCCGCCATCGGGGATGTCGAATTTCAGATCACCGTAGATGTTACCGCTGGCATTGATCCATTGTGCGTAGCACTCGATATCTGTCTTTCCACCCCAGCTCGCATTGACGAAGATCTTATCTTCTTTGATGTCGTAATTGGCGGTAATGATGAGGCTGTCCGGATTGGCTTCAAACTCGTGCTCCTTGGTACTGGTATCAAAACCTTTTGCGCAAGCGCAAGTGCGGTGTTCATCGCTCTTACCTTTGTTGATCGTGTAGCAAACATAGAACTCATCCTTGCTATACACATCTTCCGGAAGGTCGTACATGTTGAGGTTGGAACTAATCTGTCCCTCAATAGCTGTACTATCGCTAACGCGATACCATTGGAAATCACTCAGCGTCTTGCCATCGAAACGTGAATCTTTTAGCAGACCGAGCACGTTGTTATAGCGCTGCGTAATGACATCGTTGCCAATCGGCAATTCGAAAGGCAGGGTCGCGATCGTATCACCGCAGTCCGAATCAATCTCAATCGTAATACCGTATACTACACCCGGTTCTGCATTTGTTCCACTGAGATTAAGTTCAAAATAATTCGGTGTAATGGTCAGATCGTTTTTGGTGAAGCCGGCAGCCTTAGCAGCTGCATCGAAGTCCACCGTCACATTGTTGCCCTTCAGGTTAATCGTGCTGGTATAAGGAATCTTTCCAGGACCCTGAACGCCGTTCACCGGACACGGGATATCCGGATCGCCGATAGAGAAGGTATAATGGCCGACACGAACCGTGATGGGAATTGTACTTACTGCCGATTGTCCTTTACACAGGTTACTGCTACTGCGATAGATAGAGCAAGAAGCGTAGTAATCCTGCGAACCGGTATAGTAGTGAGGCACATCGGTAATGGTATCATATACGGTAACATCCGGTGTCCCGTCACCAAAATGCCAAACGATTTTCTCGAAATCAAAGTCCGGCTTGCATGTGAAATGGATTGTGTCTTTACCGCACAGATTGTTTTCTTGATCCGGTGAGAAGACATACGTCGTATCTTTGGTCTTGATGGTGATCGATTGTGTCAACGGTTTCGTAGCGCCGCCGGCATTGTATCCGTAACTCTCGTTACTGGTGTATCCGTAAACATAGGCGGTAAAGCCCTCACCGGCTGTCGCTCCGTCCAAAAGCAGCGTATGCGAAAGCGGTTTGCTGCCCTTCGCTGTGGTTCCTAAGGAGTGACGAACATAATAGTAACGATATTTACCGTCGCCGTTATTATCGCTTCCGACAACAGGCTCCCATCCCGTGAGAGGAGCACCGTCCAACTTCATTCGGTTGTTGGTAAGAACGTTCACGCTATCCGTCACAACATTCACATAGTGCTTCGTGCCGGAACCTTTGCTGTTCTTACTCGAATAGGTGGAGAAGGTGATTTGATCAATGCGTTGCTCAATCGGGTTTACCCACAACATAGACGGGTCACCGTCGTTATTGTTGCGCTTGCCATCCCATTCTTGCGAAACGATGAACAGGTGAATACCTGCCGGACAAGAAGTCTCAATAAAACAACTGCCACCCGGCACTTCTGCATCAGGACGTGTCTCATTGCCGTCTTTACCGCCGTTCGTGATGGCATCGCCCAACTGAATCTCCCAGTACTGTTTGCGCTCAGTCGAGAAATCAAATGTGTGTTTCAATACACCGTTGATACGCACTTCGGTCGAATCATTAAGTGCCATGATACGAAGCACATCGCGTTTGCGGGCACTACGAGTGATTGCGAACGTATTTCCCCATGTAGAGGTCGGCATGGCCTGTGAGAACAGGTGGTCACGTTGCTGAACAGGATTACTCAGCCCCTGATCTTTATAGAAAGGCAGATTCGTATGCGGGTTTCCTTGGAAAACGGCAATCGGTTTGTTAGACGAAACAAATGAACCGCTCAAATCATAATCATGATCCTCGCCGTCACCCGTCCATACGTACCAAACCTGACCGGCTTTCAGGGTGTCTGTCTTAACGGGCTGACCCTTGACGCTGTAGTTTGTGCTTTCCGATAAGGTGTACGTAACTACGGTCGAATCCTCTACTGCCACAATGGCAAAATGGGAACCTTGCGGTTTGCTGCTGTGGTCAGACGGAGTATAGCACTGAATCAAATATTCATTCTGTAAGGCTGCAACCGGCAAAACATTGGCGGCATCGAAAGAAGCCTCTTTATAATTACTTGCGTATAGGGAAATGGGTTGTGTTGAGGTCACATGTACCGCCGTCTGATCCACCGTCTCATTTCGTCTGGTGTAGCAGAATTCATTCTCCGTGTTTGTCGATTGCGCGGTTCCACTATAGAGCTGAATCTCTGTGGCTTGATTGGCTACGATGCTGACTTGGAACGGCAAGGTTGTTTGTGAAAGAACGCCATCGATGTACGCATCAATCTGTTTGCCGACAAAATACGGATTGGCAATCGTTACCTCGCAGTTCTCACGTGAAGAAACAGTCAACGATAATTGGATGGATTTGTTGTCACCATCGCGGTGATCTGCTTGTAAAAACGTTACCCAGAAGTCAGTTCCTTCCGTCGATTTACCTTCTACTGCGGTATCTGCCTTGATGCCCATGAACGGTACGACCATTAGGCAGAAGAGTAGGGTGTTGAATAGTTGTTTTCTCATATTAGTTGTTGTGTTAAATGTGTGCGATATCAAATCGACTGCAAAATTACAACTTTTTTTGCACACGCGCGTACACATATTCACGAAAAGTGTGTAAAAATTGACACACTTATCGTATCTTTTGACCTAAAGTGCTAAAAATTGACGCTCCGCGTACAATCACCATACGTCCTTCCCGTATTTCTTTGCGCGTCACCCCTGTGGGATCTTCCACTTGTGAGATAGCATGCGGATCTATCGGCTCCGGAGCTTTGGGCGAAAGCAAATATAATTCCTGCATACATGCGCGCTTTGAAGTGCTACCACCAACAGAAACGATGCGAATGCTCGTGGTGGACTGAGGAATGGGTATGCGATAGCGTACCTCGTCGCGAGTATCTTGTTTTACTACCACCGTGATAGTGGTGTCTAACGCACCGTTGAGATAGACGTCCAACTGCATACTGGTGGCACTATTATAAGGCGAGGCTCGAAATGCCAATACACTTACCGTATCAAGACTTATTTCTGTAAAACTGATTTCGCCATCGGTTGTACTCTTTCCCATCGTAATGGAGGCGTTTCCATTGGATTGAATACCGCTGTTGGCGCTTCCACCGGATATGGCATTTATTAAGGCAGCCGTAATGGCTGGCAGGTTGATGATGGTGTCATACTGAACGGTGTCGGGCTCGGGAATAATAGGATCAATGCATGTGCCGCTTGCAAAGGTGCAAGTTAGCGTTGACAAATCAACGGTTTGCCCTTTCTTGTTTCCCCATATATATTCTACTAACTCCGGGTAGTCAATAAACGGATTTCGGTTATGCTGAATAGACGATATCTGATCGGCACGGCATACCTCCTTATCGCTTACAGGATCGGCGCGATGCCAGTCTAACAACACTTTCTGGATGCTGTCGGAGAACATCAGATAGTTCGTGTCGCATATATACTGGGAATAAGCGGTCCACTCCAAGTACTCATAAGCCGTAGCCATAAAGAAGTATGTACGCGCGAAGTCACCGCGATATTGGGCTTCCGGTTCAAAGCACATGTAACCATAACCGGAACTGGTGGCTTTGTCCATTTTGAAACTGCCATTATCAAACTTATCGCCTTTTTTGACATGTCCCGGGGGATAATTGCTCTTCTGGCTGTTAGCGCGCTGATCAGATGGATTGAGGTTGAACAAGTCTTTGTATGCCTCATTGTTTGCTCCTCCCCACCAACTCTTAGGCAGACAGTGCTCAATATTGAGCGAACAACCCGAATCTCCTAATTTATTCGGATAATAGCGCACACAGTTTGAATACATATCCCAAACGATACCATCCGGATGCATGTCGGTGAAAGGCAAAGCCTGCCACGTGCCATAAGCCTTCAGATCTCCTGCCATCCACTCGGGTGGATTGTCTGTGCTGTGATATGTAGTTACACCGTAATCATAGCGATCGCCTCCGCGTACAATAAGGCTTAATGTCGACTTCAACACGGAGTCTTGCTTGCCGTCAATGGCACTATAGTAACCCGCAGGGATATCTTCTGCAAAAAGAGTAATCGAGGCAAAAATTGCCGCCAATAAGATGAGTTTTTTCATGGTATCGAGTATATTTGTGAACGTATGTATTACCTATGTATTACCTATGTTTTACGTATGCATTACGTATGACCAACACTTATTGGTTCTTTTTTGTGCATGCCAACAGCAGATTCAGCAGTACATACCAAAGGATACAACCTGTTCCGCTAAAGAGAGCAAACTCAATATGCTTAGCCACAACCGCCTTTGCTAGGCAAAAACCGATAATGATCACGCATCCTACAAGGAAACTGATAATCACTGTCTTCTCTTTTGCCCAACCCTTGAAACTGAAGAACGGAATCTCGGCGTTGAGCAGATAGCAACTAACCAACGACAATCCGATCAGCACCCACGCCATCCAGTCGTATGCCAACATAGCCAACGGCATACAGCATATACCGCCCCAGAATATAGCATTCGCCGGCGTAGCTAAGCCGATAAACGAATCGTGCTGACGCTCATCCACATTGAATTTTGCCAAACGCAAAGCCGAAAAAGCCGCCATCAGTAAAGCCAAAGCAGCCCACCAACCGAGTATCGGACGCAGGTAGCAGAACACCATCATCGACGGCGCGAGACCGAAGGTGATATCATCAGCCAACGAATCCAACTCCACACCGATCGGGCTTGGAGCCTTCAAAAGACGGGCACTCAAACCGTCGAAGAAATCAAAGAAAGCGCCTGCCAAAATGAACACAAATGCCCATATAAAAGCTCCTTGTGTCGCTAAAAAGACCGCTATACTGCCGCAAAGCAAATTGCAACTCGTGATAGCATCAGGGATAATTCGTTTACAATTCATATCTATTTGTCTAATTTTCTATAAACCAACCATGTAACGGCGATCGAAGGCACGCAACATGCCATGACAATCCAGAAAAAGCCCAGATATCCCGTCGCTTCCTGTATATATCCGGCTATCATGCCCGGTAACATCAGCCCTAAAAACATGAACGCCGTGCAGATCGAAAAATGTGCTGTCTTATACGCTCCGTCCGCTACATGGATCATGTACAGCATACATGCCGTGTAACCTAAACCGTAACCCAACTGTTCCAAACCTACGCAAAGACTCAATATCCAAAACGCAGTAGGCTGAAATTGCGCAAAATAGACGTACACAATGCAGGGTAGGGTAAGACACAATGCCATCGGGATAATGGCTCTTTTTAAACCTGTCTTACTGGCCCATATGCCGCCGCCTATGCCTCCTAACAGCATCAATACAACGCCTATTCCCGTGATTTCACCAATCGTATCGACTGTGATTCCCAAACCGCCTTGTTCACGCGTCGCCAAAAAGAACGGATTGCATAATTTGAGCAATAAAGCCTCCGGTAACCGGTAGATCAGCATAAAACACAATGCCAATACAATGCCCGGTTTCTTAAAAAACTCCGCAAACACCTGTCCAACTTCTCGCCAGATCTTTCCACTTTCCACTATCGACTTTCCACTCTCTACCTTCGGCATCTGCCATGTGTGCCACAGTGCTATGAGTGCCAGCAAACCGCTGCAGATCAGCAACGCGAACGTCCAGGAACTCGGTATATCCGTGCGTTTCTGCATCCAACCGACTAACATCAGCAACAAGGACTGACAGAAGATGTTCGCTATTCGATAAAAAGTTGATCTTAGTCCTACGTACGCCGACTGATCATGTTCGCTCAAAGCGATCATATAATATCCATCGGCCGCTATATCGTGTGTTGCCGAGCAGAATGCTGTGATAGTGAACAAGATCAATGCTATCGTGAAATGTCCTTGAGGCGCTAACCATGCCAAAAGTGCCACCGTCACTGCCATCAGAATCTGCATAGTCAACACCCACCAACGTTTCGTGCGAAGTACGTCTACAAACGGGCTCCAGAGCGGTTTGACCACCCATGGAAAAGCGATCAGCGAAGTAAATAACGCCATCTCACTGTTGGGCACGCCCAACTGAGCAAACAGCGTCACGCTTATGCTTGTAACCAAAAAGTATGGGATACCCTCCGCTAAATAGAGCGTTGGCACCCATACCCATGGTGAAATATGTGTTTTCTCCTTATTTATAACACACACGCGCGCGCATTATTGGAAGTTCGCGCGGTTATCCGTTACTTCAGCCTTGTCTTCCACCAGTTGCATTGCCTGAAACGGCAGGTATGCATAGCGGCTGGCCAGTTGTGCTTCTTCGCTCTTTGCGTCAAACGTACCATCCAGTTTGTTGGCTGCGCCGGTCTTAACCATGAACACACCCATATTGCCTTGGATAGGCTCGCTCAGCGCATTCTCGCCCATAGCAATCGTTGCTCCGATAACAGCCGGCTCCATACCTGCGTTGCCAAAACGACTGTCGCTAAGAGCTACACGCTCTACGTTCTGAACTTGCTGACCCATGATCTGAGCAGCAGCCTCCAGGCTCTCTACGCCCTTCAACTGTTTGATGATATATTTGGCTTTCGCATTGTTCGTAGCCTCATAGTTCAACTCTGCACGAACAGCCTCCAAAGGACGATACTCGCCGTCGTTTACCTCTGTCAGAGCAGCAACAATGAACTGCTGACCGCACTCAAATACATCACTAACCGCACCTTCTTTAGCATCAAATGCCCAACGAACGATAGGACGGCTGGCCTTCAACTGACCTACTTTGTCCGTGTTCTCGGTCAAGTTGTACTGCGGAATAACAGCCATACCTGCCTCTTGAGCAGCAGCCTCCAATGCCTCGGCATTGTTGTTATTCACGATAAACTGCTTGGCGTTGTTATAGATGATCGAATAGGTCTTGCTCGACGGAGTAACCTCACGTGCCAGGATCGCCAACTTAACTTTCGGGGTCGGTTTGCCGATCTCCATGATCTCGTAGGTTTGTTCTCCCATACCCATAGCTACCGTGAATTTCTCGCCGCGCTTGCCGCTCAGAGCAGGTTCAGCGATATTCTTCGGCAGATCAACTGCTTTGAACCAACCGAGTTCTTGATCCTCGCCGTCCTCCACAATAGCCTTCAATTCTACGCTATCCGGAAGCGAATAACCGGCTTGCATGATACGAGCCATAGCATACGTGTTGTTCTCGAAGAGGATATCCGTGCAGTCACCTGCCTTAGCGCCCCTGGCGAACGCAAACTCTTTGAATTGAGCCGGAACGGTCTCTTCCGAGTAGTCACGACCGTCGTACATAATATCCGAATTGGTATTAACCACCAGACTTACGTCCTCTGCGGTACGGAACTCCTCTTGGAGGTTGGTCAGCAGAGTCTCTGCAGCTTTGAAATCGTCCTCACTCGGTACGATGTCGAATGCTACGTACTTGATAGCGCGGTTCGGAGTCTGCTTGAATTGCTCTTTGTGCTGCTTGTACAGCGCTTTGATATCGCTCTCGCTCACCTCAACCAAGCTGTCTGCTACGGTGAAATACGGTTGCATTACATACTCTGCACTTACACCGTTCTGACGACCGTTGAAAGCGAACTCTGCATCCAACGAGTTAGCCTTGATGAGATGTTGGAGGAGATTCGTGTATTTCTCTTGCATGTAGCTGATACGAACGGCTTTCTCCCAATACAGCCAGTATGTCTTAGCCTGCTGCAGGTTAGCGTTCTGTGCTGCATCGTCACTACCCTCGTTGATAGCGGCAATGAGGTTCTTTACGGCTTCGCGGTTGAATTGACCGTTCTCGTCCATAAACGCACGGCGACTGCGAAGAATCTGGTGAATGTTCTCACCTACGCACAACTCTGTTAACTCATCCGGAGTGATATCCATACCGATCTTCTCTGCCTGTGCACGCAAGGTGTAGTCCATGACGAACATGTTCCATACCTGATTGCGAATCTGTGCATGCGTGTCTTCGTCGAAGTCCGAACGACCACTCTCAATCTTGTACACTTCTGTCAATTGGTCTTTAGCTGCCTCATACTCCGTGTAGTGAATTTTCTGACCTTCAACAACACCGACATTCTCGCGGCTGCGATTGAAGAAACTGCTACCGGAGTTCAAAAAGTCTCCGAGGATAAATGCTAACATGGCGAGACCCACAATTGCGATCAACAACGCGCCATGATTTCTAATTTTTTGTAAACTTGCCATTTTTTTATATGAAATCTTTTAAACTTTGTTTCGTTTAGAAATTCGGGTTGCTCGACTCGATCATCACCGCACGGTACGGCTCACAAATACCGCCGTAGTTCTGAATAACACCTTCTACCAGTACGGTATCGCCTACAGCTACCTGATTGAGGTTGGTGAACTTACCGCTCTCTGTCTTGTGGAACGTTTGATAGCAGGTTGCGTATGTGTCACCGTCTGAGATATTGAACGTGATATTGCCATATTGCGTGTTCAGAACTGTATCCGATACATAAGCTACCACGCCACGAATCTTCACAGGATCATCCGAAGTCGCTCTGTCTGCCAATGTGTGAGCAAAAGCTTCTGCCTCCGATACGGTCAACTCATCTTCTGCTTGCGGCTCTGCCCAACCAGGAATAGATACTTGCTCGGCAAACATCTCACCGAAATGCTCGTTGGTCGAACCCACCTGGTAACATACACCGCTCGACTCAATCGTTCCACCGTAATTGGTGATATAGCAACGGATCACAATAAAATCTCCCACTTTAACGGCGTCCAGATCGGTGTATTTTGCACCGTACGGGCCTAACAAACGATAGGCCAGGAATTGACGTTTGCTGGCGATAGGCGCATCCGGAGCTGTGGCTGTGATATAGACGAAATCATTACCGTATTTCGGGAAGTCCTTCTCAAAGCTGTCACTACGGTTGAAACCGGTCACCCATCCCTTGATATAGTACGCTTGCTCGCTTACTTCACTTCCATGCAGTTTACGGGCGATAGCACAAGCCTCGTGCACATTGATAGTGCCTTCCGGTAATACAACACCTTCAGGATCGGGACTCGGCTCCGGATCAATAGTAACGGGTATAGAATCCGGCACAAGCGCGTTCTCTCCCGGAGACGGCATGTTCGACTTCTCCTCGCAACTAATCATTACCATCGCGGAAACCGCGATAAACATAAAAATACTCTTTTTCATATTTTTTTAGTTTTTAGATATTATCTTCAAGGTACGCTATTATCCATAATTCCCAAAATAGCGCACAAAATTACAAAAAATATTTCACGCGCGCAAGTATTTAAAAGAAAAAAGTGAAAAAAAATAACAAAAGCACAATTATTCTTTGAATTTTCTTGCGTATATCATAAAAATGTAGTATCTTTGCACGCTTTTTCGATTGTAGGGCATAGTGTGCCTAAGCGAGAAGTTAGTTATTAACTTAATAATTGTAAGCATATAGCAACTATTACTCCCAGACCGCGTGGCGGTCGTGTCATCAAAGAGGACCCGCATCGTATCAATGACAAGATCCGCGGTGTCGCACAAGTTCGCCTCATCGGCGACAATGTAGAGCAGGGCATCTACTCGTTTCAACAGGCAATGCACATTGCCGATGAGCAAAACCTCGACCTCGTCGAGATAGCGCCTACGGCTAACCCGCCTGTCTGCCGAATTGTTGACTACCAGAAGTTCCTCTATGCGCAGAAGAAAAAGCAAAAGGAAGCGAAAGCCAACCAGAAGAAGCAAGAAGTGAAGGAGATTCGTTTCGGTCCGCAAACCGACGATCATGACTACAACTTCAAGCTCAAACATGCGCAGGAGTTCCTCAAAGAAGGCAATAAGGTCAAAGCTTACGTCTTCTTCCGCGGACGCTCCATCGTCTTTAAAGAGCAGGGTGAATTGCTGCTCGCGCGCTTTGCCGCAGACCTCGAAGAGTACGGCAAAGCAGACAATGTACCAAATCTCGAGGGGAAACGAATGATCATGTTCGTTTCGCCTAAGAGTAGTAAATAAACAACCGCAAGTCGTAGGGCTTACCTTGGAACCCCCATGAACTGGGGGCGGCTGCCTGAGACTGCGTATTATTAACAATTAATTATTATTTAAAATGCCAAAGGTAAAAACGAACTCCGGTGCAAAAAAGCGTTTTACGCTTACCGGAACCGGTAAAATTAAGCGTAAGCACGCTTACAAAAGTCACATTCTGACGAAGAAGACTAAAAAGCAAAAACGCAACTTAACTCATGTTGCTATCGTTGATCAGTCGAACATGCGCTCCATCCGTGAGATGTTATTGCTTCGATAAGTGCTAACCATTAAAGTGAAAGGACAGAAACATGCCAAGATCAGTAAATCACGTTGCTTCGCGCAACCGTCGTAAGAAGATCATGTCGCTCACCCGTGGTAACTTTGGTGGTCGTGCTAATGTATGGACCGTAGCAAAGAACACATGGGAGAAAGGTTTGCAGTATGCTTACCGCGATCGTAAGAACAAAAAACGTACATTCCGCGCACTGTGGATCCAGCGTATCAACGCTGCTGCTCGCCTCGAAGGCCTGAGCTACAGCCAGTTGATGGGTGCACTCAAGAACGCAGGTATCGTTATTAACCGCAAGGCACTTGCTGACCTCGCTATGAATCAACCGAAAGCATTCAAGGCTGTCGTTGATCAGGCTAAGAAGAAAGCAGAGAAGGCTGCCAAGTAAGGTTTTAACTGAGTGATCAGTACATCTAGCTAGATGTTCTTACAAAATTTGAGCTCGCCATTACGCGAGCTCTTTTTTTATCTGTGCCTGTAGTTCGGCGCTTGCCGGAACTAACGGAAGTCTCAAGTTGTTCTGAATAATCCCTTTCTGCGCCAGTACTGCCTTGATCCCCACCGGATTGCCTTCCTTAAACAAGAGCCGTATCATCTCAGCATACTGTGCCTGTTTTACTTGGTCCTTTTGGTGCACAATATCATAGAAATCCTCCGCAAAAGCGTTACTTGCCACCGATATCAATCCTGCCCCGCCTGCTTCCATGACCTCGCACGCGATACCGTCGTCGCCGCTAATGACCAAAGGTAAGTGTAGTGCTCCTTTGGAGCGTTCATTGCCTTCGGCGTTTATGAGGTTTATCAGATGTTTAATCTGCTCGAGATTGCCGCTCGCCTCTTTGATGCCTGCAATCTTCTTCGGCTGTGCCTCGTAGATACGCATAATGGTTTCCGGCAAGAGGTTCACGCCTGTTCGTCCTGGGACATTATATAGTACGACCGGTATGGGACTTGCCTCTGCTACGGCACAGAAATGTTGGTATAATCCTTCCTGATTCGGCTTATTGTAGTACGGACATACGCTAAGGATAGCGGTAAAGTCTAGGATAAGTTCGTTCCGCATAGCTTGTAGGTCCTCAATGAGTTGTGCTGTGTTATTTCCTCCTACGCCGAGTACGAGCGGTATGATTTGACCGTTTGGAAGCGGGTGCTGCTGGGCGTATTGCACGATGAATTGTCTCACTTCGCGTTTTTCGTCTGCCGTCATCGTAGCCGCTTCGCCTGTCGTACCTAACACAACGATATAATCGACCGCACCTGTCAACTGCGTATCCAATAGCCGTGCAAGCGCCTCAAAATCGACGCTCTTGTCTGCCTTAAACGGCGTAATAAGTGCTGTGCCAAGTCCCCTTAATGCCTTCATTTCTTCACTCATTAATCGTTAGACTTAATCGTTGTTAAGTATCCCATAATTTGATTGAATAGCCACGACGATTCAATAGCTGCCTCTTCCCCTTGTTCCGGCGTGAAGTCGGGTAGGGAGATGAGCATGTCGTGTACTCCTTCGCCCAAGTTCATACCCACTTTAAAGTCCGCATCTGTGTACATCGCAATATAGCGAAGCGGTAATAAAGGTCGTGTCGTAAGGTCAATCAGCAGATCATAATGCTCTGTCGCCAAGTCCGTCAGGACGTTCTCTCGCGGCTTGCCAAACAGATTGTAGTCGTTCAAACCCAAGATACGGCTCTGCGGCAGAATCAAGGTAGTGATTTCCTTTTTCTCTACAAATCCCCACATCGTCACGTCCATCTGTCGGCGCAACAACTCCTGACGGATAGACTTAATACTGTCATTTCGCTCCAACACGTCACTCTCATAGATGATCATGACCTTGAGCGGTTTGTCTAAATGCGGGAAGCGCGGATTGCGCTCTGCCTGCTTACCGAGCAAATAATCAAATATACGTTGTTTTAAACTCATAGCATTTCTAAAAATTCATCTTCCGATATCATCTTTATTCCCAAATCTTCCGCTTTCTTCCGTTTCTCGGGACCCATATTCTCTCCGGCGAGGATAAAACTCGTCTTCTTGCTGACCGAACCTACGTTCTTACCGCCGTTGGCTTCAATCATCGCCTTGTACTCATCGCGGCTGTGATGGCTGAAAGTACCGGAAATAACGATACTTAATCCCGCCAACTTATCACTTGTCGGTTCGGGAGCTGCTTCGCCTTCCATCTGCAGACCTGCCTTGCGCAAACGGTCTAAGATCTCCAGATTGCGGATGTCCTCGAAATACTTGACGATATTCTCCGCAATCTGCGGTCCTACGTCCTCAATAGCGCAGAGTTGCTCTGCCGCTGCCCATTGGAGGCTGTCTATCGTGTTGTATTTGCGGGCAATCTTCTTGGCTGTTGTTTCACCTACCATGCGGATGCCTAAGGCAAACAGCACTCTTGCCCAAGGAACGTTCTTCGAGGCCTCTATGCCGTCCAAGATATTCTGCGCACTCTTCTCTCCTAACCGCTCTTGCGCCGCGATATCCTCTAACTTCAGATCGTAGATGTCGGCGATGTTATGCAATAATCCTTTCTGGTAGAACAAATCAATCGTCTCTTCTCCCAGACCCTCTATGTCCATTGCTTTTCGGCTCACGAAATGCTCAATCTTACCTTTGATCTGCGGGGGACAACCGCTTTCATTCGGGCACCGCCAAGCCGCTTCACCTTCTACGCGCACTAACTCCGCGCCGCATTCCGGGCAATGAGTGATAAATTGGTAATCCGTGTCCTGTACCCCGTCGCCCGTATCCTCTTTCCCTGTGATCTTCGGAATGATTTCACCGCCTTTCTCCACCCACACGCGGTCTCCCGGACGGATATCAAGCGACTTGATGAAATCTTCGTTATGTAAGGTCGCGCGTTGAACCATCGTTCCACTCAACTGAACCGGCTCGAGATTTGCTACCGGCGTCACCACACCCGTTCTACCTACCTGATACGTGATCTCTTTCAAAAGTGTCAATTGCTTCTCTGCGGGGAACTTATAGGCGATTGCCCAACGAGGAGTCTTGGCTGTATAACCGAGTTCTTCTTGTTGCGCTAAGTTGTTCACTTTCAGCACGATACCGTCTGTCGCAACGGGTAGGTTCTTGCGTTCCGTATCCCAATAAGCAATATACGCCATCACTTCATCCACATTCTTGCATACCTTGATGGCTTCGCTGATATGAAATCCCCATCGGCGTGCAGTGTCAAGTCGCTCGAAATGTGTACTGCCGGGCAGGTTTTCGCCTAACATATAGTACAGATACGCCTCCAGTCCGCGCCGTGCTACTTCTCGCGGATCTTGCAGTTTCAACGTTCCAGAAGCGGCATTTCTTGGATTCGCAAATAGTGGTTCTTCCTGCTCCTCGCGTTCTTTATTCAACGCTTCAAATCGTTCCCATGGGAGCAGCACTTCCCCTCGGAGTTCAAAGAAGTCCGGGATATCGTTTCGCTCAATCTTCCATGGGATCGAAGGAATGGTCTTGATGTTCGCTATCACATCGTCTCCCTGCTGTCCGTCGCCCCGTGTGAGCGCTCTGACGAGTACTCCGTGCTCATACCATAGACTGATACTCAAACCGTCGTATTTCAGTTCGCACACGATCTCCACGCCCGAAGGTAATTTGCGCAACCACTCTTCGATCTCTTCGCGCGAATAACTGTTCGCCAAGGATAACATCGGGTACTTGTGCTTGACTTGCTCAAAGCCCTTCTTTCCCAGATCGCTTCCTACGTGCTGCGTTGGGCTTTTGGGATCGAACATATCGGGGAACTGCGCCTCAAGAGCTTGCAATCGATGCATCTTCTCATCGAACTCACGGTCGGATAGAGTAGGCATATTCAGTACATAGTACTTATAGTTAGCCTCCTCTAACTCCTTACGCAACGCACGTAGTTCCTCGCGTTCCGGCTCTTCTATTTCCGAAAACAGATCCAGCATCAAGGTACTATGAATTTATGCTGATACACTTGATCATCGGCGTAGATATAGAGGATATAAATACCCGGATCATCCGGTAACTGCACTTCCTGAAAAATGCTGGTGATAGGTTGTAAGTCTACACGCCCGCCTTGCATTGTGTAGATGGCGTAATAACTGGCTTTCCCTTCGTTATACGCATCGCGGATGGTGATGGTGTTCAGGTTATTCGTCAGCACTTCAAACGTATTGATCGACGGCAGCGGATCCACCAGAAGCGTGCTGTCTAACTTCAAACCAACCAGTACCGGGTCATGGTCTGAACAGCGGAACATCGTCTGGTCGTTGGAGCGCTCATAATTATAATTATCATCCTCATCGGAATTGATATGATAGGCAGACATACCGGTTATCTGGCGATATAGGGTAGCGTTGCAGAGTGCGTGGTCAATATAACTGGCCATACCACTGAACATATAACTATAACTGCTGTCGTTATGGAACGTGCGGTGCAGATCAATCATACCTCTATCGGTGAACTGCCTGATGGGCGCTGTGAACGCATAGCAGTTAAGATCGCCCATGAACAGCACGTCTTTGTCACGGATCTTGGGGTTTCGGCTATATTGTTGATAGAGATCCACCACTGCCTTAGCTTCGTTCACACGACGTGCTTCATCGCCTGTGTTCATGGCCTTGAAGTGGTTGATCGAATAGATGAATTTCTCGCCCGTCGCGTTCTCGCGGAAGAGCATCATCTTCTTGCGGTTCTGCACCTCCACATTCGACTCGGCAGGTTTTTCGCTAATCGGGGTAACCGTGTTGGCATCATACACGAAATCCACTTTCTGGTATGTGCCTTCTTCGCTGTCATGGAAATATTTATAATTACGACCGGGTAGGTTGGCGTTCATATCACTCACGATCTCCGCAATCGCCTCGTCGCCTTGCTGCAACTCTACCAAACCGAATATATCCGCATTGATTTTCTTCAGCGCCTTGCTGATCTTAGCGCGCTGGTCTTGGTGTTCCGCATAACTGCGTGCGCCCATCGAACCCCAAGTCATGTAGTAGTTCTCAAGGTTGAATCCGCAAACCAGCAATCGGTAGTTGCCTAAGTCCGGCAAGCTGTTCTCCACGTCCGCGCGTGTGTTTCCGCTCCATTCACCGCCTTCCCATGTCAGACTACTGGTGCTGTTCACTTTGGCTTTCAGACCGATGATACGCTCGCCGCAACGATGTCTCTGCTCTTTTGTCTCTGCCTTAGGAGCAGGTACATTGGTGATGCCGAACATACAACTGCTGTTAATACGCACTGTCGAACGGTAGTCCGCTGTGCCGGCAAAACCATGGCTCTCGGGCTGGTATCTGCGCCAAGGGGAAACGGTATAATTACCGTCCCTGTTGCCGCACACAATCATCGGCACATCAAAGATGACCGTTTGACCGATGTAGGGGCGCAATTCCTCTCCGGACCATGTATCGGGGTTGTCTACTGTGATGTGCGTCTGAGCAAAGACTGAACTGCACATCAGCAAGGCAATGAAGATCCATCCAAAACGAGTTTTCATGTGGCTAATTTATTAAATCGGCTACAAAAGTACATAAAAATTTGCATATATGCAAGTTTTTTCGTAACTTTGCGCAAAATTTTGAAGATACAATGACTTTTTCTGAGTTTTGGGAGACGATTAAGATCCGCAAATGGGCTAAGTACGTGATCACGCTCTTGGTCTTTTTGATGGTGTTCTTGTTCATCGGCGATCAGAGTGTCATTCGGTTTGTGCAGCGCGGTCGGGAGATTCGTCATATGGAGGAGCAGCGGGATATGTACCGCGAGGGAGCGGAGAAAGCTCAACGTGAGATACAGACCCTCAACCAGCCCGACAGCCTCGAGCGCTACGCGCGTGAACATTATTATATGCATACCCCCAACGAGGATATATACTTGGTAGATGAAGTTAAGTAATATTATATTGATTATCGGTCTGGTCATTCTGGCCGTAGGGGCTGCGCTGAGCGTGGCAAAGATAGAACCTTGGGCAGACTACGTGCTCATTGCCGGAGCGGTCGTGGTCATCATCCGCGGTTTTATTCGCAATCACGAGAGAGATGATAGATAAAATCCGGTCGGAACATATCATCTTAGGCGTGGATCCGGGTACGCTCTTCATGGGCTACGCACTCCTGCATACCGTCGGACAACAAGTCGAGATTTTGGAGTTCGGCGCGTACGACGTGCATAAACTCGAGGGGCAATATCCGCGGCTTCAAAAAGAATTTTTCTTTTTGCAAGACCTCATTGACAAGTATCATCCTACCTCTCTGGCCATCGAGACGCAGTTTGTCGATAAGAACCCGCAGACGATGATTAAGATTGTTCATGCGCAAGGCGTGGCGATTGCGGCAGCGCTCAGCAAAGATGTACCGATCTACGAGTACTCGCCGATGAAGATCAAAATGGCTATCACCGGTAACGGGCATAGCTCCAAAGAGCAAGTGGCGGGTATGCTTCAACGTTTTATGCATATCCCCGACGAACAGATGCCCAAGAAACTGGATGCCACCGATGCCCTGGCGATCGCCTATTGTCACTACCTGCAATTAGGGATGCCTGTCTCGGAAGGAGGAGCTAAAGACTGGACTACTTACGCCAAGCGTAAAGGACTGACAGAAAAAGGATTAACAGGTCCTGCTGCCCAACTCGCTGCGGCACTCGCTACGGTCAAAAAGACAAAAAAATAAAAAATCTATCCCTAAAATTTGGTAGTCTCAAAAAAATGTACTACCTTTGCAGCGGAATTCATCATTGAATCATTAAAACATTAAATCATTATAATCATGGCTTACAAAATTTCAACTGACTGCATTGCTTGCGGTACATGTATTGACGAGTGCCCGATGGGCGCTATCTCTGAAGGCGAACACTATTCGATTGATCCGGACGTTTGCACCGAGTGTGGAACTTGTGCTGACGTTTGCCCGAGTGGAGCAATCAGCCTCTAAAAAGTGGCAAAAAAAAGGTGTATTTTTTAACAAAAATTGTGTAATTTTGAGGGACTACATGCCGTAGCCCCTCATTTTTTATAAAAAATGTAAGGTGGGTATTGCAAATATCAAAAAAAAATTGTACCTTTGCCGCGAATTTTCAAAATTTTGAGTAAAAATGGAGAAAAATGAACCATTGTTAGACGCATTCTTTAGGATTCACGACTTTCTGGTCGCGCACTCC
>JAEEGH010009007.1_pt1 | contig 23410 bp, 25 predicted proteins | sample 9134181 | NCBI WGS metagenome assembly JAEEGH01 (sample SAMN16246544, study PRJNA631951) | gut metagenome | biome: gut microbiome; feature: rumen; material: DP-attached | host: Bos | place: Iran: Karaj | collected 2018-10
CATAATATCACCTTGAGTAGTCTTAACCTCAATATACCTTGGTGTAACACCATCATCTTCAACGGATAGGATGTCATAACCCAATCCGTCTCCTTCTTCAATGGATGAGTGTTTAACATTAAATGCTATTCCAAGTTTTGCAAGCCTCTCCCTCTCATATTGTATAGCCCACATTTCACCTTCCAACCCTATGCATCTGCGCAATTTATCAATGACCTCATAATCAAAAATCTTACCCTTAAAACTGCTATATTTCTTTAAGCGAATAAAACTATACTTTGAGGCTTCCACTTGTTTTACCTCTTTTTCAATAGGTTTTTTCTTTTCTTCTTTTTTATAAGTTTCGCTGTTTAAGTGAATGGCAACACCATAGATGAAATCTTGGGTTAATAGGTTATAGTTGGGATCGGAATATTTATGATCCTTTAGCCATCCCTGGTAGTAAGCAATAAAGGCTTCCTCTTTCAGTAGTGCTTGCTTCACGACATTGCACAGTTCCATATACTCAAAGAACTTATCGATATGGTTTGTGCATTTCCTTTCATAGCCAACCACGTTGACGAACTCCTTGAAAACAGACCACTGATAAATGTAGTAACTTTGAGGGTAGTGCATGGTAAGATAAACCGATATTGCGTGAACATCCTGAAATGACTTCACATTGTTTCTTCCTTTCCAATCACTGTGACCTTCTTCGGCCATTATCTTTATTAACTTGTCGAATTCAGAAATGTAGTTGACTATTCTATCTCTCAGTGGTTGTGATTCATCATAAAGGTTAGTCAACATGGCTTCTGTCTCTTGGGGTTTATCCAAAGCCACTTCCTCCAACATACCTAGTGGATAACTACTTGATGACACTAATAGGTTTGCTGTCTTAGAGAAAGCTCTGCTTATGCGCTCGTTTATTGTCAAATTATCATTGAAGTATGATTCGCTGAATTGTTTGACAGAGGCCCATTTATAATCTTCAAGTAAGATTAAATCCTTCCAGTTGGCAATGTAGGCATTAATATATGGCTGTAGATCCTTCATATTCTGTACTGTCTAATTCTGTTTCTGTAGTCATTAATACAATAGGCTATGTATATTTCACAAAAGTAGATTTTAAATAGAATAACTCCAAACTTTATATTTAAAAATACAACGATTGCCTTGATTATTATTTCAATTCTTTTTCGTAGCTTTGCCAATACGATAGGAGGATAATCAGATATGTATGAAATAGATGATCTGTTTCGGGATTCTGTCATCTTTGAAGATTTCTTGGATGATGGCAAGAAGAGCGACAGCCATTCGCAGTCGTCGGATAGCGATTCGTCTTCCTCTTCTTCTGGCTATGATTATGATAGTTCATCATCATCTGAAGGAGATTCTTCTTCGTCGTCTTATAACGGATCTAACTATTATCTCGACAAGAAGAAGTCTGAAAAGATAGAGAAAAAGCCAGAGACGGAAACTGCCAAGGAAGAAGTTCCTGCCAAAGAGGTTATTCCTGAGGAACCAAAGACTGAGGTAAAGCCTAAGAGTAGGCTGAAAGAGTTTGTTGATAAGCATGCGTTGTTGGTGGTTATAGTTCTCTTTTTTCTTTTCATCGATTTGCTTTATTTTATATTTGACCTGCTCATCTAATTATGTAAATAATTGTCTTTGCCAAAACGACAGAAATCTACACGCAAATGCAGGGACGCTAGTTCCTGCATTTTTATTTCAAATATATTTGGGTGCAAATGTTTTATTTTGTAGTTTTGCGCCCAGAAAATAACGCAAGTTATTTAACATATTGAGCCTATAGCTTTTGATTCTTCTGAAAACTGGAAAATTTAGAAACACAAAAATGCAAAGGCTACCAAGCTCATACTCCACGAGGAGTATGGGCAACGGTGGTTTGGTCATTTAAGTGTTGGGAATTCCAGTTCCTCAGAAGAATACCATCCAACGTCCCATCTCCTTTTTTAGTGAATTATTAATTTAATATTAACTAAATAAAACTAAGATGAAACGGCAAAAGAAGAAGCTTAGGGAAAACTATTCAGAAAACCACCTCTTCGACAACTGGGAGTATTACAATCATGAGATGGATCTCCTACTGGATAAAATAGACGCATTAGAAACAAGGTGTGTCTTGATAGAAGGGGATAAAGAGAAGGTTTTAGCTGAAAACCAACATCTGAGGGTTCGTGATAAAGAAAATCTACACGTAATAAAACAACTTCAGGAGAAGCTGGACTGCTACGAAGAGCAGGAGAAAATCAAGAAAATACCCATTCGTGAGGTAGTGGACTACTGCAAGAGTTGTCTATCTATAGAAGAAGCCAAACCCATCATTGACATGCTTTATAAATGGCTGCGCTTTATCGGCACAGATGAAGACTATAGGCTGGTGGACAGCATCATAGAGTACTTACAGAAAAAAGAGCATGCCACCCATATCATCACCAAGGAAGTAAACATTCAAGAAGCACAGATTCAAGGTGCCCTCTACGAGGTAAAGGATAATAAGGAAGTGAACTTAGGAAAGGAGGCCGTATGAAAAAGGAAGAATCATCTCGCATCACGTTTACAGGCAATGTGACAGTGCATGGCCCCATGTTCGACATACATGACAATGGCCAGGTGACCATCATGAGCACTAAGGAAATGACTGAGGGCACTACGGAACTAAGTAAGGAAGTGCTGGGGCGTGCCATCAAGGAAGTGGAGAAAATGATGTGGGGACAGAGTTCGTATGCAGTGATCTACAGTGCTGCCATCGAGAACAGCTACTTTACAGGCTCTGCCTCTGAATTTGAGAACATCATTACCACCATAGAATCACGTATGTGCCTGCAATATCCCTGCCCACCCAATACGATTTCCAGTACCATCTATAATAACCCCTCACTGAAATTACCTATTGACAAATGGGAAAAACACGGAGTGAAATCCCGTTCCATTCTCTTAGCAAAATCCTTTATTCAGGCTATAGAAGAACAGCAAAACGACTAAAGTTTTAGAAAAAGTTTTAGAAGTTTTAGAAAAAGTTTTAGAGTGTCTCAAACTATTTGGGGCACTTTTTTTATGCCCATACCTTTGCACCGTCACAAGTCGAAGGCGCGCCCGACTGTGTAGTATTAACAAATAAAATTTTAAAGTTATGGATATAATCATTAAGACAAACAAGAAGGTGCAGAGCACGAGAAACGCACAGGGCATCAAGGTGAAGCGCTGCTGCCTAAGCTGCACGCACAAGTTCTACGACTCCAGAGGGCGACGCCTTTGCGACCTTTGTCAGATTCCTGTTGGGGTAAAGGACGGATGTGATCGCTGGGAGATGCATGCAGCCCTCAAACAGGCAGGGCTCCGTCCTGGCAAAGTGAAACGCAAGGACTACCTGAGGTTTGTGCTGAAGGTTCGCTCTGAGGAAAAGAGACTCTTGGAGTTAGGACAAATCAAACTGAAGGAATGTTTATCACTGAAACAATTAAGAACAGATTTTGGTAAAAAGATTTACGAACTATTTTAAACATTAAACATTAAACATTAAACATTACGGCTTCGCCGTGAAGCTCGGCGGCACCTCAGCAAATTAAAGCTAGCTTTATTTGCCTTCGGTTTGCACGAGCATTGAACATTGAAAATTGAGAATTGAGAATTGAATATTTTGCTCACGCTCTACAAAGCGAAGCTTTAATTGTGAATTGTGAATTGTGAATTGAAAATATATGGAACAAATAATCAAGCATTTTACAGACACTGACCTGTATAAGTTCAGTATGTGCTGCGCCATCATTGACAACTTTCCGCGCGCACGAGTGAAGTATGAGTTCGTGGATCGCAACGGACTGCGTTATCCTGAGGGTTTCGGGAAACTGGTGGAGGAACAGATAGCGATGCTGGAGGATGTGCACATCACTGAGGAGGAGATTCAGTACATGCACAACAGGTGCTACTATCTGCCTATTTGGTTCTTTACTTATCTGCGTGGCTTCCGCTACAAGAAGGAATGGGCGAAAGTGCATCAGGATGAAGACGGACAGCTGCACATCGAGTTCGAAGGTCTGTGGGCCAACACGGTATTGCTGGAAGTACAGGTTCTGGCCATCGTGTCGGAACTTTATTATAAGGTAACAGGACAGGATCGTCACTTCGACTATAAAGCTTACTACGACAAGAGCTATGCCAAGGCACAGATGATGCTGGAACATGAGTGTCTGTGGGCTGACTTTGGTCCGCGCCGTCGTGCAAGTTTCGAGGCGGAGGAGGTGGCGCTGCGTGCCATGCTGGATGCTACCAACGAACATCAGAAGACGGGAAAGCCTGGTCGATGCACGGGTACCAGTAACGTGTATCTGGCGATGAAGTATAACGTGACGCCTATCGGCACCATGGCACATGAGTATATCTCTGCCATCGCTGCCATGTATGGTCCGCAGATGGCCAACCACATCGCCATGAGCACGTGGCGACATACGTATCGTGGCAGTCTGGGAACCTATCTGTATGACACCTATCAGTGGGATGCCTTCGACCGTAACCTCTCAGAGGATTTTGCCCGTGGTTTTGCTGGCCTGCGCGTGGACAGTGGCGACAACTATGAGCAGTTTGAGAAGATGAAGGCAAAGTATGCTACCTTCGGCATTCCTATCTCTGAGAAGCAGGTGGTGTTCAGCAATGCATTGGATATTCCACGTGCTTGCGATCTACAGGATCATCTGGGACATCAGGCGAAGATTTCTTTCGGCATCGGTACGTGCTGGACGAACGACTTCGAGGGTGTGGAGCCAATGAACATCGTCATCAAACTGCTGGCTGCCAAGATCACGGAGATGTGGCCGTTCTACAACGACACCTGCAAGCTCAGTGAGGACAAGGGCAAAGCGACTGGCAAACCAGAAGTCGTGAAACGATACAAAGAGATTTTGCATATTGAGGAATAATAATTAAAAATTGACAATTCACAATTGACAATTACGGCTTCGCCGTTCCCATCCGGATGGTAATTGTGAATTGTGAATTGTGAATTGTGCATTGAATTAGTTATGAAAAAGATTTTCTATAAGACACAAGGGACGTGCAGCCAGTTTATAGAGCTGGAGGCCGATGATGAAGGACGTGTATCTTACGCCAATGTGATTGGTGGATGCAATGGCAATCTGCAAGGCATCTGCAAACTCATCAAAGGGATGCCCCTGGAAGAAGTACATGCGAAGTTGAAAGGCATTCGCTGTGGCAGTAAGATGACCAGTTGTCCTGACCAGATAGCCTTGGCCATAGAGGAAATGGAACGTAAGGATCTTACGGCTCATCTGAAAGCAGGTGAGACCACCGTTTAAACCATTACGCCATTACACCATTACAGGCATTACAGCACTATTGTTTCTTTATACGTACCATGTTGGAGAACTTCGTCCAACGCTTTTCCTTCTCCCCCTGATAGGCCTCAGTGATAGGCACATAAAGGGTGGCAGAGCGTAGTACATCCTTATCGAAAGTGTCACCACTGATTCTCGGAGGTGAAGAGGAACGCATGGTGATTTCCTGCAAGCTTGGACAGTTCTTGAAGACATCGTTGCCCAGTTTCTTCACAGACACAGGGATGACGATGGACGACAAGCTGGCACAATCGCGGAACACGTCATCCTTGATTTCCAACACAGAGTTCGGGATGGTCACCCCATCAAGGTTGGAACAGCCACGGAACAATCTGGTAGGCAGTTCCTTGATGGCATTGGATAGTTGCACCCGACGAAGGTTGGTGCATCCTTCCAAAGCACTGGAGCCAATCTCACGCACTGCATTGGGGATATAGAGCGAATCCAAATGGGAGCAATCCTTGAAAGCATCGTGTGAGATGGACTTTACTGTATAGGAGATGGTAAGGCTCTCCAAGCTGGAGCATCCGTTGAACGCATTGGCAGGAATTTTATCGATTCCAGAAGGAATGGACATGGTTTGCAACGAGGTACAATCCTCGAAGACAGAAGTACCAAGGCTGGAAATAGAGGATGGCAGCACGATCTCCTTCAAATCGGCACAACCCTCGAAAGCACTGTTGCCTACCTCCTTGATGGAATTAGGGATGTTCACCTCCTGTAAGCCTGCGCAACCATTGAACAGGTCGGCAGCTATCTTGCTCATGGATTTGGGGAGTTCGATGGACTTCAGTGACACACAATGCTCAAAGGCCCCACTGCCGATGGTCTTCAATCCGCTATTCAGTTCCACGTCCTTCAGATTGGTACAATCCTTGAACACATCACGGCCAAGCTCATTCATGGAACCTGGCATCTTGATTTCCTTCAAGTCGGTACAACCCTCGAAGGCACTGATACCTATCTCCTTCAGATTATTAGGAAGGTCGATGGTCTGAAGCGTGGTACACTTCATGAAGGTATTGGTTGGAATCTTCTGCAAGTTCCCAGGTAAATTGACCGTTTCCAAGTTCTTGCATCCCACGAAAAGTCCCACACCAAGGTCGGTCACCGTTGGAGGAATGGTGATTTCGGTCAGACTATTGCACTCCTCAAACGCCCCTACCCCAATTTTAGTGACAGAAGCAGGAATCTCAATCGAGGACAAGTCGCTCTTGGAAAATGCCTTAGAGTCGATCTCCACCACACGATAGACCAACGAATCTACCGCAACGGAATCGGGCAACACCACCACTCCATTATAAAGGGTATCGGACCTGATGACCTTCGCTTCCATCTTCTTGGGATAGAGCTGATAGGCAACTCCATCGACCACTGCCTTATCGGAATTCTTCAACTTTATGGGCATGCTGGCCATGGCTGCCACGGAAATGAAGCACAGCAGACACCAACAAAAGAGTATTCGAACACGTATTTTCATAGTTATATGCATTATTCGGTCTTCAAATGTCCATAAAAAAGGCGAATTATGCAAACTTTTAACGACATTTTTGCTTTTCTAAGAAGAATACGGTAAATTTGCAACCCAATAAGCATTTTGAAATACAAATTGTTAGTTATGAACATAAAAATTCTTCAACATGATATCACATGGGCCAACCCTAAAGAAAATGTCAAGCATCTGAATGCCTTGATAGATAGTCAGAAAGGGGCCGACCTCTATGTGCTTACCGAAATGTTCTCCACGGGATTTGCCACACAACCCGAAGGAATTGCTGAACCAGAAGGCTGTGAGACGTTGGAGTGGATGAAGCAGAAGGCCAAGGAGTGCCATGCTGCCATCGCGGGGAGCATCGCCATAGAGAAGGATGGGAACTACTACAATCGCTTTTATTTTGTGAAACCCGATGGTGAGGTGACACAGTATAACAAGCGCCATCTGTTTACCTACGGCGGCGAGCACAAGCGCTTTACACGTGGTGAGGAGCGTGTGATCGTGGAATGGAGAGGGGTGCGTTTTCTGTTGCTGGTGTGCTACGACTTGCGTTTTCCTGTTTGGAGCCGCAACCGTGGCGACTACGATGCCATTCTTTACGTAGCCAACTGGCCTACTCCCCGTGTGGAAGCTTGGAGTGCGTTGCTTCGTGCACGTGCCATTGAAAACCAGTGCTATGTGGCTGGCGTGAATCGTGTGGGAACGGATCCAAATTGCGAGTACTGTGGTGGCTCTGCCATCATCAGTCCGTATGGAAAGACGCTCGCTGCCTGTGAAGATGGCAAAGAATGCATCGCTTCTGCTGAATTGGATATGCAGGAGCTGGAAGCATTCAGAGAAAAATTCCCTGTACTCAGTGATGCAGACGGATTTGAAATTGTGAATTGAAATTGAAAATTAATATAATGGAAAAAAGATTACTGTTAGGTGACGAGGCTGTGGCACTGGGTGCCATTCATGCAGGACTATCTGGCGTATATGCCTATCCTGGTACCCCATCAACCGAAATCACTGAATTTATCCAAGCCTATCCCTTGGCTAAAGAACGCGGCATCAGAAGCCGCTGGTGTACAAATGAGAAAACAGCTATGGAAGCGGCATTGGGAATGTCGTATGCAGGCAAGCGCGCCTTGGTGTGCATGAAGCATGTGGGCATGAACGTGTGTGCTGATCCATTTGTCAATTCTGCCATCACGGGTGTGAATGGTGGTTTGGTGGTGCTGGCAGCCGACGATCCTTCTATGCACTCTTCACAAAACGAGCAAGATTCCCGTTTCTATGGCAAGTTTGCCATGATTCCTATCATAGAGCCTTCTACCCAACAGGAAGCTTTCGATATGATGCCTTATGCGTTCGAGTTTTCTGAACGGTTGAAATTACCTGTGCTGTTGCGTATCGTGACACGTATGGCGCACTCTCGCGCAGCAGTGGTAATAAACGAGCCAATGGCACAGAACGAGTTGCATCCCGACCATGAGCGTGGACACTGGGTGTTGCTGCCAGGCATTGCCCGTCGCCAATATTTATCGCTGATTGGGAAGCAACCTCTGATTGCCGCTGCGTCAGAAGCTTCACCTTATAATAAACTGACACTGGGCGATGCCAAAGGCTTAGGCGTGATAGCCGCAGGTACGGGTTACAACTACGTGCGTGAGGTGGCTCCTGCAGGTGTTTCCGTGCTTAAAGTTTCACAATACCCATTGCCAGAGAAGCAGATCAAGGAATTGGCTGCCCATTGCTCAGAAATCATGGTGGTGGAAGACGGACAACCATTCATCGAGGATCAGGTTAAAGCGATTCTTGGTGTTGACTATCCAATTACTGGTCGACTGACAGGCAAGCTTCCTCGTACGGGAGAATTGAATCCTGACAATGTGGCTGCTGCCTTCGGCATAGCTCCTGCTTCAGCTTTCCAACCAGCCAAGAATCTGGCGGGTCGTCCTCCACAGCTCTGTCAGGGCTGCGGACATCGCGACGTCTATACGGCTCTGAATAAAGTGGCTGCCGAATTCCCAGATGCTCGCATCTTCGGAGATATAGGTTGCTACACGCTGGGAGCGCTGCCTCCATTCCAAGCCATCGACAGTTGTGTGGATATGGGCGCCAGCATCACCATGGCCAAAGGTGCTGCCGATGCCGGTCAGCATCCTGCCATCGCTGTGATAGGCGATTCTACCTTCACGCACTCTGGCATGACGGGACTGCTGGATGCCGTGAACGACCATGCCAACATCACCGTGATCATCAGCGACAATCTGACTACCGCTATGACAGGTGGTCAGGATTCTGCAGGTACGCACAAGTTCGAGGCCATCTGCTTGGCTCTCGGCGTGGAGCGTGAGCATCTGCACGTAGTGGTGCCATTGCCAAAGAACATGGAAGAAATCACTCGCATCATCCGCGAGGAAATCAATTATAAGGGTGTCTCCGTCATCATTCCACAGCGTGAATGCATGCAGACACTCAGTCGTAAACTTCGCCAAAAAAAGAACGCGCAATGAAAAAAGATATCAAACTCTCTGGAGTAGGCGGTCAAGGCATCCTCTCCATTGCCACCATCATAGGTGAAGCTGCCACAGAAGCAGGCTTGCAACTGAAACAAGCCGAGGTACACGGAATGAGTCAGCGTGGCGGCGACGTACAGAGTGACCTCCGTCTGAGTACTGAGGAAATTTTCAGCGACCAGATCTCTCTGGGAAAGGCCGACCTCATCGTGTCTATGGAACCGATGGAGGCGCTGCGCTATCTGCCCTATCTGAGTAAGGACGGTGTGATAGTGACCTCTTCAAAGCCTTTCGTCAACATTCCTAACTATCCTGATGAAGCAGCCCTGCAAGCAGAACTTGACGCCCTGCCACATGTGGCCAAACTCGACATCGAGCAACTGGCAAAAGACCACAAGATGCCAAAGAGCGCCAATATGATTCTGCTGGGAATGGCTACCAGATACATAGAGATTCTGACACCAGAGCAGATGCGTAACGCCATCGCACGCATCTTCGCACGCAAGGGTGAGCAGGTAGTAAACGATAATCTGAAAGCATTCGACTTGGGCTATGAAAATATTCAGTGAGGAACTCGTTGAGGAAGCACGCGTCAAGAATAACGTGGCCGACCTTTCTAACGCCACCATTGGTGAAGTGCTATTGGTAGCACAGTATTTGGAACAGAAGACGGGTATTCCTTTCATCCGCATGGATCAAGGCAGTCCTGGATTGCCAGCCAACAAGTATGGCATCGAGGCAGAGAAAGCTGCACTGGATCGGGGCGTAGGTTCTCAATATCCTGCTGCCGCTGGTATCAAGGAATTGAAGGAAGCTGCCCATGAGTTTGTCAAAGCGTTTATCAACGTCGAGGTCAGCGCCCGTGCCTGTGTGCCTACTACAGGATCTGTAGCCGGTTCTTTTGGCTCATTCATCGGTTGTACGCAGCGTATTCCTGGCAAGAACAAAGTACTGTTCATTGATCCTGGTTTCCCTATCCAGAAGTCGCAGTTGCGCATTTTAGGCATCCAGTGGAAAGAGTTTGACATCTATGCCCATCGTGGAGAGAAACTGCGCGAGAAGTTGGAAGCAGAACTCTGCGACGGCACCATTGCAGCCATCGTGTATTCCAATCCAAACAATCCTGCCTGGATCTGCCTGGAAGAATCGGAATTGAAGATTATCGGCGAACTGGCTACCAAGTACGATGCCGTGGTGATGGAAGACTTAGCTTACTTCTGCATGGACTATCGACGCGACTTGAGTCATCCTTACCAAGCACCATTCGTGCCAACCGTAGCGCGCTATACCGACAACTATATCCTTATGCTGTCGTCTTCCAAGATCTTCAGCTATGCTGGTCAGCGCATGGCGTTGGTTTGCATCAGCGATGCTTTGTTCGATCGCCACTACCCTGCCCTTGCTGAACGCTATCATGATTCTGGCGTGTTCGGTCCTACTCTCATCGCCTCCATTCTCTACATGATCACCAGTGGATGCACGGCCTCTACACAGTATGGCTATGCAGAGATGTTGCGCCTTTCTTGCGAAGGGAAGATCAACTTTGTAGAAGATACGCGTGAGTATGAGCGTCGTGCTAATAAAATGAAGAAGATTTTTACGGATAATGGTTTCCATGTGGTGTACGACCATGATGTGACGCTGCCTGTGGGCGATGGTTTCTTCTTCACCATTGGCTATAAGAACATGACGGGTGGCGAGTTGCTTAAGGAGTTGCTCTACTATGGTGTAAGTTGTATCTCACTCTCTACCACTGGCAGTGAGCAGCAGGGCATACGTGGGTGTACCAGTCGTATGCGTGACGAGCTTTATCCTGTGTTGCAAGAGCGCATGAAAGCCTTCAATGAGGACCATTAGAAATTGAGAATTGAGAATTGAGAATTAAATAATTCATAATTATTATTACATAAGTCAAATACAATGATTTGGAATCTTAACAAAGAATGCATGAGCCGCGATGAGATGAGCGCGCTCCAAGGCAAGAGACTACACAAGATCGTAGAATACGTTTACCACAATGTGCCGTTCTATCGTAATAAACTACAGGAGATGGACATCACACCCGACGATATCCGTACGATCGAAGACATTAAGAAACTGCCTTTTACCACAAAGAAAGATCTCAGAGACAACTACCCTTTTGGCCTGCAAGCAGCGCCTCAGAGTGAGATTATCCGCATCCATGCCTCCAGCGGTACTACGGGTAATCCTACCATCGTAGGTTATACACGCAAGGACATTGGCATCTGGAGTGAGTGCATGGCTCGCTGCCTCACCTCCTATGGAGTCACACGCAACGATGTGTTCTCCGTTTCCTATGGCTACGGACTTTTCACAGGCGGACTTGGTGCCCATAATGGTGTAGAGCTTTTGGGTGCCTCTGTAGTTCCAGCCTCAACGGGTAATACCGAGAAGCATGCGAAGTTGATTCGTGACCTCGGCATCACGGGTATTGCCTGTACGCCATCCTATGCCCTCTACCTGGCAGAGACCATGGAGAAGATGGGTATCACGAAAGATCAGATCAAGTTGCGCGTAGGTGCCTTTGGTGCAGAGCCTTGGACCGAAAGCATGCGCGAAGAGATACAAGAACGCCTGGGTCTGAAGGGTTTCAACCTCTATGGCCTCAGCGAGATCATGGGTCCGAGTGTGAGCTACGAGTGCGAAGCACAGAATGGATCACACATCAACGAAGACCACTTCTATCCAGAGATCATCAATCCTGTGACACTGGAACCTCTACCTGTGGGCGAACAAGGCGAATTGGTATTCACCACCTTGACAAAGGAAGGTATGCCAGTGCTGCGTTATCGCACACGCGACCTCTGCTCCCTGCTTCCAGGCGAGTGCAGTTGCGGACGAACCAGCGTGCGCATGAGTGCCATCCACGGACGAAGCGACGATATGCTTATCATTCGTGGTATCAACGTCTTCCCATCACAGGTGGAAAGCGTAGTCCTAAGCATGAACGAGTTTGCACCACACTATATGTTGGTCGTAGATCGAGTAAACAACCTCGACACGTTGGAGGTACAGGTAGAGCTCCGTCAGGAATACTTCACTGCTACCTTCGATACCCCTGCCGCAATCGACGAGTTGGAGAAGCGCTTGGCAGCCAAGTTGCGTAGCATCTTGAGCATCGGTGCCAAAGTGAAGCTCAAGGCTCCAAACACCATCGAGCGCAGTCAGGGCAAGAGCGCCCATGTGGTGGACAAGAGACATCTGAAATAAATAAATCAATCATAAGAATGGAATACAGTAACTATTTTAATCCTGAAATCGAAACGATGTCGGTGGAGCAGTTGCGTGAGCTCCAACTGGAACGCCTGAAGCACACCGTGCATCATTGTATGAACTCTCAGTTCTATCGTGAGAAGTTCAAAGAACTGGGCATCACCCCGGATGATATCAAGAGCCTCGATGATGTGCGTAAGTTGCCTTTCACCTCGAAGGATGACCTGCGTGAGCACTATCCTTTCGGATTGGCTTGTGTACCTCTGAAAGACTGTGTGCGTCTGCACTCCTCCAGTGGTACCACGGGTAATCCTACCGTAGTGCTGCATACGCAGAAAGACCTTGACGAGTGGGCCAATGCCGTGGCTCGTTGCCTTTGGATGGTTGGTTCCCGTCCTGAAGACGTGTTCCAGAATTCCGCTGGCTATGGCATGTTCACTGCTGGACTGGGCTTCCAGTATGGCGCCGAGAAGGTGGGTATGCTCACCGTACCAGCTGCAGCAGGAAACACCTTGCGTCAGATTAAGTTCATTCGCGACTTTGGTACTACCGTGCTTCATGCCATTCCAAGCTATGCCTCACGTATCAATGAGGTGATGCAGGAAGAAGGCATCAATCCACAACGCGACACCAAGCTGCGTGTGCTTTGCATCGGTGCCGAGCCTCATAGCGAGGAACAGCGTCAGCGCATCGAGCAGCAACTTGGCGTAAAGGCCTACAACTCCTATGGTATCTCCGAGATGATGGGTCCTGGTGTGGCTTTCGAATGCCCAGAGCAGAACGGCTTGCACATCTGGGAGGACTACTTCATCGTAGAAATCATCGACCCTGTAACCTTAGAGCCAAAACCAGACGGCGAACTGGGTGAATTGGTACTTACCACCATCAATCGTGAAGGTATGCCACTGCTGCGCTATCGCACACGCGACCTGACACGCATTCTGCCAGGCGACTGCCCTTGTGGCCGTCACCATCTGCGTCTGGACCGTCTGCAGGGCCGCAGCGACGATATGATCATCCTCAAGGGTGTGAACATCTTCCCAATCCAGATAGAGAAGATCCTGCTGAAGTTCAAGGAACTGAGCACCGACTACTTCATCACGCTGGAGACCAAGGAAGTGGGCGACGTCATGACTGTGGAAGTGGAAATCAGTCAGATGTTCACCGACGACTACAGCCGTCTGCAAGCACTCGAGAAAGAAATCACCCGCCAACTGAAGGACGAGATTCTCATCACGCCAAAGGTACGCATCGTGCCTAAGGGTACTTTGAAGACCAGCGATGAGAAGAAGGCCGTGCGTGTGAATGATAAGCGTAAACTATTCTAATTGTAACAAACTAAAAATCATTATAGCTATGACAATCAAACAACTTTCAATCTTCCTGGAAAACCGCTCTGGCACGCTGAGTAAGGTGCTGGAACAAATTAAGAAGTCACAGATCCAGCTCATCGCCATCACGATTGCTGATACGGCTGAGTATGGCATACTGCGCATCATCTGCAACGAGCCTACCCGTGCCTACGAGGAACTGAAGCATGCGGGTGTAGCTGTAGCCCTTTCTGACGTCTTCGCTATTGAACTCGACAACGAGCCCGGTCGTGCTGCCGATGCTATCAGTCTCTTCAGCGATGCAGGTATCAGTGTAGCTTACCTCTATTCCTTCCTGTTCAATGGCAAGGGTATCCTCATCTTCCGTACCGATAATACAGAGGAAGCACGTGAGACCATCATCCTGAACAACCTGAAGTTCGTTTCTGAAAGCGATCTCAGCAAGTTGGTTTAGAGTTTAGTGTTTAGTGTTTATCAAATAACTAACACTTAAGATTATGAAAAGAGGCGGTTTAAAACCGCCTCTTTCATTTTATACGATCAGCAAACGCCGCGTATTGTGGATATGTCCGAACTCCACCAGATACACGGTTTCTTCTTTATCTGGCTGCATCATGTTTTCCATCATTGGAGGCATGTATGAGTGCGTACAGGCATAACTGTACTTCAAATCGTGATAACCCTGCTTTAAACCACCAGGTTTATCCACTATCAATGTTACCAGCTCCAATGGATGCCAATGTACCTGACGAGCCTGCAACATCTCTTGCCAAGTATAGTCAGAGCCACCCAAACGCCATAGAATGTGATCTTTGGTGATTTCCTCGCCATCCACTACGATAGAGCCCACTTTCACTTGGCTCAGGTAAACGCCGCGATAATAAGGCAGGCGAATCTTCAGTTGGAAACCAGTAACCTTCCCGTCTGAAGTGATATTTCTGAATCCTACAGATTGTATGACTTGTTTTTCCATATCTTCTCCTCCTTATTTATTCACCTAAAATATTCTTCATCATAATGTGCTGCTTGCGTAGGGTCTGACCCACTTCGTAGCCTTGGTCGTACTTATCGCTACCTTCATATTCGCTCAACAGGTAACCATCCCAACCATGCTCTATCATAATCTGCAATACGCGCTCGTAAGGAATCTGCGTCTCCTTGAAATCGTCGCTCATGTGGAAGAGCTTGGCGTGGCAGCAATAGATGTAAGGCAACAACGGGATAATATCCTCAGGCTCACTGTAAGAAGCCCTCTGACCAGGGGTATTTTGTCTTCCTGCATTACGGAACACACTAAAGTCAATGTTCAGTCCGAAATTCTTGGTACCCGTCTGTTTAATGAAGTCCACATACTCCAGAATGAAACCCTCTGTGAGGCTTGAAGGGGTATGAATCTCGGGCAGCATCACCAGTCCTAAACGCTCTGCCAATGGTAAGGCCTTAGTAATTACCTCACGCCAGTTGTCGATTGGAGCAAGCTGTCCGTCCTTCACAGTCATCTTCGTACGTAGGAACTTGAATCCCAGTCGATGAGCCAAATGAAGGTCACGGCTCAGGTATTCCACCGTTTCATCCACCGTGAGTTCACGATCCTGCAATACACGTCCGTCCACCCAGTGACCATACTCTATAGGTTCGATGTCATACTTACGACAAAGCGACCACCAATAGTTTATCCATTCCTCGGTAGGATTTGGATAATTCTCGATGTGCGTATTAGCTAAGATTTCGATGCCATGGGCACCCATGTCGCATACATCCTCAAAGCAGTCCTCCAGATTCTTTTCAAAACCAAACTCTGCTGAATAGCTGTAGAACGACACGCCACGCTTGGGTCCTTTGCGAACGGCGGGTGTTGCTGATGAAGCCTTTGCCTCTTCGGGAGCTGCCATCACAGAAACAGGCAACACACTGGCCGCTGCAGCTGCTGAAGCACCCTTTAGGAAAGTCCTTCTAGAAATGCGTTTTTCTTCCATATTAATTAATAATTAAGGTTGTCTTTTGCAAAGATACGAAACATCATTGTATTATCCAATACAATTCTTGATATAAAAAGTTGCGCGATTTTTAAAATAGTTCATATATTTGTACTTATAAAACCTAGTATTATGAAAATCATAGACGAAAAACTACTCAACGAGGTGACAGCCGAAGCCCGTCGATCGCCCCGTCTACGCATGAATTACAACTTTCATCAGAGCCTTGACGAAAAGTGCCATCGCTTCCTCAATGCCATGGAAGTGGGCACCATCGTTCCCATCCACCATCACGTCACGAAGGACGAGTCATTCATTCTCTTACGTGGCAGAGTGCGTGTGAACATCTACAACGACCTTGGAGAGGTCACAGAGAGTGTTGAACTCAGTCCTGCTGAAGGTCGCTATGGAGTGGATATCCCCCGCAACACCTGGCATGCGGTTGAAAGTTTGGAGCCAGGCAGCGTGATCTTCGAGGTGAAGGAAGGTCCCTTCGTGCCTCATGAGAAAGACGGCATACTCACGATTCAGAAACCTTAAAAAACATATCTACGATGAAAAAGTTCTTTTTTGCATTAGCTACGGCAGCTTTTGCCTGCCTCATGCTGGCTTCTTGTGGTAAGTCAGACAAAGTGAACAACTTCAACATCAAGCGTGGCACCAATCTGAGCCATTGGCTCTCCCAATCCAGAGTGATGGGTGAAGAGCGTCGCAAGCATATTCAGGAAGACGATTTCGCTCGTCTGGAGCAACTGGGTTTCGACTTTGTGCGCATCCCTATCGATGAGGTGCAGTTCTGGGACGACAACGGGAACAAACTACCAGAGGCGTGGGAGCTGCTTACCAATGCCATCAATCTGGCAGAGAAGCACCATCTGCGTGTGGTGGTCGATCTGCACATCATCCGCTCCCACCGTTTCCTTGACAACGACAACTCCAATACCTTGTTTACTTCTGAGAAGTCGCAGCAAGACCTTATCAATCTGTGGTACCAGCTCTCCGACATGCTGAAGGGCTACAGCAACGACTCTGTGGCCTACGAGTTCATGAATGAACCTGTGGCACCAGAGCATGAACAATGGAACGTGGTGGTGGAGAAAGTGCACAAGGCACTGCGCCAAGTGGAACCACAGCGCACCCTCGTGGTGGGTTCCAACCGTTGGCAGGACTATGAGACGGTGAAGTACCTTCGCTTACCAGAAAACGATAAGAACCTCATCATCTCCTTCCACTACTACCACCCGATGGTCATCACCCATCGTTATGCCCGCTGGACACCCGTGGGTCAGTTCAGAGGCAAGATCAACTACCCTGGCGTACTCATCACGCAAGAGGACTACGATGCAGCGCCAGACGCCATCAAGGAAGAGCTGAAGCCTTTCCTCACGACGGTATGGAACAAGGACAAGATCCGCGAAGACTTCAAGGATGCCATCGCAGCCGCACAGAAATACGGTCTGCAACTGTTCTGTGGCGAATGGGGTGTCTATGAGCCTGTGGAGCGTGACTTGGCCTATGCGTGGTACAAGGACATGATTGACGTGTTCGATGAGTTCGACATCGCCTGGACCACCTGGTGCTACGATGGCGACTTCGGCTTCTACGACCAGCGCACGGAGTCTTACAAAGACAAGCCTCTGGTAGACCTCCTCATGTCTGGCAAGGCATTGGGTGAATAAACAAAAAGTGAAAACCTCGTTATTCTATACGATTATGAAAAAAGTTTTACTATTTACCGCAGCGCTGTTGCTTCCTTTAGTGGCGCTGGCAGGACAATACCGCAATTTCCGCGCTACGGCCTACATCATGGCTGGCGACGTGAATCGCATCGGTACGGTGGAGAACTGGGAAAAGTCTTATGCCGAGTTCTCGAAGAATCTCAAACTCGACAAGGTCTATATTGAGACCTTCCGCGATATGACCTATTCGGAAGACAAAGCACTCGAAGCTGCCATCAAGTTCTTCCGCTCTAAGGGCATCCAGATTTCTGGAGGCATCACGTACAACTGGCGTGGAGGTGTGCGTCAGCGCTGGGAGAGTTTCTGCTACAGCAACCCTGAGCATCTGGCCATCATTAAGGACGTCATCGAGCGTACGGCTGCCCTTTTCGATGAAATCGTGCTGGACGACTACTACTTCACCAACTGCAAGGACGACCTCTGCATCGAGGCGAAGGGCGATCAGTCTTGGGGAGAGTTTCGCTCCGATCTGCTCGACCGTGTGGCTCGCGACTACATCGTGGGACCTGCCCACAAGGTGAACCCGAAGTGTAAGGTTATCGTGAAGTACCCCAACTGGTATGACCATTTCTACGGCTTAGGCTTCGACCTAGCACGTGGTCCTTTCACCTTCGACGGTGTCTATACGGGCACGGAGACACGCGACCATACCAGCGAGCAGCACCTACAGGCCTATGAGAGCTATGGCATCATCCGCTACTTTGAGAATATCCGTCCGCAGCACAACTTTGGTGGTTGGGTGGATACAGGTGGTGCCTCCTACCCCGACCTCTTCGCTGAGCAGTTGTGGCTCACGCTCCTTGCCAAGACGCCTGAAATCACGCTGTTCAACTATTCAGGTATGACGCGCCCATTCCGTACCATCGACCGTCCTTGGGCTAAATACGGTCCTACGCTCGATTTGGACGACCTGCGCGCAGAGTCTGCCAAACGTGGGGTTACGGAACCTACTTGGGGACGTGTAGCAGAGTATGCCTACCAGAAGATAGACGCTGTACTTGGTGCCTTGGGCAATCCTAAGAGCATCCCTGCCTACAAGCCTTTCAATGCGGAAGGTGAGGAATTCCTGCACAACTATATGGGTATGGCTGGACTTCCTGTGGAGATCGTGCCAGAGTTCCCTACGGAGGGAAACATGGTGCTGCTCACAGAAGCTGCATCTGCTGATCCGAACATCCTTGCCAAGATGAAGGCGCACCTGAAGAAAGGCGGCGACATCGTGGTGACTTCTGGTTTCTATGCTGCCATGCAGGATAAGGGCATCAAGGGCATCTTCGAGATGCAGGCCACTGGGCGCAAGGCGCTTATCGACACGGTGGTGACAGCTGGTCCGTTTGGCAATCGTGGTCCTGCCCTCAAGACCGAAGTGCCTATGACCATCCCTGTGTTCACCTACTTCACCAACGACTCTTGGGAGATGATTTCCACGCTCGACTATGGCAACGGTTGGCCGCTGTTGCATCACAGCGTCTATTCAGAAGGCAACATCTATGTCTGGATCATTCCCGATAACCACAGCCATCTGTATGCCCTGCCTGCCCCTGCGCTCAACCTGATACGTAAGACCGCCTCACGCGATCTGGAGGTCTATATGGAAGGTCCTTCACAGGTTTCCTTCTTCAACTACGACAATGGAACCTTTGCCGTGCATTCCTTCCATAACGAGCCTGTGGAAGTATCCTTCGTCCTCACGCGAGGCAACAACCTTTCTGACATCGCCTCAGGTGCACAGATCAATGGCGAGAAACGTGCCTTTACCCCTGTGAACGGCCATCCACGTGAAGACCGTCAAGAAACCGTGGTCAAGGTGATGGTTCCACCCCACTCCTTCCGTGCGTTCCGCATCCAGTAAGGGAGAGCTTACTTCGTCAGGAAGCCCGTATCCTGCATGAAGCGCACCATGGCCTCCATCCATAAGTCAGACGATTTACCCGTAGGTACGGCTCCGAAGCCATGCTGGCAGTCACTGTAGCAATGCAGTTCCACAGGCAGCTTGGCTTTTTGCCATATCTGATAGGCCGTGATGCACTCCTCTGGATGGAAGATATCATAGACAGGTGAGCAGACGAACAGCGGAGCCGCATCAGCAGGAGCCTCCCAGCCTTCTACCCAGCCGCCATATACTACGCCCGAGAAGTTGGGCCTTCCAGCCTCCGAGTGTACCAATGCCTGATGCATGGCCACCACAGCCCCTGCAGAAAAGCCCACGATGCCAATCTTGTCAGGGTTGATGTTCCACTTGGCTGCATTCTCACGCACCAAGCTGATGGCACGGTCGGCATCCTCGAAAGAGAGGTGGCTGTTCTCCATGTTCAGACAGTTCTGCGTAGCTGTAAGGTTAGGATCAGTGTCGGACATGCTCATCAGCGCCATCACAAACTTCATCATATCCCCAGGATCGTTGGTCACCTCACCCTTATCGTTCAGGATAGGTGTGGTGCGGTATTTCAACACGATGGCTGCTATGCCCCTTTTGCACAGCTCATGGGCCACCAACGTACCCTCAGTGGTATAAGAGAGCAGGCAGAACGCACCACCTGGGCACACCACCATAGCGGCACCCGTAGCCACGCTTGGGTCAGGCAGATAGACCGTCATCTCAGGCGTAGAGACATTGTAGTAAATCACCGTTCCTTCACTACCTGTCTGTCCTTCTGGATGCGTCCAAGTCTCAGAGCCTGGCGCCACTCCGTCGTAGAGGCGCATCACCTCCGTAGGTTCCACCGCGGGTGCCCCTCCCACGTTTCCTGAGCCCATCACCAACTGGAGTTGTCCATCCTTATTCTCATCACTCTGCAAGTCCCCCTGCTTGCAGGAAGCCAGTGCCAGCAGCGCAGCACCCATTAAAAACACAATTTTTCTCATATTGTCATTTCATTTTATTGTTATTGCAAAGATATGTTTTCATGGCAAATCTACATTATGAACAATAGTGAAACGCAAATAATAAGACGTTAACATACAAGTCAACCTTATTTCGCGTTACATGCGTTACACCATTACAAGCATTACACAGTTTTTACTACAACGAACCTAAAAACCAGAAAACCTTGCATCGGGATTCTATAGTTCTGAAATCGCCGTATTCTTCTGTTTCCGATATCCGCTCGACGTGAAGATAGCCACCAAATTGCCAGCCTCATCCGTCACCCGAACCTCTGCATAAGGCATGCGTGGATGATTCACGATCTCTGTGGCTTCAGCATACACGTAACCTGAAGCGACGGACTTGAAATAGGTGATATTGGAACTCGTGGAGAACGTAAGCACCCCGTGACTATTGACTGCCGCAGCAAACGCCAAGTCGGCCAGCGTGAAGATGGCACCACCCTGACATATTCCTCCCCCATTCAGGTGCTCTGCCGTAACCAACATCCTGGCACGTGCATGCCCCTCACTGATTTCCAGGAGCTCGGCTCCCGCAATCGCCGCAAAGCGGTCTTTCTTGAAAAACTCTAGTAAAGTCATTTCTCTATTCATTAGCTAGGCAGCAAAGATATTCATATTTCTTCACATAGGACAAATGATAGCAAATATTTAGACACTGAGCGCCCAAATTATCTGAAATAACGCTATATTTGCAAATAAAACTATGCAAAAACACTCAAAATAGAATGGAAGAAATAAGAATTGACATGCGCAAGGCAACGCCCGAAGAGAGGGCGCAAGGCATGAAGGAAGCCCAGCTCTGTTTTAAGATAAATCACACGATGCCCTATACCGACGAATACAATGCGATGGTACAGCAACTATTCGGAGAGTTTGGCGAGGGCAGCCGACTGATGCCTCCTACCATCGTGGTGCGTGGGCAAAATGTGAAGATTGGCAAACGGGTGGTGGTGATGAACAACTCGCTCTTCATGAGTGCTGGAGGCATCACGATAGAGGACGACGCAATGGTGGCTGCCAATGTGCAACTCATCTCCAACAACCATGACCCTGCTGAGCGCCAGATACTGACCTGTAAGCCCGTAGTGCTGAAGCGCAACTGCTGGGTGGGTGCTGGTTCCACCATCTTACCTGGTGTGACAGTGGGTGAGAATGCCATTGTAGGAGCTGGTTCAGTGGTGACTAAAGACGTGGAACCTAATACCGTTGTGGCAGGTAACCCCGCGAAGTTCATCAAACGGCTTGATGAAAAATAATCCTCATGATGTATCAGAAAATACTAAAGACTTGGCTGCTCATAGCCGCGCTCTCCATCATTGCTGCAGTGGTATTCATCAAATGCTCTGATGATACTACACCAGATGTCCCCATCAAGGGGAAGGTGGATGAAATCAAGGAACGAGGCGTTATCCTGTTTGGAACAACTGGCGACTACCGACCGCTTTCTTTCCTTGAACCAGAGACGGGTGAGTATTGGGGCTTTGGCATAGATCTGGCCAAGGTGATGGCGGGGAAGTTGGGCGTAGGCATCGCATTCGTCCAGACGTCATGGCCAACGCTGACGGCTGATGTGCTGACAGTGCCACAGAAGTTCGACCTGGCCATCGGGGGTATCACCATCACTGATGAGCGAAGGGAGCTCATGCTGATGAGCGAAGGCTATATGTCTAACGGCAAGACGTTTATTTGCAGAGCATCGGAAGCAGTGCGCTATCAGTCATTGACGGACCTCGACAAGCCCGAGGTACGTGTCATGGTGAATCCAGGCGGGCTGAATGAGAAGTTCGCCAACGAGCGACTTCCACACTCCACCATTATCGTGCACCCTAAGAATGAGGAAATCCCCAGTCTGGTGGCAGAGGGAAAGGCCGACGTGATGATCACGGAAATTACAGAAGCGCCCTATTACATTCAAACGGACACGCGACTGGCAGCACCGCTACTGGATAAGCCTTTCACTCAAAGCGAGATTGGGGTACTGATGCAGAAAGGTCAGGATGATTTGCTGGAGGTGGTCAACACGATCATCCACCAAATGAAATCCGATGGATCACTTCGCCAACTATGTGAGAAATACGGACTGGTATATTCCTACTAACATAAAAAATCCCGTGCATCGCTGCACGGGATTCCTTGCTTGTATCTATAATCAATAAGTATAAACCTTGAGTACTTTACTCTCCTTGGGCACTGCATTGACAGTGATACTTTTCTGGATGGTGATTTTGCCACCCAATTTGCCTGCATATTTGGCCTTTTGACTCTCATAGACTTTGTCGCAAGCAGAAATGACTTCGGTATCCTGTTCTTTTGAACCATCGGGAACCGTAACTTTGAGAATGGCAGCAGTGTACTCTGCAGGAATGGCATCTAACAGGCCCAATTCTGACAGATCTTCCATTGAGAGCGTCAACTCTGACGATAATACAGAGTAGTTGTAGATAGTTATCTTTTGAGGTTCAATTTCTTCATCTTCAGTAGAACAAGAAGTTGACAAAACACCGCAGAAAAGGATGGCGGCAAGCATCCATAAAAGATTCTTTTTCATCGTTTTGGTAGTTTAAATAAAATAATATATATGTGATTATTGCTAATCTTATTGGATTATATTTCAAAAGCGCTGCAAATATACTACTTTTTTTATTATAATAACAAATGGTAACTAATTTGGCTACCGGAAACAAAAAGAAAATCCCGCACATCGCTGCACGGGATTTCTTGCTTATAACTATTAGTAACTATTCTATATGATGAAGCTTGCGCTTACTTAACCTCCTCAAAAACAGCTTTCACTGATTATCAGTAACATACAGAGGCGTGTCGCAAATATGCGCGGAATTTCCAATAATAGATGGTACGTGGCGATAAGTATCCATAAGAACCGAAAA
>JAEEGH010009009.1_pt1 | contig 23407 bp, 19 predicted proteins | sample 9134181 | NCBI WGS metagenome assembly JAEEGH01 (sample SAMN16246544, study PRJNA631951) | gut metagenome | biome: gut microbiome; feature: rumen; material: DP-attached | host: Bos | place: Iran: Karaj | collected 2018-10
CTTTCCGAACACGGAAGTCAAGCCCCTCATCGCCGATGGTACCTGGCCCACGGGCCCGGGAGAGTAGGTCGCTGCTGGATTCACGGAGCCCCTTGCCTTAAAGGCGAGGGGGCTCCTTTTTTTATATACCGTTCGGCTCCATGTGCCGATAAAATACGATGTAGCCTCACTCTCGCCATCACGACCGGTCAATACCGGTCGCTCATGACTCACAGCCCCTACGAGGTAAACCTCGCAGGGGGGCTTTTTTTTATGCCCGCAGTAAATCAATTATATTTGATTCTATATGCGTCTGATTAATTTGTTTGCTCTCCTATTTTTTCTTGTTGCTTGCAACGAGGAAAAGGAATTCTTGACTCCAAAACAGGGTGAAATTATCATAGATGCAAATCGTGATGAGTATTCGCTTAACGGAATAGTTCTTGGAAATACAAATGTGGATATTTCTAATAATGGTAATTTGCTTATCAATTCACTTGATGTTGAAATAAAAAAAATAAGGAAGCGTTCAAGTGTAAAAGTTGATGGTTTTAAATTTCATTTTGATGCGAATCTTTTGTATGATGAATTCTATAAACTACTTGCTACTGTGGGGTTCAGTGGGGTGTCGGAATTTCGGTATGTAATAGGTTCAGATTTTAAAAATGTATACACATATAAAATGCCTAATAGAAATTCTAATGATTGCCGTAATTCTACAGGACATTTTATGAGATTATTTTCAAATAAAAACTTGTCAAAGGATGAAATTTTAGATTGGCATGTTAAAGAAAAGGCTAGACGAATAGAATGTTCTAGGAAATATATAGGCTTGACATTGGATATTGATAATAACAAAGAGAAGAACACGTATACGCTTTCTCTAAATGAAACTGGTTTGACTGATGGAAACAGACTTTATTCTTTTGAGAAAGAAGATGAATTGTGGAAGTATATAGAAGATATTCGTCTTAGACGTGGATTGCAAGAAAAAGAAGATCGTGATAACATAATGCTTGTTTCGAGAAAAAGTGTTCAGTTGAAGAATATTGCTCCGGTAATAAAAAAATTGACTAGTTACGGTTATAAAGTCAGTTTTGCAATAACGGGGTTTTAGGGGCTTGGCCCCTAGGCGAGTGGGTAATGGAAGACTCTGTGAGAGACTGGCCGATAAGCAAACATTAGAGGCCGAAGGCCGAATCCATGTTTGTGTTCGGAGCAGGCTCGAACAGGGGCTGTAATTAGGGAGAGTCTTCTCCCTTTTTTCATGTTTTTGCGAAAATTTTCTATCCTTTACCATATGAAACCGACGTTATCGTTTGTGTTGCAGCTGCCGCCATCGACGGCGTATGCAAAGCTTGAATCTGTTGTTGAGAATTTGCTTTCGGGCGTCTGCATGATGCTCGATTCCGGAAAGGTGAAGTTTTCGCTTTTCATGGATGGGCCGACTCTTGAGGTGGCAAATAAGGTCGCGCGCCCGCTGATGTTTGGCAAGTTGCGCCGCGCGATCGAAGACGGTTCGCTTGAACTTTTAGGCGGAGGCTTTTACGACCCGATGCTCCCGCTGTTCCCGACGGAACTCCAGTCCATGCAACTCAAGAAGCATGGCAAGCTGTTGTGGAAACATTTCGGCATTGAGCCTTCGGGTTATTTCAATTCCTCGATGGTTTGGGAAATGGAGATGACCGAACTTCTGGCCAAGCACCGTTTTGAATACGCGCTTGTGCAAGAGGCTTCGCTTCAGGATGCTTTGGGCCGTACCACTCCTGTTTCGGGCTGGTACACGGTCGAAGACAAGGGCTCCTTTATGCGCGTGGTTCCGGTTTCGCAGAAATTGTCCGAAGCCATTGCTAATGATGATTTCCAATGGGAACAGATTGCGGAACCCTACTGCCGTGACGGCAAGTCTGCGGTCGTTGGCTTGAACATTCCTCCGCAGCCGGGCGATATTATTCCGTTCTTTGAACGCCTGATTGAATTTGTTGAAATGAACGAGATTTCGACCAAGACCGTCGCTAGCCTTGTGACGGATCAAAGTTCAGAAGGTCGAGTCAGTTTCCTGTTGTCGTCGGGGAGTAAGATCGGTTTGCCGGCGGCAGCCAAGACTTGTCGTGAGCTTTTGATTAGAAGGCCCGAAGTCAACTTGTTGCACAAGATGCTCCTGTCGCAATTCCACCGTGCGGCGGCATTCCTTAAGGGCCATGAACGCGATGATTTCTTCGAGATGCTTTTACCGGCCATGTCTCCCATCTATTACCGCGATATGCAGGATAGCGAAGGCATGCGTACACCGATGGTCCGTTGGTGGGGCTCTCGCTTTTTGCTACAGGCCGCTAACCGATTGACCGACCTCGTTTCTTTTGATGGCATCCGCCTTGATATTGCCGATTTCATGCTGGAAGGCAACAAGTGCATTTGGGCTGAGAATCATTCCTACTCGTTCTTGTTGAACTATTTGGATGGCGGCATTTTGAATGTCCTGAATGCCAAGGATGCCGAAAATACTGTTCTGGGAGCTTGGCGAGATGACGGTAACCCTGCGGCGGGCTTCGTGGACTTCATGATTCCCAATGTGGAACTGAAGGCGGAAAAGCTGGACCAGATTCTTTCTGACCGCGAAGGAGTCCTTTCGGCACGTTACGATTACCAGATTCGGCGGCATGATGCGGGTACCGACATCGCCCTGCTGTCTGACCAACATCCGGTGCTTGGATCTCAGACTTGCGATCTTCATGTGGAAAAGACCTTCGGGCTTTCGTCTACGGGTTCTGAATTCTCGGTAGAGTACAAGCTTACGAACAATTCCTCCGAGGCGGTAAAGGGCTTCTTCGGTACACTTCTGGATACGGGACTTCTTGCCTGCGGTTATACGGCAAAGGATATCCTGGTGGATGGAACTCCCTTGAAGTTTAACTTCCGCGATCCGCTCATTTTCCCGGATGCATCAAGATTTGAAATCTCGGATATGGTGACCAGTTCAAAAATCGAGCTGATTTTCGAAAAGAAGACTTCGCTCCTAGTGTCGCCTATATTCGGCGCATCGGCCCTTGCTGCTCCTGAAGCCTTGCAAGGTATTCGAGTGTTCCCGTTCCGGAAAGTAAATCTTGCTGGACAATCGGAATACACGTTGCGGTTGACCGCCAAGATTTCCAAGAGGTAACCCATGAAATCGGATTTGATTGACATTCAGGTGGAATCTCGCGGAAATGACGTGGAACTTTCCTTGTCCGGTTCCCTTGGGCTTGCCCAACTTTCGGCGGTTAAAGAAAAACTGGATATGCTTGTAGAAGGTCCGGGATGCTTCTATTTCTTGAATTTGCAGAATGCCCATTTTACAAGCGACCGATATCTTGATGTCTTCTTGGAACTCTTGAACCGTGTCAAGGCTCAAAAGTCGGCTCTGATCCTGATTTTTGATTCTGCAGAACTTTACGATTACTTCTCGAAGTACCTGAATATTTTTGAAGTCTACGAAAACCGCAAGGCCTATAAGAAATCGGGAACCAAGAAACAGTTGCAGCAGATTGGACTGCACTACGGACTTCGCTCGGGTATTACGGTGAGCTCGGGCGTGGCTGTCGCGCTGATTTCGTTGATTCTAGGATGGATGATTACCTTGTTCGTGATTATTTCGACCCAGGGCCATGACTTGGCCGACAAACAGGCTCAAATTATTGCGCTCCAGAATCAGAAGGATCGTTACATCAAGGAAATCGATAAACTTGAATCTTCCATTGGTCCGCTCCGTAAGCTGGGGGTGGTGCAAGATACGACAAGGCTCAGTTCCTTTGGGTTAATTCAGGATTGGGTGAGTTACTTGGAATATCTAGAGAATACAAGGCGTGAAAAGTAACGTTCGCATATCCAAGCTCACGTTTGCCGTAGCCCTGGTGTTTTGCTTTGGGGCCTTGGGGCTTTTTGTGTCCTACTGGTTTGCCCGTCAGGCAGAAATCAGGAATCTTGTCGAAAAAGAAGCGGCTTTGCGAGCCGATCTTGAACAGTTGAGTGCATGGGGCAAGTGGACCATTGACTATGTCAAGATTAGCAGGGCCCTGGATTACCTTTCGAAAGGCCGCTTGACTGAAGAACAGCGTGAAATGCTCACGGAGCAGATTTGGCAGATTTCCAGGTCCTATGCCACGGATCCCTTGCTCATTTTGGCGGTGGTGGCACAGGAAAGTCGCGGAAACCCCAATGCACGCGGCCGTAAACAGTCCGGTGCCTATTCGGGTGCTCTTGGGCTTATGCAAATCAAGCTTGAAACGGCGAAGAAAATGAGTGCCCATTTTGGTCTTCAAATCGAAACCGAAGAGGACTTGCTGAAACCCGAAATCAACGTGACGGTAGGTACGGCTTACTTGATTCGCTTGATTTCTAAGTACGGCAACTGGAAGGATGCCCTGATTGCATACAACTTAGGACATTCTGCGGTGGACCGCATGCTGGAATCGGGAAAGCCGCTTCCGACCAAGTATTACGAACATGTGATTTCCAAATACCGCAAACTGACGGAACTTGAATTTAAAACAAGCGACCAACAGCCGATATACGACGACCAGTGGCAAATGGAATAGTGCCAAATTTGCTAAATTTACACCATGTTCCGTGTATTGTTTGTTCTGTTGATGGCTTCTTTGGCGCTTGCCGGCGAAATTCGGTATAGCCTGGAGCAGTTTGTCGATGAGGGACTTGCTACGGATCCGCAGGTGGCAGAGCTCAAATATGGCACCGAAGCGAAGAAAAATCAGATTAACAAGCTGAAATCCGAAGCGATTTTGCCGACTTTTTATGTGGGCATGATGGTTGGGCCCGCTCCCGGTTTAAAGAATGAGTTGCAGAATGGTGATACGGTAGAAGTTTATGACTTTACCAAGATGGGCCCGTTCTGGGGTGTGCAGGCAAGATTTGTGCAGCCGTTGAACTTGGGACAGTACCGAGCAGGGAAAATGGCCCTGGAAGCGGATTTGCAGCAAAAAAGTTTCGATATCGAAAACCAGGTCCATAAAAAAGATGTGGAACTGCAGACCTATTACTACAATTACCTTTTGGCTAAAGAAATGATCCGCATTGCGGGCGATGCCCAGTCAAAGGTGGACGAAGCCTACGAAAAGCTGGAAGAAGCCTTGGACGATGACGATCCGAATGTGTCGCAGATGGATCTTTTGAATCTGAAAGCTAAAATGCATACGGTCAAGGAAGGCGTTTCCGAAGCGAATTTGGGCATGAAACGTGTGATGCTCGCAATTCGTTTCTCGCTGAAGATGGACGAAGGTGATTCTTTCGTGGCCGAAGATTCCGTGCTGGTTCCGCGAAATGAGCCCCTGCCTTCGCTGGAAGAAGTGCGTAGCATGACCTTGAAATACCATCCGGAACTGCGCCAGCTTTCGGCCGGTATCCGGGCTCGCCGAATCCAGATGGACTTGGCCGAAGCCAAGCTTGCCCCTGAATTCTTTATTATGGGTGAAATTGAATATGTCAAGAGCTGGGCCGGCAACAGAAGTGTCTTGCAGAAGAGCGCCTTCGCCGAAGATGCCGTGAACAAGCTCGATGGTGTTCTGGGAGTTGGAGTTCGCTACAACTTGAATTTCTGGAAAAACTGGGAAGGATACCGTTCTGCCCGTACGGACATGCGCGGTCTCCAGCTTAAGGAATCCTATGCATCGGAAGGCTTGATGGCCAAGGCCGAAGAACAGTATTATTTGGTGGTTGCCGCCAAGGAAAAACTGGATGCCATGAAAGAAAGCTTGCGTGCGTCTGAAGGCATTCTGAAGGGTGCCGCCATGCAGTACGATTTGGATAAATCCAAGACTGGTGATTTGGTTTCGGCATATACGCAAAATATCACGATGCAGAAAGATTACTATTTTGCGGTATGCTCTTACAATGTGGAATTCGCCCAATTGATTGCAAAAATGGGCTTGTCGCTGAAAGATTTCCACATGATTTATATGAATCAGTGACTTGAAAGGAGAACAATATGCTTAAGAAGATTTTAATCGCCATTGCCTGCGTCTCTTTGGTTGCTTTTGCTGCCGAAGACCCGGTTGCAGCGATCAAGAAAAAGGATGCAGAACTTCAGACTCTTTTGAAGAAGTCCAGCCGTAACGCAAAGGAAACGGAACGCGTCAAGAGCTTGCTCAGCGATTCCTTTGATTTCGCGCTGCTTGCCAAGAAGTCCCTTTCTGCAAATGACTGGAAGGCTCAGGATGCTGCTTCGCAAGAAAAGTTTGTCACTGAATTCCAGCGCATGGTCCGTAACTCCAGTGCAAAGCGACTGGAACTCTACCGCGCCGACTCTACGATTTATGAACCTGCCAAGATGAAAGGCGACAACGAAGCCCGCGTGGTGGCACACCTTTGGAACAAGGGCAAGGAATCGGTTCTGGAATACAAGATGAGCCTGGTCGATGGCAAGTGGAAGGCCTGGGACTTGGTGATTGATGACCTCTCTACCGCACGCAATTACAAGGACCAGTTCTCGCAAATTCTCAAGACCAAGAGCTTTGCGGACCTGATCGATATCATCAGCAAAAAGGCTGATGAATCGGAGAAGTAACCGTTTTGATTTGGGTTCTGGGCGTACTATGTGCTTTGGCGCTTGTCGCCCTGTTCTTCCCGTTTGTATTCTGGGCAGACTTTTCGGCGGACTTCAATCGTGTAACGGTTCACGTTCGCTTTTTCAAGAAAGTCGTTTACACCTTCGAAAAGAAGTTTGGCAAGAAGGAACTGTCCGAAGATGAGGACAGTTCCGTTGCTGTAAATGATGAAGAAACGGCTGTTGCTCCGTCAACGCCTGTGGAGTCGAAGGCTGCCCCAAAGGAAGAACAAAAAGTAGAACCTGAGCAAAAGTCTGAACCTGAAAAAACGACTGAACCGGAAAGCAAAACGGAACCTGCAAAGACGACCGAGCCGGTAAAGCTTGCTGCGGAACCTGAAAAGCTTGCCGAAAAAAAGGAAGAACCGAAGCTGGTCGAAAAAAAGGAACCAGCGAAGGCTGAAGAAAAGAAACCGTGGGAAGAAAAATCATCGGACGACGAGGAAAAAGAAAAACGTTCGCTGACAGATGAAGAAGTTTGGACGCTTCTCCTGACGCCGGAATTTGACGTCCGTGCCTGGTGGGCGGTGCGCCATGCATTATCCGCTTTGTTTAAGTTGTTCAGAATTCGCATTGTCGATTGCTTTGTCGAGGGATTGCGCATGGAATATGAAACCATGGGCTATGCTGCGGCGTTGAACGGATTCCTCAAGAGTTTCCCTTACATTGGGGCCTGGGATTTCCGTATGGACTGGACCCGCGATCATGAGCCGCATGCCGAAGGCCATGTGCGAGCATCGATCAATGTTTGCCGTGTACTGGGGATGATTCTTGCCATTCTCTTTTATGGCGGCATTGTCGCCTTTACGTTCTGGCGTCGCCGCGCTAAGATTCTTAAGACGGGAGAACTCCCGGAACTGGGCTTTATCCGCAACAAGATTGTGAAAATGATGTCGGAGGATGACTGATGCCTGCTTTGACTTTGGACAGACTTTTGGCCTCGATTGGATTTGGTTCGCGTAAGGAAAGCCGCGCCCTTGTCCGTATGGGTATGGTAGAACTGGGCGGCAAGGTCCTTGATGATCCGTTTATGGAATTCAAGGAAAGGCCCGAATTCATCACGGTGAACGGTGAAGAAGTCCCGACAATCGAAAAACTCTACATCATGATGGACAAACCGCTGGATGTGGAATGCAGCCATAACGCGCGGGACCACCAGTCGGTGTTCGAGCTGCTGCCGGACCGTTTTACGGCCATGGGAATTCAGACGGTGGGCCGTCTGGATGCGGATTCCTCGGGCCTGTTGCTGTTTTCGAACCAGGGCGATTTCATTCACAAGGTGGAAAGTCCCAAGAAGGGTTACCTCAAGAAGTACCGCGTGACTCTTGCAAGGCCCTTTACTGAAGAACAGAAAGCAGAACTTTTGCGTGGCGTGATGCTTAAAGACGAAAGAAGGCCGGTGCTTGCACGGGCCTTAGAGGTTGACGGAGATTCCGTCTTAATTTCGATTGGCGAAGGTTTGTACCACCAGGTTCGCAGAATGTTTGCGGCGGTGGGAAACCATGTGGAAACGCTTAAGCGTGAAGCCATCGGCCCTGTGACGTTGGACCTGACCCTTGGCAAGGGCGGATGGCGTTACATGACGGAAGAAGAAGTGGCGTCGCTGACCTGAGTCTCTTCGGACTCAAGCTTGGCGTTTGCACCTTCGACCAGGGCTTCGAGACTGTTGATCTTGTCCTTGATGTCGTTGCTGAACTTGAACGACGGAACCATACGTTCTTCGATCAAGACCGTTTCGCCGGTGCGGGGGTTGCGAGCCGGACGAGCCTTGCGGGGCTTGCAGGCAAAGGTGCCAAAGCCACGGATCTCGATGGTGTTGCCTTCGATCAGCTTTTCGCCCAAAAGGTCGAGAAACTGCTCGATGACGGTCTTAATATCGTTACGCACAAATCCGGTGGACTTGGCGATCTCTTGAATCAGTGCTTGTTTAGTTATATTTGCCACGGCTTAAATATAGGTTTATCAATGAGTTAGCGTACCGGTCTGAATGAAATTAAACAATTTTTTCGGGCTCTAGTTGCGGAATATTTGTGGATAATTGTGGTTAAAATGTTGAAAAGTTTCAGGCTCAGAAATTTGGAAGTGTTTCCGAATACCATACTTAGCCCCATGGATGGGGTGACGGACGCCCCGTTCCGTAGACTTTGCCGCGTTTTGTCGGGAAATCGCATGGGACTTCTGGTATCGGAGTTTGTTCCGACGGACGGAGATGCCGTTTTTTGCCTGGATGGCCACAAACAGCTGAAGTTTTTCCCCGAAGAAAGGCCTTTCGGGGTGCAGATATTCGGAAGATTCCCTGACCGAATGGCCGCAGCCGCTAAAAAGATTGCCGAAAACCTGCATCCGGAGTTTATCGAGGTGAATGCGGGTTGCCCGGCGCCGAAGGTGGCGGGGAAGGGGAGTGGCTCGGGGCTGTTACGCGACTTGCCTCGCTTGCAAGAGATTTTGCACGACGTCCGAGCAGCCTTGGATGCTTCTAGCGTGGATATTCCCCTGACGCTCAAGTGTCGCATAGGCTGGGACGACGAAAGCATTAACGTAATGGAAACGCTGAAGATCGCCGAGGGCGAAGGCGTGGAAATGCTCACGGTGCATGGCCGTACCCGCTTGCAGGGGTACAACGGCCTTGCCAACTGGGACTGGATTGGCAAGGTCGCGGCCGCGGCCAAGATTCCCGTGATTGGCAACGGTGACGTGAACAGCGTGGCTGTGGCGCGCGAACGACTGGAAACCTACGGCGTATCGGGCGTGTCCATAGGCCGCGGCGCTATGCATAACCCGTGGATTTTCGGACAAATTGCCGATGCCTGGGAAGACAAGCCCGCTCATGAAATTACGGCTGAAGAAGCCTTGGATGTATTCCCGCTTTACTACAAGTTTAAGCTAGAAGATGGATCCTCTGAAATGGGTGCTCTTGGACGCTTGAAACAGCTTGCCGCAAGGCTTTGCAAGGGATTTGATGACCCTGAAATGCAAGTGCGTCAGACCCTGCTTACAGCGCAAACACCGCAAGAATTTTTTGAACGTCTCGAAGTGTTGAGAAATGGTGTTGTGAAATTTATGCGCTACGATCCGAACCGTTTGGTGAACCTGAACGGAGCTAAAGAGACCGAACTGAAGTTCGGGGATCAGTTTGCCGGAAGGTAAATATTTTTTATATGAAATTTTTTAGATAAACTGTTTTCTTTTTAAAACGCCTTATTTGTGGTGTATTGTCTAGAAAAGAAAGAGCTTGTATAAAAAGTGTATGACAAAGTTGCTCTATTAAAAAAGAAGCGCTTCTAAAGAATTTATTTTGTGCGAAAAAAATAACTGTACCTAGTTTGACAACGGGAGAAAAATAAACTATTGTTAAAGAGCTTTTTTAAGGGAACGGACTATGGCAATAGTAAGCGTAAGAATGGAAGACGAAACGAAGAGAAAATTTGAAACATTCTGTGATTCCGTAGGAATTACTGTTTCAGCAGCAGTGAACATGTTCGTGAAAATGACAATCCGTGAAGATCGGTTGCCGTTTGATGTAAAAGGACATTCGCTTGAGCAAATTTCGGAGGTTGTTCATGCGAAAGATGTCGGTTAAAATTTTTCTTGCTTAATCATTATAGAAAGCCGCCCGCGGGGCGGCTTTTTGCTTGTAAAGCACATTGTCTTTTATTTATTATACAATGTATCAACAATGTATTATTTGTTTTGTAAAATAATTACTTTGTTATTATTAATATGATTTATTTTGTTCATATTATTTTAATTTATAGTGTGTAATTGATAAGTTGAAAAATGAATTTATTATTGAGCCTTACAGAAAAGTGTAATTTGCGCTGCAGTTATTGTTACTACAAGTCAAGTCAGGTTGACCGTGAACTTGAAATGAGTGATGAAATTCTTGAAGAGGGAATTAAATTAGCCCTTGATAGAACAATCAAATTAAAACACGAATTTTTTAATATCACGTTTTTCGGCGGTGAGCCTCTTTTGCGTATGGACGCCATTCGTAAAGGTATTAAATTGGCGAAGTCGTTGGTGAAATTGCGGCGTGAAGATCTCCCTAAAAATTTTCGTTTGCGATTTGCAGTGAATACAAACGGGACCCTTTTTTCGAATGAAATCTTGGATTATTTTCAAAAGGAAAAAGTCCAGATATATTTGTCGTTAGATGGCCCAGAAAGAAGGCACAACATCTCTAGGGTGAAGGTTGATGGTAAGGGCTGCTTTAAGGATATAGCTCCCTACATTCCAAGGCTGGCCGCAATGGATGCTACCGTTCTGTCGGTAGTCACCCGCAAGCACGTGCGAGGGTTGGCAAAATCTGTTAAGTGGATTTTTGATCAAGGATTTCGTGGTATGTCTACCGCCTTAGATTTTGACGGTAGCTGGACTGGCGAAGACATGGATGCGCTGGCTTTGGAATATCAAAAAATGGCTTTATTCTGGCTTGATTATAGAAATGCGGGAAAGGATTTTTATCTGGGAACAATACAAGATAAAATCACCTATCGAGTTCTTAATGTCAGACAGAAGGAACAGTCCTGCTTTATCTCCAAAGGAGGGCTAGGTATTGCTGCGAACGGTAACGTGTTCCCTTGCAGTCGTTTTATTACCAGTGCGCCTGATGCAAAGTATGTCTTGGGTAATGTGCTGGATAAGGGACGGAATATGTTCTTGAGTCCAGTTGCGAAAGATGTTTGCCGTTTCTTGAAATACGAAAAACCGGAATGTAAGGGCTGTGCGATTAAATACCGATGCTCTGCGCATGAATGCGGTTGTACTTCTTTTTATACGACGGGATCAATTTATGGTGTTTCGGCTGAAGTATGTACCCATGAACGAATTTTGACTGCGATTTGTGACGAAGTCTTGGAGAAACGTCAAGCTCTTGGTGAATTATTCTAACTCTCTAACCCTAAAAAAAGGAAAAAACAATGGCTACAAAAATCGAAAATAAAAAAGTTGCCAAAAAGGCTACAACTACCACCGCTAAGCGTAAGGCTGTGCTCGGTTTCGACGGGACGAAGGGCTTCCTCGTTGACAGGGGCACATTTGAAGTGCTCAGACCCTATAAGGTCAAGGGTGAAATTGCCGGCTATATCATTGATCGTGAACTCTTCAAGGCTGCTGAATATAAGAAACTTGAAAAGGCTGTGAATGCCAAGGCAACTGTGGCGACCAAGGCTACTGTCGCTACGAAGGCTAAAACTGCGGCAAAAAAGAAAAAGTAATTTTTCCTTATTGTGAATAAAGCGAAAATCTAGCTTGCGTTGCAGGCTAGATTTTTTTTCGAATTGCAATTATTTTAAAAAGAATTGTAAATCAAAAACCCACTCGCAAAAAATTGCGGGTGGGTTCCTTTTATGGCTACTGTGCTAATTAGATGAACTCGGCTTTAGTTTTTAAGATGTATGTCAACTTGCCGGTGTTTCCTTCATTTACGTTAGCTTCGCTATAGTAGGTATTGTCCCAAGTTACCATCATCCAGGGGTCAAGTCGATTTTCGTTGTCAAAAATGACATCGATTCCTGTCATGGGGGAGTAATAGGTGTCTTTTGTGTAACACAGATAAATGTATTCGCCCTTGGCACCTTCGTTTAGATTAACGTTAATGCGTGTATATGATGATGTTCTGCCTTGGTAGTTTATTGATTTTGAAGTCCAAGTCAGTGGGGTGTTGCTTTGAATGAGAATTATATTTGTAATCGGGGTTGCCGTACTAGAGTAACTATAGTTACAATAGATGTACTTTCCTCCGCAACCGGCATTTAAATCCTTGTCGATGAGTACTGCTGATGCGGGGACTAGTCTTAAGGCTTTTGCCCTTGTAGATTCTGAGGCCATGCGAATTTCTGATATGAATTCTCGATTGGCAACGGGGAGCGAAATGTTTATGCTGTTGTTTCCAGAGACGGAAACGTTAGTGGCGTATTTTTGCCATTTTGAAACGGAGTCAAGACTCTTGCATGCCCAGATAGAATATGTGCCACTCTTGACAGCTGAAGTGTAGAAATGACCGTTTTCGTCTGTCTTCAGGGTGATATCTTGTTTTCCGGCTGTGCACATATGTGATTGCCCGCTGCCGGCTTTAATTCTGATGGTGACGTCCTTAAGAAGGTTTCCGGTAGAAGCGTCTCTTACAATGCCTTGGAGAGAATATCCTCTTGAAGTTGTTATAGATTGGAGTGTGATTGTTGGCAAAATGCATCGTTTAGAACAACGCTGTGAAGTTAGGTTGATTGTTGTGCTGTTGCTTTGATATCCGTCTGCTTCGAAAGTTAATGAATAGGTATAACCTCGATCGAAAACGAGTTCAAATCGTCCATCCGATGATGTGTAGGCGGTCCTATAAACGGAAGTATTGTTCTGTTTTTTCATGGTAACCTTTGCGTCGACAATGGGGTTGCCAGAAGTGTCTTTTACGTATCCGCTCAATGTATAGGAAAGACCGTCGTCGCCAACAAGGATGACTTCGACTTCGTCAAATGCCTGGGCGACAACTTTGACCTTCTGTGCGGTAATTTTCATTGTCCTAGCGGCTTTTAAAACGGCTGAGCGGAAGTCGAGGAAATTGCAGAATGGAGTGAGGTAGAATAGGGACTTGTAGAAAATGGTTGCGAGTTCTTCGGAATTGTTTTTTGTGGGCCAATTCTTTTGCATAATGTAAGCTGCATGAGATAAAATGCAACTACAGGTGTGAACTTCGGTAGACGTCATTTCTGAATATTTCGACGGATCGCCCATTGCTTTGGGGTTGTCGAAACGGCGGATTGATCCGATGGTTAATTCTTCGCCCATGGTGTCGAGAATGCCGTCTTGGATAAATTCGCCAAGAATGTCTGCAACGGCTTCGTTAATACCGCCAGATTCTCCTGTATAGCAGCTGCTTGCTTCCCAAATGCTGTTTTCTACGGCGTGTGTGAATTCGTGGGCGAGAACATCGACTGGGCGGGCTATGCTACTTCCGTTGCCGAGGCAGATTTCTACCCAGTTGGAATATCCGGATGAGTAAAATGCATTCGTATAGGCACTGTTGCTGGGATGATAATTCACGACTATGTGAATGGGGAGACTGTTTCCGTCGGCGCTTCTTCTTCCAAAAACATTGACGTAATAGTCAAATATTTTGATCATGTTGTTCATTGCGGTGATGGCGGCGGGATGTTGATTTCCGATAATGCTCGCATCGTTGCCGGTTGCAAATATTTCTGCACCTACGCGGTCTCCATTTGCGCTGCATTCGCGAACGGAAATGTCTCTTCTTACGTCGTATAATTTACGTGTTCCATTGTTTGCGTAAACAGGATAATTGATTCTTGTAGAAGCAAGAGACATTCCTGAGCATATGATTTCCTGACCGAAATCAATTTCGGTGGCGTAAGAATGTTCTATGGCGCCTGTTTTGGCGTTTACAAAGTAAACGTTTTGCGGTGTGCATATTTTCCAGCAAAGGATGCCTTTTTCTGAAGCGTTAACATAGTAGAAAAGGCCTTCAGAACTGAATTCTGCAGCTTTTTCTTTTTTCTGGATTGCTGCTACGGCGTCGTTTTCGGTGATTGTGGCTTTGCTTTCGTCTTGTATCGGCGTGTACAGACCGCTTAAAGATTCCATGTTTCCTTCACCGTCGGTGGATAAGACAAGCTGTCTACCAAAAACGGGAATGTCTCGATGGTATTGTTGTAAGCGGAAAAATTTTGTTTCGGGGCCTAGGTTAGTTGTGGAAACATTTTTTTCTTTGAATTCTTGTTCGGCGTTTTCAAATCCCATCAAGTTGTGAATACTGTTCAATGCGCTGATGGCTTTTTTTGATGTTGTTATCTTGGTGTCGACAATTCTACCATTGATGAAAGAAGGCCTTTTTTTTCCGTTCAGAACAACATCGAAAAGACTGTCTTTGTTGATTTTCTCTGCGTTAAGTCTTTCTTCTGCAGCCGTTTTTGCTTTAATGGTTGGTTTGATTTTGGTAAACTTTGGAGTTTCGAAAACGCCTTTCTGTGCTCTAAGAATTTTTAATGATGTTTCGTTTGTGTTACCCATGGAATGATCCTTTTTTTTGTTTTTGTTTAATTTATTGATACTCATGTATGTTTTTTCAAACAAATTTGTATCATTTGCATGTAAATATATAATGAGAAAAGTATGTTTGTGACTTGTAATTTTTTACTTTGGTTGTGTTTTTACATACAAATAAAATTTTATTGTATTATTTTGTGTAGAATTTTTATTTGTGTGTTTTGACAATGTGTTTTGTTGTGTGATTCTTTTTTGAACTTTGTGATTGAAAAGATTTTACAATAACGTCTTTGATTTGACATGTTTTTTTGATACACAAAGAACATGGATTCATTTTTTGTCAGAAAAGCTTGCTTGCTGTATAAAAGAGAGTATCATGAGGCTTTTCTTCCCCAAATATTCCAATTTGGAGTAATTTATAGCCTCTTTTAGGGGCTTTTTTTGTGGGTTATTGTTGCAAATGCCCTGTTTTCTTATATATATTAATGTCAAGTTGTTCTTAAGAAGGGAAAAATATGAAGAACAAAATATTTGCCTATAAGGATGCGGTAGCTTTCGAAAACGAGCTATTCTTGTTTAGCAAGTGGTGCAAGGAACATGGCTCGCCGAAAATGTGTTTCCAAATTCACTCGACAATATTGGATCCCGAAAAATTGAAGCCCGTTTGGGACATTCTTGAACGCGTGTTCCCCGAGACTCCGTGGTTCGGTAACTCAACCAGCGGAAATATTGTGGATTGCGAGCAGACGGTCGACATTTCTGTGTCTGCAATCATTTTTGAAAAGCCCACCAGCAAGTTCAAGGTTTTTCAGTACGACTTTTCCAGGGAGTCTGTCGGTGGCATTGCTAGCCAGATTGTGGCTGAAGCGGACCAGAACCCTTGGGTCAAGGCTGTAGAAATTTATCACTGCATTTCCCCCTTCTCGACAACGGCTCTTTGCGAAGGGCTTGACGGCCTTGCTGCGAATATCCAGGTTTTTGGCGGCATTGTTTGCTCGCCCGATATTACGAGTCCAAATTCCTGCGTGTTCTCCTCTGTGGGCGGTTTTACGAAATCCGGCCTTTTGGTCGTATTCTATGGCGGCGCAGATCTTTATATTGAATCCCGTAAAATTAGTGGTTGGAAGCCTATTGGACGTAACTTCCATGTGACCCGTTCGGAGGGCAATATTCTTTATGAATTGGGTGGCGTTCCGGCCTACGAGGTTTATAACAAGTACCTGAACATCAAGAACGACAGCAATTTCTTCTACAATGCGCTAGAATTCCCGATGCTTTACGAGCATAATGGCGTTTCGATTGTGCGTGCAGCTGGCGCCAGCAATCCGGATGGTTCGCTCACCATGTCTTCGGATATTGACGAAGGTTCTATTGTCCGCTTGTCGTATGGTGAACCGCAGTTGATTGTGGAAAAAATCAAGGCGGAAAGTGAAGCGTGTGAACGGTTTGCGCCCGAAGTGCAGCATATCTTCTCTTGTGCCGCTCGAAAGGCGTTCTGGTCTCAGCGTGAACCGACTTACGAAATTTCTCCATTCAAGGGGTTGGCTTCTAGTACAGGTTTCTTCTCACATGGTGAATTCCTGCGCGAAAAGGGCCACTTGAACCAGCACAACATTACGCTCGTGTTTGCCTCGATGCGCGAAGGCCCTGCGGTAAAGCACGAACATGCTCCTGTGGAAGATATCCAAGATGGAATGTCTACGCGTTTGCCGCTTGCGGCCCGTATGGCGACCTTCATTCGCGAAACTTCTTTTGAACTGGAACAGATTAACAGCAAGCTGCGCGTGATGAACGAACACTTGCAAGATGTCGCGACGACCGACGCTTTGACTGGTCTTGAAAACAGGCTTGCCTTTGACGAACTTCTTAAGACGATTAGCCAGGAGGATTCCGAGGCAGGTACCTGGACCATGGTGTTGATGGACGTGAACGGTTTGAAGTACGCAAACGACACCTTTGGCCATCAGGCGGGTGACGCCTTGATTGTGGCTGCGGGTAACGCTATCAAGAGTGCTTACGGTGCAACAGGAAATTGCTTCAGAATTGGCGGTGACGAATTTGCCGTGGTGACGCGCGCTCCACTGGATTCCTTGTTCGTGCTGTATAGCAACCTGCAGAAATGCATCGAAGAATACAACAAGGACGCTTTGTACCACTTGTCCATTGCGGTGGGCGAAAGCCGCCTGCGTAGCGATTCCGGCGTTCGCAAGTCTATAAGCGACTGGAAAATGGAAGCCGACTTGAACATGTACCGAGACAAGGTGCGTTACCACAAGCCGGTGGAAAATAACGAAAACCAGAATCTCAAGGACTTGATTTCTTGCTTGATTACGGTGGAAGAAGCGAAGGATTCTTATACGGCGCATCATTCCGACCGTGTGAAGGCCTTCTCTGAACAGATTGCAAGGTTGTTGGGCCTTTCGGAAGGCTCTGTCTCGTTGATTACCCATGCGGCGCACTTGCACGATATCGGTAAGATGGGCATTAGCGACAATGTGCTTGGCAAGCCCGGCAAACTTACGGATGAAGAATTCTCGATTATTAAGCAGCATCCGGTGATTGGAGCGAAGATTCTGATGCAGTCCAACTACACCCACGAACTGGTGCAGATTGTGCTTCACCACCATGAACGCTTTGATGGCCGCGGTTACCCCGAAGGCCTGAAGGGCGAAGAAATTCCTATCGGCGCCCGAATTATTGCCATTGCGGACTCTGTTGACGCGATGACGAGCAAGCGTGTTTACCGCGATGCCTTGTCGCTGGATTACTGCCGCAATGAAATTGAAAAGAACTTGGGCGTGATGTACGACCCGGCAATCGGTAAGGTTGTGCTGGATCATTGGAATGAGGTCGCCGATTTGCTCATGAAATTGCAGAGTGGCCGCCCCAAGGTGGTTTAGCCCTGATTCACTTTGATTGACAAATAATTAATGGACAAACGCGGGCTCAATCGGGTCTGCGTTTGTCATTGGTTGTAAGAGTTTTCCCCCTGTGACGATTGACACGGAATTTTGCATTTTAAATCAGGTCTTCTGTGGTTACATTGCCGTTTATGTATAAACAAGGTATATTTTTGTTATGACAATCTTTAAATTAATCCCTATCTGTTCTTTGCTTTTCCTTGCTGCCTGTGGCGACAATTCTTCTAGTGCAAGTAGCGACGACCCCGAAAATACATCCAGCTCTAGCGAAGAGACTTCGATATCTTCGAGTTCAACTAAAGGCGTTTCTTCTAGCACGACTAAAGATGTGTCGTCGAGTTCGGCCAAAGGAATTTCGTCGAGTTCAACCAAAGGAAAATCTAGCTCCAGTAATAAGAATCTTTCGTCTTCAAGTAAACAGGTATCTTCTTCTAGTGAAGCCTTGGCCGATCCGCTTGAAATTTTCAAGACTCGTGTACCGCAGAAAGACGTCTATACATGCAGTATGGATGATGGCTATATTAGCATGAAGCAATCCTTTGAACAGAGAGACTTTATTTGTTCCTTTAAGTATGACGGTCGGGAAGGTTTTATTTATGCGCAGGCTTCTCCGACTAGTTGCATTCAGTCGATGGGGCTTGATCCGGTCTACAGTACTGATACGGCTGTCATGTACATTGGCGGCAAATATACGCCGATAACGGACCTGGTTTATGATGTGGGTGGCAATCACCGTAACGACAATTTCCGCTTTACTTTTGAAGGCAAGGTCTATGAATATGACCATTCCTCTTATGGCTGGGGGTACCGTAAGTGCCACACGATGGATTGCCTTAGGGTTTATGAGGCCGACGGCGAAACGGAAATTTTGGATGGTTGCGCGTCCTTTGACGAAGATTTGAATAATGTGAGAAAGTTGCCTATCGTTTGTCGCTTTGCTGATGAAGAAGGCAAGTTCGACGATTTTACCGACACCTTTGAAATCTGTGAAGGCGATTTCAGACTTCAGTAACGCGGTGCGTTTGGGTAGGTCATTTTTTATGAAGCTGATTCTTGCCGCCATCACGATGGCGGCTTTGTGGGGCTGCTCCAATAGCTGTTCCCCCGTAGATCCGAATCGCCGTGAAGATCCCGACATTGTAGACCCCGATACGCTACCGGCCTTTGTCCAGAATGACGACGAATGGACGGGCTTTTACAAGGAAGATGGCTACGAGGCTTTGCGGAAGTTGGCGTACCCCTCCAAGACGGAGATGGGTACAAGTTACCTAGTGAAATTCATCATTACGGATTTCAACTCGGATAGCGCCGTTGTTCATTTTATGAACACGAAGAAGCGTCTGTTGCATTACGATTTTGCACGTTCGGTGCTGCATGACCCAAGCTCGCTTTCGGAATTCGAAAAGGATGCATACTATGACACGGCGAAGAATACGGTTGCGGGAACGCTTGTGTATTATGCGACGCTTGATTCCATGGTGGCGCTCACGTTCTTCCCGACGGACTGCATCTCGCCTAAGCAGGTGGCCGCGGTGCAGCAGCTGATTGAAAGCCGCATGCTGTTCCTTGCTGCGGACGGTTCCAAAAATCGCCTGTTCTACATGCCATCGGGGAGTGCCGCGGAGAATGCTCTCGTTGAACACGAGGCCGAATTCAAGAAGGCGAATGTCCCTGTCTACACGCACGCGCAACTGTTCGGCGATGTCTTGCTCCAGATTATGAATACGGGAACTGCCTACGGAACGCTGGTAAAGTTGACTGCGGCAGAACTCGACACGGCAATCGTTTCGGCTCATGATATCTTGATTCTTGAAACGCTCCCGGCGGAGATTCCGCTTGTTGCTGCCACCATCAGCAAAGATGCGCAGACTCCGCTTTCGCATGTAAACCTGGCGGCGAAGGCGCGTAAGACGCCGAATATCGCGTTTAATGGAAACGATTTGCCCGACAGCCTGCTTGCACTTTGCGGAAAGCTGGTGAAGCTGGAAGTCAAGGCGAATTCCTATACGGTTGAACTCGCGACTCTTGAAGAAGCCCAGGCATTCTGGAATAAGAATGCGAAAAAGCCGATGACGCTTTCATTCGACTTGTCCGATTCGGGCTTGGTCGATTTTGCGGATCTTAGCTTTAAATCGTCAAAGTCTGTGGGCGTGAAGGCGGCTAATCTTGCGGAACTCCATAAGCTGTTGCCTGAAAATTCCCCTGACGGTTTTGCGGTGCCATTCTATCATTACAGCAATTTCTTGAATTATGCGCAAGTGACCGAAGAACTGTGCGAAAAGTCCTTCAGCGATTGCGGCAAGGAAGGCCGTGCGTCGGGCATTTGCAAGCAAGTTCTCGACATTTGTTCTGTAAATAAGGAATCCACGCTTCGTGACTACATTACTGCGGTCATTGGCGATGAAAGTTTCAAAACGAATACGCGCTTGCGCGAAGCGGTTCTCGACAACATCCGCTACATGTTCAAACACATTCCTGTTAATGCCGAATTTGGCAATGCGCTGGATGCGAAGGTGTATGAGCTCTATGGTGATGCCGGTGTGCGCCTGCGTTCTAGCACCAATTCCGAGGACTTGGCGGACTTTAACGGGGCTGGGCTTTACAAGTCCGTGAAGGCAACCCGTCGAGAAAAGGATTTGCCTTCCGACGAAATTCGCAAGGTGTGGGCGTCTGTGTGGAGTTTCAAGGCGTTCGAAGAACGCTCCCTCTGGAACATTGACCACATGTCGGTGCAGATGGCGGTGGCTGTCCACGAAGCTTTCCCTGACGAGGTGGCGAATGGCGTTATCATTACGCAGAATATCGCGGATTTTTCCGTTGCAGGTATTTATGCGAATATCCAGCTCGGCGAAACTTCCATTACCAATCCCGAAGGCGGTGAACGCCCTGAAATTATCTCGATTATTCCTTCCGCCGGACTCGGCGTGCAAAGCGTACTGTTGCAACATTCGACGCTTAGTCCAGATGCGCTGATTCTTACGGATAAGGAAATCAATGAGTTGTATCTGACTGTTCAGAAAATTCAGAGGTATTTTGCAAAACTTTATAATGAGTATCCTGATGCCTTTGCGCTTGATATTGAATTCAAGGTCATGGGGCCTGAACGCAAGCTGATATATAAGCAGGTGCGTCCTTACGTGATGTAATAATTATCTTTGTTGCATGAACGTTTTTAGGAAAGCTTTAGTTGCAATCGCCATTTGCGGGGTTGCCCTGTGCAGCTTTGCCGCCGATGTCAAACCCTATGTGGAAGCGGACGCGCTCCCGAATGCGCTGAACTTCTACCCGGCGCCCCCCGATACCATGTCGCCGCAGTTCATATACGATATCTCGCAGTATATGTGGGGCAAAACGATGCGTCTCGATTCTGCGCGTGCGGCCCTGGCGGTGGCACAGGCGGTAGAAACGGTCGAAGAGATGGCAGCAATGTTCAGCGAGCCCTTCGGCATGGAAATTTCGGCAAAGAAAACTCCTGCCATCATGAATGTTCTCGAACGCGGAATCCGGACGCTTAAGCAGGTGGGTAGCAAGGCCAAAAGACATTACATGAGGCGCCGCCCTTACGACCGCTTCAATGAACCGACGCTTGTCCCTGCCGAAGAAGAAAGGCTAAGAACAAATGGTTCCTATCCGTCGGGACATACCATTCGTGCGTGGTCGATGGCCCTGCTGCTGATCGAGGTGAACCCGGCTGCCCAGGATGCCCTGCTGAAATACGCCTACGAATGGGGACAGAGTCGCGTGATTGCCGGGTTCCACTGGCAAAGCGATGTGGACGCTTCCAAGGTGCTTGTCTCGGGCGCCTATCCGAGCTTGCATACAAATGAAGCCTTCATGGCTGACATGCGCAAGGCTCAGGCGGAATTCAAGAAGCTGAAGGCTGCCGGGAAAAAGAAAATTGAAGGGACGAAAAAATGACGAGAATGAATCCTGCGCTATGGGCAATTTCGTTTGCTGGGCTTTGGGCTCTTTCTGCCTGCAGCGATGGTGATTCGTCTAGTAGTGCGTCCAATAGTTCTTCTGCCGAAAAACAGTGTATCGCCAATTTTGACTGCGGCGACTATACGCTGGAAGGTGTTATTGTCTTGAGCCGCCACAACATTCGTGCTCCGCTTTCTGACAGCAAGTCAACCATCGGTCAGCTTACGCCTCATGAGTGGTACGCCTGGCCCGTAAAGCCCAAGAGCCTCTCGCCGCACGGGGAACTCCTCGAAGAAAAAATGGGTGCCTATTTCCGCGAGTGGATTTCGCAAAACGGTCTGAAGGCCGCCCTTGAAAATCAGGGCGACGCCGTGCGCATCTACGCCAACTCGATGCAGCGAACCATCGCGACCGCGACGCATTTTGCGGCGGGCATGTTCCCGAAAGCGAATGTGGAAATTGAACATCACTGCGAAGTGGATGTCATGGATTCCATTTTTACGCCGCAGTTTACGTTCCTGAACGATGACTACAAAAAACGCGCCTTGAAACAAGTCAAAGATATGTTTGGCGATGGCTCGCTTGCGGGAATCGGCCGGAAACTGACTGAAAATTACGCCTTGCTTGGCTCCGTCTTGGATATGGAAGAAAGCGTCAGCTGCAAGGAAAAGCAATTCTGCGAATTCGATACCGACGATACAGAATTTATCATGGAAGTCGGCCGTGAACCGAGCGTGAAAGGTTCGCTCACAACGGCGACGGGTGCTGCGGATGCGCTCGTGCTGCAGTACTACGAAAATGCTGAAGAAAATGCCGATTTCGGGCATAACCTGACTGTCGCGGAATGGGAAAAAGTCTCTGCAGTCAAGGACTTTTATGGCGATGTGCTGTTTACCGCACCCTTGGTTGCTGTGAATGTCGCGCGTCCGCTTCTGAAAGAAATCTTGAGTGAGCTGAATGCCAAGGGGAGACAGTTCTCATTCCTGTGCGGGCATGATTCCAATGTCGGTAGCGTCTTGGCCGCTCTCGGTGTGAGCGACTATACGCTTCCCAAGACGATTGAATCCAAGACCCCGATTGGAGTGAAACTGGTCATTGAAAAATGGCGCGGTAAGGACGGTATAGAATATGCCAACATGATTCTAGTGTATCAAACGACGGAACAGCTGCGCAACATGACGACCCTTTCTCTCGAAACTCCGCCGGAATCGTACAAATTAACATTTGATGGCTTGTCCGCAAACAAGGACGGTCTCTACAAAATGACGGATGTCGAAAGTCTCTTCGAAAAAGTAATCGCGAAGTACGATGAATTGTAGTGGATGTCGAATGAATAAGAAAAACGCAGGCTCGATTGAGTCTGCGTTTTAAGCTTATCGAGTGTCGCCCTGGAGTAGCCCGCAGGGTGAATGATCGGTGCCACGAGCTTGCAATTTGCATAGTAAAAGAAATTTTGCTTAAATATGTGGCTTTTTGAGGGGGTAAAAGCCTACTAATACATGGAAGTCGCCTGGCGGGCGACCAAAATCGGCAACAGACGGCCTAAATTCATTTTGTTTTTGAATAAGTAGAGCAGACGATGCTATATTTATGGAAACATAATGTTTTTAGAGTAGAATCTTGTTCCTGTATTGAAAAGTCTGGTAAACTTGAAGTTAGCAGGGAACAGGACGTCGCTCGCACCCATGTGGTGCGGGTCGTCTGTTGCTTATCGCTAACGGGTTACCAGAGCCTTCAATACGTAAGCCTGCGACTTCGCACCTTTTTTGTATCCCTAAAAATGTGCGAACATGGCAAGGCTAGGTTCAAATCCTCTCGCAAGCCGCCTTTGGCGGAAAGGAATGATATATGAAGAAAATTGCGATTGTGATGATATTGCTGTTGTCCGCATTTTCATTTGCGGAACAATGCTACTTTCAAACTCGGCGTACTAGCTATGATTCTGGAACGTCTGTAAAGAAAATATCTTGCGAAACAATGAAGAAAATCTATC
>JAEEGH010009011.1_pt1 | contig 23405 bp, 18 predicted proteins | sample 9134181 | NCBI WGS metagenome assembly JAEEGH01 (sample SAMN16246544, study PRJNA631951) | gut metagenome | biome: gut microbiome; feature: rumen; material: DP-attached | host: Bos | place: Iran: Karaj | collected 2018-10
ACCTCGCCGGGCTTCATGCCAAACTCTTCACCCAAGGCCACGCGGACGGCGGGAGCGGTCTGCACCACGACCTTCTTGGTAGGATCGGCAATAGCCTTCAGCACGTCGCTGATGTTGTCCACCAGTGTCAGGGCGCCCACGGGGCAGACCTGCACGCACTGGCCGCAGTTGATACAGCTGCTGTCGCCGAGGTTCTGCTCAAAGGCGGGAGCCACCACGGCCTGGAAGCCACGGTTCACGCCGCTCAGGGCACCAGCGGTCTGGAACTTGTTGCACATCGTCTCGCAGCGGCGGCACATGACGCACTTGTCCATGTCGCGATACACGCTCAGCGTGCTGTCCTTGCGATAGGTCGACTGGGCACCCTTGAAGGGGATTTCCTTTATGCCCAGACGCTTGGTGAGGGACTGGAGTTCGCAGTCGCCATTCTTCTCGCACTGCAGGCAGTCGTTCGGGTGGTCGCTGAGGATTAGCTCAACGACAGTCTTGCGGGCGTTGATGACGCGGGCGCTATGGGTCAGCACTTCCATGCCTTCCATCACATCGGTGGCGCAGGCGGGGGCAAGGTTTCTACGGCCCTTCACCTCCACGACACAGACGCGGCATCCGCCGGGTTTGTTTTCAAATTTCATCCCATCGAGCTCGAAATAGCACAGGGTGGGAATATCGATACCGTTCATACGGGCAGCCTTCAAGATAGTGGTGCCTTCGGGAACTTGAACCGGTTTATTATCTATTGTGAGATTAATCATTATCTTAATAATTTATTTTTTTCAGAACAGGTCAGACTAATTATTGAATAGAAATAGCACCAAACTTACAATTGTTGATACAGGCGCCGCACTTGATACACTTCGTGCTGTCGATGACCATCGAAGCCAGCTTGTGGCTGGGGGCGGTGTAGTCGGTACGGGTGATAGCCTCCACGGGGCAGCCCTTGGCGCACTTGCCGCAGCCGATGCACTTCTCGCGGTCGATGACGTAGCTCATCAGTTTCTTGCAGACACCGGCACGGCACTTCTTGTCCACCACGTGCTCCACATACTCGTCCCAGAAGTTGTCGAGGGTCGAGAGAACGGGGTTGGGCGAAGTCTGGCCAAGGCCGCACAGGGCGGTATCCTTGATAACGGCGGCAAGGTTGCGCAGCTCTTCCAGGTCTTCCATCGTGCCGCGGCCGTCGGTAATTTTCTCCAGGATTTCGCACAGGCGCTTGTTGCCGATACGGCAGGGCGAGCACTTACCGCAGCTCTCCTCGCAGGTGAACTCGAGGTAGAACTTGGCGATAGCGGGCATACAGCTGGTCTCGTCCATGACGACCATACCGCCCGAGCCCATCATCGAACCGGCAGCCACCAGGCTGTCATAGTCGATAGCGGTGTCGAGGTGCTTGGCAGTCAAGCAACCGCCGGAAGGACCACCGGTCTGAACAGCCTTAAACTGGCGACCGTCCTTGATACCACCACCAATCTCATAAATAATCTCACGAAGGGTGATGCCCATCGGAACCTCGATCAGACCCACGTTGTTGATCTGGCCGGCCAATGCGAACACCTTGGTGCCCTTCGACTTCTCGGTACCAATCTTGTTGAACCAGTCGGCACCCTTGGTGATAATCACGGGCACGTTGGCGAAAGTCTCCACGTTGTTCACGTTAGAGGGCTTGCCCATGTAGCCGCTCACTGCGGGGAATGGGGGTTTCAGCGTGGGCTCGCCGCGCTGGCCTTCCATCGAGTGGATGAGGGCAGTCTCCTCACCGCAGACGAATGCGCCGGCACCGTAGCGGAGCTCAATGTCGAAGTTGAAACCAGTACCGAGGATGTCCTCACCGAGGAGGCCGTACTCGCGAGCCTGGTTGATAGCAATCTTCAAACGGTCGATAGCCAGAGGATACTCGGCACGGATGTACACCAAGCCTTTGCTGGCACCGATAGCGTAGCCGCAGATGGCCATAGCCTCAACGATGCTGTTGGGGTCGCCTTCCAGAATCGAACGGTCCATGAATGCGCCGGGGTCGCCCTCGTCAGCATTGCAGATGACATACTTCTGGTCGGCCTTGTTCTTGGCGCAGAGCTCCCACTTCAAACCAGTCGGGAAACCTGCACCGCCACGGCCTCTCAGGCCCGAAGCCTTCATCTCGGCAATGACCTGCTCGGGAGTCATCTCCGTCAAGCACTTTGCCAAGCCTTCGTAACCACCGCGGGAGATGCACTCCTCGATGTTCTCGGGATCCACAAAACCGCAGTTGCGCAGGGCGATACGAATCTGTTTCTTATAGAAGTCCATGTGCTTCGAGTCGGCCACATGCTCCTTGTTCTCAGGATTCATGTACAGCAGCTCGGGAACCTTACGACCCTTGATCAGGTGCTCGTCGACGATACGGCGAACGTCTTCAGGCTTCACCTGGGTGTAGAAGGTGTTGTCGGGCATAATCTTGACGATGGGGCCCTTCTCGCAGAAGCCGAAGCAGCCGGTCTTAATCACCTGCACCTCGTCCTGCATGTTCTTCTCTTTGAGAATGGATTTGAAGTTTTCGATAATATCCAGGCTGTCGCTGGACTTGCATCCAGTACCGCCACAGATGAGAACGTGCATTTTGTATTTTGCCATGTGTAAGTCCTCCTTTTTACTTGTCGATAGTTTCGTAATTGACAGGGATGATGCCCTCCACCAGTTCGCCGTTCATGACATACTTGGTCAGAATTTCGTCAGCACGGTCGTTGTCGACATGACCGAACACGATGGGGTCCTTACCGGGGACACGCACTTCCAGCGTAGGCTCGGCATGGCAGTAGCCCATGCAGCCAGTCTGGGTGAAAACTGCGGGAATTTTAAGCTCTTCAGCCTTCGCCATCATGTGTTCCATTACCTGCTTGGCTCCGGCGGCAATACCGCAGGTTGCCATAGCGACTTTGATTTGCACAAGCGACTCGGGATTTTCGGCTTTCTCGCGAATGTCCAGATTCGACTGAAGCTTCTCTCTCATAGCTTTGAGGTCAGCTAGTGATTTTACTTTTGTCATGTGTAAACTCCTTTATTTTTTGGATTAATACAATTATATTACTTTACTAATTTATAGCCAATTACATATACATACCACATGCAGTGGCGTTTTGCAAAAATACACAATTTATTCATATATACAAAAAAATGCAGAAAATATTTTTCATTATTTTTCGTTATACCCTTGCACTATGGAAAATACGAACCCCATCTCATCACTCCAACGGCTCGCCGAACTACTCCGCTTGGAAATGGCCTACGAGCGCGAAACCCACGCCCGCACCCTTGCCTCCAACCGCTTCGGCAACAACATCCACGAGCCCGACTGCCGCTACCCCGTCACCCTGGGTACCAGCACCTATAATGCCCTAGACCAATTGGTGTTACCCGTCTCCTACGAAGTCTCCGACGACGAGACCGACACCGACTTCGAGCCCGGCAAACCCGTCTCCTTCTTCTTCCTCGCCGACGACGGCTCCGCCCTCCGCGAGCTGCCCATCCAGGGCTACGTCGAGCAGGCCGACATCGGCATCCTCGCCGTCTCCATCCCCACCCGAGCCGCCCTCCAGTCGCTCCGCGCCCATGCCGACAGCCGCCTGCTCGGCGTGCGCCTATGTGTCGACACCACCTCCTACCGCGTCATGCTCGACGCCCTCTCCGCCGCCCAGCGCAGCGACAACGAGAAATTCATCCATATAAGGAATGTATTAATTGGCTCCGCCCAACCCTCCTTCCGCAGCCTGCCGCGGCTCTCCTTCCCGTGGCTCAATGCCAGCCAGCAAGACGCAGTGCAGCGCGTAGTTGAGGCACAGGAAGTGGCCATCATCCACGGCCCTCCTGGCACCGGCAAGACCACCACCCTCGTCGAAGCCGTCATCGAGACCCTCCAGCGCGAAACCCAGGTCCTCGTCTGCGCCCCCAGTAATGCCGCCGTCGACTGGATCAGCCTGCAGCTCTCGCAGCGCGGCGTCAATGTGCTCCGCATCGGCAACCCCCTGCGCATGAGCAACGAGATGCTCGACTGCAGCTACGAGCGCCGCTATGCCGACCACCCCGACTATGCCGAGCTCTGGAGCATCCGCCGCGCCCTCCGCGAAGGTGCCGGCGGCGAAGGCAAAAGCCGTGAGCGGCAGGCCCGTCTGGCCCGTATGCGTTCCCGAGCCACCGAGTTGGAAATCCGCATCCAACAAGACCTCTTCGACCGGGCGCGCGTCATCTCCTGCACCCTCATCGGCTCCGCCTACCGCATCCTCGAGCGGCGTCGATTCTCCACCCTCTTCATCGACGAGGCCGCCCAGGCCCTCGAGCCAGCCTGCTGGGCCGCCATCCTCAAGGCCGACCGCGTCATCTTCAGTGGCGACCACCACCAGCTGCCCCCCACCATCAAATGCCCCGAGGCCGCCCGTGGCGGCCTCGACCACACCCTCATGCAAAAGGTGGCCAAGGCCAAGCCCCGCTGCGTCTCGCTCCTCACCGTGCAGTATCGCATGAACAGTGCCATCATGGCCTTCCCATCGCGCTGGTTCTACCATGGTCGGCTCACCGCCGCCCCCGAGGTGGCAGGCCGCCTCGTGTCGCCCATCGACTCGCCCATCACCTGGTTCGACACCTCGCAGTGCCACTTCGGTGAGCGGCAAGTCCGCACCCTCAGCCGCTCCAACTCCGAGGAGGCGCGCCTCCTCGTCCACACCCTCCGCGACTACGTGGAGATGATAGGCCTCCGCCGCATACAGGACGACCGCATCGACTTCGGCATCATCTCCCCCTACCGCGCCCAGGTACGCCTCATACGCCGCCTGCTCAAGTGGCAGAAATTCTTCCGCTCCCTCCGCCACCAGATTACCGTCAACAGCGTCGACGGCTTCCAAGGGCAGGAGCGCGACGTGATAGTTATCAGCATGGTGCGCGACAACGACCAGGGCACCATCGGCTTCCTTGGCGACCTCCGCCGCATGAACGTCGCCATCACCCGCGCCCGCATGAAGCTCATCGTCCTCGGCAATGCCGACACCCTCTCGCGCCACCGCTTCTACGCCCAGTTCATCGAGCATGTCAAAGCCCACGGCGACTTCATCACCCTTCCCGATCCCCTCCTCGCCACCCCGCCGTCCACCCCTCCCGCCGACCCTCCTGCTCCCCTTTCCGCCTCCCCCGCGCCCCCCTCCGATACACCCTGACCCCCACATGGTCCCCACATGATCCTCACGTGGCTCCCTCCGACTCTGCAATTTCTGCCGTTTCATATACGGTCGTTTGTCGCTATTACACCCATGATCGAATCCCCAATCGGTAATAATCGGTACAAATCGGTAGGAATCGGTACCAAGCGGTAGGAATCGGTACGGGCGAAAAATAATGTCCGTATCTTTGCGGCGCGGGAGAGAGTGCGTTGCGGGTGGTGAAATGTTAAAAATTTGGTAGTGTCAAATATTATGCGTACATTTGCAGAACCGTTTGGGAGTATGTAGATGTTAAATTGTCTGCATAATTCAATTATTATCAATTAAAAAAGTAACACTATGAAAAGAACTGTATTAGTTGCAGCTTTGCTGCTGTCGTTCGTCGGGGCCAAGGCTCAGACCAACATCCAAGAGATGTACGATTTCGGTCGGAAGCACATGACCACCACCCTCGAGATGTATAGTCCCGACAATTGGGGAAGCACGTTCTTCTTCGTGGACATCTACCACACCAACAACATTGCTCCTACGGACTTCTACACCGAGATAGCCCGCACCATCAACTTCTGGGGCAAGAACACCAGCATCGGCGATGTGTTTGTCAACAATATCAGCCTCCATGTTGAGTGGAACGGCGGGTGCGGAATCTACGATATGGGTACCCTCGGCTGGGGCGGCTACCCGGTGAACAATGCCTGGCTGTATGGTATCGAGTACTTTATCGCCAACAACGACTTCAGCCAGCGTCTGACTCTCGAGGTGATGTACAAGGACATCCGCGGCATCAAGGCGGGTTTTGACAAGACCGCCAACGTCCCTCTGCAGTTCACCGCCGTGTGGGGTTTGGACAACCTGTTTGGTGTGCCGGGCTTGAGCTTCTGCGGCTTTGCCGACTTCTGGTGGGAGAACAACGTATGGGCAAGTGGCAACACTACTACCACCACCTTCCTCACCGAGCCGCAGTTGTGGTATAAGGTGGGCCGCCACTTTGGCTGCGACAACCTTAACATCGGTGGCGAGGTTGAGATTTCGAACAATTTCTCCGGTGCAGGAGAGGGGTGGAGCGTGAAGCCCTGCCTTGGCATTAAGTGGGAATTCTAAGAAATTGAAAATTGAGAATTGAAAATTGAAACCTCACGGGGCGACCTTGTGATTTCATTTTCACCTTTCAAATCTTTTAAACCCTTTATATCATGTTACAGAAATTATTTGGATTTGATTCCACCGAAAACAGCATTAGGACTGAGATTGTTGCCGGTATCACCACGTTTCTGTCAATGGCTTACATCCTGGCTGTCAACCCCGACATATTCAGTGCCCTGGCCGACCAGGGCATGTCTACGGATGCCGTATTTACTGCCACCGCCCTGGCTGCCATTATCGGTACGCTGGTGATGGCCATCTATGCCAAGAAGCCCTTCGCACTGGCTCCCGGCATGGGGCTGAACGCTTTCTTTGTGTTCGGCGTGTGCCTGGGCATGGGCCACTCGTGGCAGTTTGCCCTCACGGCTATCTTTATCGAGGGTATTATCTTCATTATCCTCACGATTACCAAGGTGCGTCAGTGGATTGTGGATGCCATACCGCAGAATCTGCGTCATGCCATCGGCGCCGGTATCGGCTTGTTTATCGCCTTCATCGGCCTGAAGAATGGTGGTATAATCGTTAACAACGAGGCAACGCTGGTAGGTCTTGGCGACATCTGCCACGGCACGGCTCTGCTTGCCGTCATCGGCATCATTATCACGGGTGTGCTGCTTATCCTGAAGGTGCCGGGCAACATCCTCATCGGTATCATCGCCACGGCCTTGCTGGGCATGCTGCCAGTGTGGCAGTTGGGTGACGGAGCCGTGGGTGCGCTGACCACCTTCGACAGCGTGGTGGACGTGCCGCCGTCGGTGGCTCCTATCTTCTGCCAGTTCCAGTGGAGCGAGGTGCTTTCGCTCGACATGTTGGTGGTGCTGTTCACATTCCTGTTCATCGACATGTTCGACACGATAGGCACCATCATTGGTGTCTCGCAGAAGGCGGGCATGGTTGACGAGAAGGGCAACATTGATGGTATCAACAAGGTGTTTATGGCTGACGCTGTGGCCACCACCTGCGGTGCTTGTCTGGGTTCGTCGACTACCACCACATACGTGGAGAGCGCGGCTGGCGTGGGAGCCGGCGGACGCACGGGTTTCACGGCCTTTGTTACGGCCTGCTGCTTTGCCATCGCACTGTTCTTTGCGCCTATCTTCACCCACATTCCTTCGGCTGCCACAACGGCTGCGCTGGTCATCGTGGGTCTGATGATGCTGAGTCCCATCAAGGAGATTGACCTCGACGACTTCAGCGAGTCGATCCCCGCGTTCCTGACCATTATCCTGATGCCGCTGTGCTACAGCATCAGCGACGGCATCCTGATTGGCATGATTGCCTATGTGGTCATCAACGCCCTGTGTGGGAAGTTCAGCAAGATTTCGGTCACTATGTGGGTGCTTGCTATCCTGTTTATTGCACGCTACCTATTCCTATAAAAGGTATTTAGGTTAATCAAAGGGTTGGGTGAGAATGGTTCATCCAACCCTTTGTCGTGTGTTTGGAGGAGTGTAAATCGCCAAATTTATATTGAATTTGGCGATTATGTCGAAAAATAGTTGTATCTTTGCAGTGTAAAAAATCGAAATATGATACATCGAATTGCAGAGCAAATTAAAAATGACTTCGATAAGGGGATAGCTATAGTGGTGATGGGGGCTCGTCAGGTGGGCAAAACTACGCTTTTGGAGCAAATTGTTGACAGGAAGGACGTACTTTTCCTTAATTGTGACAACCACGACGACCGTGCGGATTTGGAGAATAAGACCTCGACTGAATTGCGCAATCTGGTGGGGAATCATCGTATGGTGGTCATTGACGAGGCTCAGCGGGTGAGTAATATCGGGCTTACGCTGAAGATGCTCGTTGATTTGAAACTGCCGGTACAAATACTCGCAACGGGTTCGTCGTCGCTCACGCTGTCGGACGAAATTAACGAGCCAGCCACAGGACGGTTGTTTGAGCATCGATTGTACCCATTGTCACTCACTGAGTTGGCGTTGCATACTTCAAGTAGAGAAGAGCAGAGACTTTTGGAGCATCGTATGGTGTACGGATTGTATCCCGAGGTGGTGACACATCCCGAGGATGCACGGCGTATCTTGCAGAATTTGACAAACAATTACCTATATCGTGACTTGTTGGAATATCGTGGAGTGAAGAAGCCCGACGTATTGCAAAAACTGGTGAGGGCATTGGCATTGCAGGTTGGCAGCGAAGTGTCGTACAACGAGTTGTCGAACCTAATCGGTATTGACAAGGCAACGGTAGGCAGCTATATAGACCTGTTGGAGAAGTGCTATGTTGTGTTTCGGCTGCCTTCCTATAGCCGAAACTTGCGGACGGAGATAAAGTGTGGACGTAAGATATACTTCCATGACAACGGAGTGCGTAACGCGCTCATTTCGAACTTTGCACCATTGGATATGCGCAATGACGTAGGTGTGTTGTGGGAGAACCTTATGATGAGCGAACGGGTGAAACGCAACGCGTATGGACAGAGCTATGCGCAGATGTACTTTTGGCGCACCCAACAACAGCAGGAGCTAGATTTGGTAGAGGAAATGGACGGACGGCTGACAGCATACGAATTCAAGTGGAAAAAGCCTAACGTGCGAGCCCCCAAAGCTTTTATGGAGAGCTACCCAGGGACACAACTGCAAGTTGTTACGCCAGAGAATTATTGGGATTTCGTGTAGTTTGCTTTGCCGTATGGGATTGAGTGTGTAGATAGAATAAAAAAATCGTTCTTGTGTTACGTTAATATCCTTGGGAATTATAACCATTAGTACTTTATAAATTCTTGCCGTATTGAAAAAAAATCGTATTTTTGCAATTTGAAAATGGATCAGAAAGAGGTCATAGAACGTATCAAAGAGACGGCAGAGCGCATACTCCCGCCGGGAGCGTCGCTGTGGCTGTATGGCTCGCGTGCCCGTGGCGACGCACGCCCCGACAGCGATTACGACTTGTTGATATTGTTGGACAAAGAAACCTTGACTTTGGCGGACTATCTTTCGCAAAAACCACTCCGTGAACTTGGTTGGGATATAGGTGAGGAGATCAATCCTCAAGTATATGCGAAAGGGGAATGGGATAGCTATGATTATACTCCATTTTACGACAATGTGTCACGTGAAAAAAAAATATTGATATGAGTTTGAGCGATGAAAATAGAAGGATTATTGTTGACAGGGAACTGGAGAAAGCCCATGCCAACTATTATCAGGCGGAAATAATGAAAGAACACGAGCAATGGGATGCCGCAGCAAATCGTCTATATTATGCTGTATTCCATGCTGTCAATTCGTTGTTGGTGTATGGCAAGCATGAAGTGCGTACCCATCATGGAGCAGGGATGATGTTTCGACAGGAGTATATAAAAACAGGCATATTGGCAGAGGAATTTTCTGATACTTTTTCATTGTTGCAGACAATGCGAGAGAAGAGTGACTATAACTGCTCTTTTGAGGCGTCGCGAGAATTGATAGAGCCTTTATTTGTACCATCCAAAGAAATGATAGAGTCTGTAAGTGATATTGTTAGGAAATAGCACAAGAAATAGGTAATATGTTGTAGCTTATGGCAAAGAATGCAGAGAATGAATCCCCTTTGATGAGGCAGCATGCGGAGATGAAACGGAAGTTTCCGGATGCGATGCTGCTGTTTCGTGTGGGTGACTTTTACGAGACTTTTGGCGAGGATGCCCGCAAGGCATCACAGATATTGGGTATCACATTGACGCGCAAGGCTAGCGGGGGTGGGGGATATACCGATTTGGCAGGCATTCCGTACCATGCGGTGGACCAGTATCTGCCACGGTTGGTGAAAGCGGGTCTGCGGGTGGCAATCTGCGAGCAGCTGGAGGACCCGAAGACGGTGAAGGGGCTGGTGAAGCGGGGCATCACTGAGTTGGTGACGCCGGGGGTGTCGTACAACGATATGGTGCTGGATGTGAAGGAGAACAACTTCTTGTGCGGGCTGCATCTGACGGATAAGATTCACGGCATTTCGTTCTTGGATGTGTCGACTGGCGAGTTTTATGTGGCGCAGGGCGACTTGGCGTATATCGACAAGTTGATGCAGAATTTCCACCCGGCCGAGGTGGTGCTGCAACGCAAGAAGCTACATTGGTTCTTGGACCATTTCAACGAGAAATATTATACTAATACATTCGACGATTGGGTGTTCACGGCTGACTTTGCCAACGAGTTGCTGATGAAACAGTTTGGCACTACATCGCTCAAAGGTTTCGGCGTGGAGGAACTGACGGAAGGTGTGATTGCCGCGGGTGCGGCACTCTACTATCTGCAGGCCACCCAGCACGACCGCACACAGCATATATGTACTATCAACCGCATTGAGGAGGATAGGTATGTGTGGCTAGACAAGTTCACTATACGCAACTTGGAGTTGGTGCATTCGCCTAACGAGAATGCTCGCACATTGTTGGATGTGCTGGACCAGACGGCAACCCCGATGGGTTCGCGACTGCTGCGGCGGTGGATTGTGATGCCTCTGAAAGAGAGAATGGCGATAGAGGAGAGGCTGCATGTTGTGGACGTGATAGTTAGGAATAGGGACCTGTCTGTGCAACTGTTGCCCCATATACGTGCCATTGGCGATTTGGAACGCCTGATTTCGAAGGTGGCGGTGGGACGTATCAATCCGCGCGAGTTGGTGCAGCTGAAACGGTCGCTGGCAGCAGTGGCGCAGATACAGCAGTTGTGCCACCGAGTGGAAGACGAGCCTTTCCGTCGCATGGCGGAGCAGTTCAATCCTTGTCAGAGCATCTACGAGCGCATAGACAGGGAGATACAGGAAGACCCACCGGTGAAGTTGGACAAAGGGGGCGTGATAGCGGCTGGCGTGAATGGAGAGCTGGACGAACTGCGAGCCATGGCGGGGTCGGGCAAGGACTATCTGATGGAGATACAGCGCAGGGAGAGCGAGCGGACGGGAATCCCATCGCTGAAGGTGGGGTTCAATAATATCTTCGGCTACTATCTGGAAGTGACTAACACGCACAAGGACAAGGTGCCGGAGGAGTGGATACGCAAGCAGACCCTGACAAACGCGGAGCGATACATCACGCCAGAATTGAAACAGTATGAGGAGAAGATTTTGGGCGCAGAGGAGCGTATGCTGGCATTGGAGGCGCAGTTGTATGAGCAGCTGCTGGCGGCATTGCTTGCATACTTGGAGCCTATCCAGTACGACGCGCAATTGGTAGCGTGGTTGGACTGCCTGCAGTGCTTTGCCGAGGTGGCGTTGGCGAACAACTATTGCCGCCCCGAGCTATCAGATGACACAACGATTGATATTAAAGAGGGTCGTCACCCTGTCATTGAGACCCAGCTGCCACTGGGTGAGCAATATGTGAGCAATAACGTGTTTCTCGACCATGACACGCAGCAGATTGTTATCATCACGGGACCCAACATGTCGGGTAAATCGGCATTGCTGCGGCAGACGGCCTTGATAGTGCTGATGGCGCAGATGGGCAGCTATTGCCCTGCTCGTGAGGCGCATATCGGCATGGTGGACAAGATATTCACACGTGTTGGAGCGTCGGATAATATTTCCTCGGGCGAGTCGACCTTTATGGTGGAGATGAACGAGACGGCGAGTATATTGAATAATATATCGGATAGGAGCTTGGTGCTGCTGGACGAGATTGGGCGCGGCACGTCGACCTACGACGGCATATCGATAGCATGGGCAATTACGGAATATTTGCATAATCAGAAGAATGCACGGCCGAAGGTGATGTTTGCCACGCACTACCACGAGCTGATAGAGATGGCGGACCAGTATGAACGTATACAAAACTACCATATCTCGGTGCGGGAGGTGGCGAACAAGGTGATATTCCTGCGTAAGTTGGAGATGGGTGGCAGCGAACACAGTTTTGGCATCCATGTGGCACGGATGGCGGGAATGCCTGCACAGGTGCTGAAACGTGCCAACAGTATGCTGGAACTGCTGGAGTCGAAGAATGAGAAGATCTCAGACTTAAACCCGAAAGCCAAAAAATCGAAAAAACAGGAGCAAGACCCTGGTGCAGGATATCAGCTCAGTTTCATCCAACTGGACGACCCGACGCTGCTGGACATCCGCGACAAGTTGCTAGACATTGACATCGATTCGCTCACACCGTTAGAAGCCCTGCTGAAATTGAATGAGATAAAGAAGATAGTTGGGAAGAAGTAATCAACATTAGAAGGAGTGTAACTGACGGATGTTCTGTGGATAGCATGTATTGGGAGGAGGGAATAGACGTGTAATGAGAAAAACTGCCTTCAAAAAGGTAGAAATGAATGATAAGAAGTCGTGTTTGACTAGGGGTAAGAAGGAATATTTGAAAATATTTATGGCTGGAAATGAGTGTTTTGTATTTTTTCTTCAAAAAAAGTTTTGCTGAATGGAAAAAAGTTTGTACTTTTGCACCCGCTTTCGAAAGGAAAAATAGTTGTTTTTTGAAAGCAAAGAGTCACTTGAAATGGTGAAATGCGATGCGGAAATAGCTCAGTTGGTAGAGCACGACCTTGCCAAGGTCGGGGTCGCGAGTTCGAGTCTCGTTTTCCGCTCAAAACAAACGCTTTGCGGAAATAGCTCAGTTGGTAGAGCACGACCTTGCCAAGGTCGGGGTCGCGAGTTCGAGTCTCGTTTTCCGCTCAAGGTCTACGAAAGCCAAAAGCCAACAGCTGATGGCCAATGGCAAAAAGCTCTGGTGGTGGAATGGTAGACACGAGGGACTTAAAATCCCTTGCCCGCAAGGGCGTGTGGGTTCAAGTCCCACCCGGAGTACGAAAAGAGAGTAATTTGAAATGATGTAGCGAATAGTGAATCAAGTATTCACATTCCTCATAAGAGTTGTCTTGGTAGCTCAGTTGGTAGAGCAATTGACTCTTAATCAATGGGTCCAGGGTTCGAGTCCCTGCCAGGACACTACTGCGGGGTGTAGCGCAGTTGGCTAGCGCGCCACGTTCGGGACGTGGAGGCCGGAAGTTCGAGTCTTCTCACCCCGACCACTGCTTTCTTCTGCGAAAGGAAGGCGTTTTCCTAAAAACTTTCTTACACCAATACACCGCAATGCCACTTTAGCTCAGTTGGTAGAGCAACGCATTCGTAATGCGTAGGTCTGCGGTTCGAGTCCGCAAAGTGGCTCATCGCCTGCTATGGGCGTTTTTATTATTTAATTCATTATTTAAAACAAACAACATGGTAAACCGTTACGAAACCGTTTTCATTGTAACTCCCGTTTTGTCTGAAGATCAGATGAAGGAAACGGTAGAGAAGTACACCAACTTCTTAACAGAGCACGGTGCAGAAATCGTCTACACCAACAACTGGGGTATGCGCAAGCTCGCTTATCCTATCCGCAAAAAGACCACTGGATTCTACTACCTGATCGAGTTTAACGCCGAGGGTAGCTTGATTGCCGACCTCGAAGTCGCCTACAAGCGCGACGAGCGTCTGCTCCGCTTCCTCACTGTGTCGCTCGACAAGTATGCCGTCGCTTACAACGAGAAGAAGCGCAACGCCAAGAAGGCTGCCGCCGAAACCGTCGAAGAGGCTCCCGCAACTGAGGAGGAGAAGTAAGTTAAACACAAAAAAGTAACTTAATCAAATTAGAATCATGGCAAACGAAACCGAAATCAAATACCTAACCCCCATTGCCGTTGAAACACAGCGCAAGAAATATTGCCGTTTCAAGAAACTTGGCATCAAATACATTGATTATAAAGATGCAGACTTCCTGCTGAAGTTCGTCAATGAGCAGGGCAAGATTCTGCCCCGCCGCATCACCGGTACTTCCAACAAGTATCAGAAGAAAGTGTCCAAAGCTATCAAGCGCGCCCGCCATCTGGCTCTGCTGCCCTATGTAGCCGATTGTTTAAAATAAAATAAGGAGGAGAATAGAATGGAAATTATACTTTTGCAAGATGTGACCAACCTTGGTTACAAGGACGATATCGTCAAGGTTAAGAATGGTTACGCCAACAACTATCTTCTTCCCCAGGGTATGGCTATTATCGCCACTCCTAGCAATCGCAAAGTTTTGGCCGAGAACCTCCGCCAGCGTGCTCGCAAGGAAGAGAAGTTCCGCAACGACGCTCTGACTATGCAGGCTGCCGTCAACGAGAAGACTGTCCACCTCACTGCCAAGGTGGGTGAGAACGGACACCTCTTTGGTTCCATCACCGCCGAGCAGATTGCCGAGGCTCTGAAGGAGCAGCACAACTACGACATCGACCGTAAGAAGATCGTGGTCGACGGTGCCAAGCTGAAAGAAGTCGGCACCTTCCCCGCCACCATCAACCTCTACAAAGAGATTAAGGCTCAGATTAACGTTGAAGTTGTTGCCGAATAATCTCTATAGATAATAGATAATGGAAAAAGAAACCGTCCTCATTAAGAGGGCGGTTTTTTTTATACAAAAAAGAGAGGACTATTCGAGTGGAACAGTCCTCTCTCTTGCTAAGGGCAAAGTAGTCTTAGTTGCACTTTGTCTCTTGAACCATGTCGCCCATGGTTTGGGTGACATTCATCTTTGCGCAATTGGTGGCTTCAACCTCTACGGTTTGAACGACCTCGCCATTCATGGTGGTTACACAATTACATTTCTTTTTGCAGCTTCCAAGGCATGCAACCAATGCTACGATAGCAACTACGGTCAGTACTTTTTTCATGGTATTTTGTTATCATTTGGCAGACCGCTAGTGATGTTTATTTCGGGGGCTTTGGTGTTCTAGTGGGTCTGCAATACTGATACCACCAAAGCCAATTCCCGATGCAAAAGTACTATTTTTTTACGATAAATGACGTTTTTTCTACGCATATTTAGGGGGCGGGTGGTGGTAAATAGTTGTATTACAGTTATATATTAAATGTTAAATTGTTTTTTTACTCCTATTTCTGAGTTAAATGTTAGACAAAAAACACGCACTTTCTCCTAAAATTTGGGGGAGTCGTACTCCGTTCATTTCACGATATTCTTGGGGTGAGGCTTGCGAGCGCTTTTGCCTTTGCTTTTAGCGTTTTTGCTCTTCTCTTTGGAGGGTTTGTCGTGAGCCTTCCTACTACGCTCAGGTTTGTCGGGACGGGATTTGCCTTTGCGCGAATTAGTGTGTCGGGGTTGCTCAAGGTCTACATCCACTAGGTCGAAGTCGATGATTTTCTTGGTCATGTCCACCCCTTTGACGCGGATAGTGATGGGGTCGCCTAGCTTGTAGCATCGGCCATAGCGGCGACCGATTACTTGGTAGTTGTCCTCGTCGAGCATGTAGTAGTCGCCGTGCAGGCTGCCGATAGGTATCATGCCTTCGCATTTGTTGCCTTCGATTTCGGCATAGATACCCCATTTGCTGACCCCCGAAATGAGGGCGGGGAATGATTGACCTATTTTGTCGCTAAGGAATTCTGCCTGTTTGTATTTGATGCTGGCTCGTTCGGCATCGGCGGCACGTTTCTCCATTTGTGAGCAGTGGCGACAATACTCTTCGTATTCGTCGGCACTGACGGAGGGTCCGCCTTGCAGGTACTGTTGCAGCAGTCGGTGCACCATGAGGTCGGGATAGCGGCGGATGGGGGAGGTGAAGTGGGTGTAAAAACGGAATCCTAGGCCGTAGTGGCCGATGTTCTCGGTGCTATAGTAGGCTCGCGACATGGTACGTATGGCGATGGAGTCAATCATATACTCCTCGCCACGTCCGGCAATGCTCTCGAAAAGGCTGTTGTAGCTGTGGGCGAGAGCCTGCCGCGAAGAGGTCTTTATCTTATAGCCTAGCTTGGCTACAAATTCGACAAAGGTGTTGAGCTTTTCGGGGTTGGGTTCGTCGTGAACGCGATAGACGAAGGTTTTGGGAGAAATCTTCTTGGCTCCCTCGCCACCGCGATTGGCACCGATGCGTTCGGCCACTCGGCGGTTGGCAAGCAACATAAACTCTTCAATAAGCCAGTTGGCCTCCTTGTCCTCTTTGATATAGACTCCGATGGGTTTTGCATTTTCGTCAAGCTTGAACTTGACCTCTTGGCTCTCGAAGTTGATGGCACCGTCCTTGTAGCGCTCGTTGCGCAGTATGGTGGCTAGCTTGTGCAGTTCCAAGATGGCCGTGTCGGTGGGGGTGAGGTTCTCAGCTTTGGTGCCTTCGATTATCTCTTGTGCCTCTTCGTAGGCGTAGCGGCAGTTGGAGTTGATAACCGTCTTGCCGAACCAAGCTTTGAACACATGTGCCTCATCGTCCATCTCCATCACCACGCTGAAGCAGAGCTTGTCCTCGTGCGGACGGAGCGAGCAGACCCCGTTACACAGCTTTTCAGGCAGCATGGGTATGGTGCGGTCCACCAGATAGACACTGGTGCCGCGGGCGAATGCCTCGCGGTCGATATGTGTGCCGGGCTTGACATAGTGAGATACATCGGCAATGTGCACGCCCACTTCGTAGTGCCCGTTCTTCATACGGCGATACGAGATGGCGTCGTCGAAGTCTTTTGCGTCGGCAGGGTCGATGGTAAATGTGGTGGTATTGCGGAAATCCTTGCGGCCTTCGTAGTCCTTCTCGGTGGGTTCGGCAATATGTTCAGCCTCGTGTTCGGCTTCTGGAGGGAATTCGAGGGGGAAGTCGTATTCGGCTAGAATCGACTGCATTTCCACGTTGTTGTCACCGGGGTGTCCGAGTCGTTTGATGACGCGTCCCACAGGATTGTTCATTCGTTTGGGCCAGTCGGTCATTTCCACCAGAGCCTTCTCGCCGTCCTCGGCACCGCCCAGGTCGGTGAGGGGGATGAATATGTCTACCACCATGGTGCGGCTGTCGCTGACTAGGAATGCGAAGCGGTCCTGCCGTTGGATAATGCCGACAAAACGGGTCTTGGCACGTTTGATAATCTCTACCACCTGTCCCTCGGGCTTGCGCATCTTGCGTTGGGGGAACATGAGCACCTTCACCGTGTCGCCGTGTAGGGCGTGGTTGGTATTGTTGGGCGAAATCTGCACATCCTCGCGACCTTCTTCCTGTGGTATGACGTAGGCCTTGCCCGTCTGCTTCATGTCGATGGTGCCGATAAGATAATTCTTTGGCAGCAGGTCGTCGTTGATGTTCTTTGGGTTAATCTTAAATTTGCCACGGGCATTCTCGTCTTCCACCAGTATCTTAGCCTCGGCAAGTTCCTGAATGGTGGCAAGCACCAACTGGCGCGTACCCTTGTCGTGGGCACCCACTCGTGAGGCTATCTGTTTGTGGTTGAATGTGTCGAATGGATTGTTGGCAAATATTTTTAGTATCTGTTTTGCGTAAATATCATTCATTTTGTATTTTGTTTGGTGTCAGGCTGAATTTTGGCCTGAATAAAGATAATTACTCAAAGACGGTTTTGATTTCCTCTTCAAAACCACATCTAATGAGTAGGGCATGGATGTTGGGGTCGCGCCCCATAAAGTTGCGGAACAGAACGGCAGGGTGCTCAGTGCCGCCCTTTGATAGTATTTCTTGACGGAAACGGGTGGCCGTGGTCCTGTCGAAGATGCCATTCTGTTTGAATTGCGAGAATACGTCTGCATCCAATACTTCCGCCCATTTGTAACCATAGTAGCCCGAGGCATATCCTCCTGCAAAGATATGGGTGAAGGCCGTGCTGGTGTTGGCCCCCTCGACGGCGGGCAGCAACTCTACCATATACCGCCGTTCAAATTTTTCCATAGGGCCTTCGATGGGGCTTGTGATGGTGTGGTAGGCGAAATCCACCATACCCAGGCTTAGCTGGCGCACACACAGCCAGCCCGCCAGGTACTTTTCGGCAGACTTGATTTTTTGGATATACTCGCCCGGGATAGTGTCGCCCGTTTGGTAGTGGCGGGCAAAGGTGTTGAGAAACTGCGACTCGTAGCACCAATTCTCCATAACCTGCGAGGGCAGTTCCACAAAGTCGCGCTTCACGCTGGTGCCGCTGATGCTGGGATAGGTGCAGTCGGTGAGCATTCCGTGCATGGCGTGGCCAAACTCATGCATAAAAGTCTCCACTTCGCTGAAACTGAGCAGGGCGGGCTTGTCTCCGACAGGCTTTGAAAAGTTGCACACCACCTGTATCAATGGGCGCACCTGGTTGCCGTCGATGTTGCTCTGTTCGCGGAACGAAGTCATCCATGCGCCGCTGCGCTTGCTGGCACGGGGGTGCATGTCCATATACAGCACTCCCATCAGTCGCTTGCCGTCAAACACTTCATACACCTTCACATCTGGATGGTACACGTCGATGTCGGTAGCCTCCACGAAACGGAGCCCATAGAGCCTGCCATACAAATCGAAAATACCTTGGCGCACACGCTCCAGCTGGAAGTAGGGGCGCAATAGCTCCTCGTCAAAATCATATTTCTCCTGTTTCAACTTCTCGCTGTAGTAGGAGAAATCCCAACGCTGCAAAGGCATCGGAGCCCCCAGTTTCTGGGCGTATTTGCTGACTTCGAAAAGGTCGTGTTTCGCAAACGGCAAGGCGGCATTCAGCAGTTGGTTGAAAAAGTCTGCCAGTTGTTTGGGTGTTTCGCACATTCGGTTGCCCAATACATACTCACTATAGTTCTTAAATCCCAGCAACTGGGCCTGCCTGTATCGTAGCAGCGTCATCTCGCGAATCACCTCGTTGTTGTCGTTCTCGTTGCCACGGTTGCCCCTGCTGTTGTAGGCACGCCACAGCTGTTCCCGCAGGTTGCGGTTGTCGGCGTAGGTGATGAACGGGCCGAACGAAGGGTAGGCAAGCGTGAACACCCATCCGTCGAGATTGCGTTCCTGCGCCTCCTGCCGGGCGGCGGCTACCACATTCTCGGGCAGGCCCGACAAATCCTTTTCCTCGGTGACGTGGAGGATATAGTTGTTGTTGTCCGCCAGCACATGCTGGTTCATCAGCTGCGACAGCTCGGCCAGCCGTTCGCTGTTCTTGGCAAAGGTGCGCCTCTCCTTGCCAGTCAGGTTCACGCCGTTGCGCACAAAACCCTTGTATGTCTCCTCCAGCAGGGTGCGTTGCTCGGTGGTGAGGTTGAGCCGCTCGCGCTGCTCATACACCGCCTTGACGCGGGCAAACAGTCTCTCGTTCATGTTCACGCTGTTCGAGTAGCGTGTCAGCTCGGGCGTCAGCTTCATCACGATGCCCTGCAGCTCCGGGTCGGTGTTGCACTCATTGATGTTGAACATCACCGACGTGATGCGGTCCAACCTCTCGCTGGCCGTCTGTAGGGCTACGATGGTGTTCTCAAATGTTGGGGCAGCCTTCTGTTTGATGATTTTCTGTATGTTGGCTTCAGCCTCCTTGATGGCTTCTTTGACTGCAGGCGCATAATGCTCGTTGCGAATTTGGCTGAACGGCGGAGTCTGGTGCGGGGTCTTCCATTCTTGCAGCAAGGGGTTGTCCGTCCCCTCTTTAGAAGGGTACGACGAAGTCGGGTGATACGTATTGCCCATTGATGGCGTTGTGGTGGCTATGATGGTCATAAAGAGTAGTGTTTTTGCTAGTTTGGTCATATTTTTAAGGTTTATTAATAATCTTTGTGTGTAAAGTGTGCAATAAATAAAACACATCTTCGTTTTAAGCAATAACGTAAACTACGAAATTTATTGTTTGAACTAATAAAAATAATCATTAAAAGAACCTAACATGAGAAAAATAGTATTAACCCTTAGTTTGGCACTTGTGGCCGTCGCCTTTGCCGCATGCAACAATCATCAGGAAGAACTCGATGCCGCCATCCGTCAGAACGATTCTCTTTCCATGATTATCAGCAACAAGGATGCCGAACTCGACTCCCTGTTCACCACCCTCAACGAGATTGAGGAAAACCTCGCTGCCGTCAATTCCCGCTACACTGCCGTGCAGGAGCTGCGTCGTGCCAACCTCGAAGGTCAGCCAAATGTCAAGAATCAGATCAACGAGCAAATCAAGAGCATCGAGAACCTCATGGCTGCCAACAAGCAGAAACTCGCCAACCTGCAGGCTAAAATCAATAACGAAGGCAAAGAGAGTGCCCGCCTGCAAGAACTTGTGAACCGTCAGGAAGAGCGCATTGCCGCTCAGGAGTCGCAGATTGCCCAACTCCTCACCGAGTTGGAAAGCAACAAGGTGCTTATCAAGAAACTCAACCAGGATGTGAGCGACCTCACCGCCTCCAACGAGGAGAAAGACCTCCACATCCAGCGTCAGACCGTCGAGGCCAACCGTGCCTACTATGTGGTGGGAACCTATACCGACCTCAATGAGGCGGGCATCGTTGCCAAGACTGGCGGATTCATTGGCATTGGCCGCCATCAGGGCACCAACAGCGAGATGCCTCTTGACCGCTTCACCCAGATCGACCGCACCAAAGTCACCACTATCCCTGTAAACATGAAGAAGGCCGTGGTCGTCTCCAACCACCCCGAGAACAGCTACGAACTGGTGATGGACGAGAACGACCCCAAGCAGGTTTCCTACCTCCGCATCCTCAATCCCGCCAAATTCTGGGAGCAGACCCGTTTCCTGGTCATATCCACGAAATAGTCGAGAGAAGCAAACATCCGTGAATGTTTGCCGAAGTGGCGGGGTATGTCGCCATCCAAGGCCTACTGGCATCCAATGTGTGAAAAATACCTTGGATGCCAGTTGTTTTATATTAAATCACATTGCTGCTCATCACGAGGGCGACGGCCTCGTTGATGCTTTCAACACCTAGTTTGCGGAAGAGTTTCTTGCGGTGATACTTCATTGTGTCGGTGGATCGGAAGAGCCGCTCGGCTATTTCCTCGGTGGTGTAGCCCTGCGCCGACATCATCAGTAGGCTCTGCTCTGTCTCGTTCAGCGCGATGGGTTCACATTTGTGCCACTTGCCATCCATCAACGAATACTCACGCACCTCACGATTGCCCACGATACCATTGCCGCTCTCCTTCACGCGCCACATACGCACATTGCCGAATTCCTTGCGCGACGAGAGCGAGAAGGAGCAGAGGGCAAGCCACAGCTGCCCTTTGGCGTTGAGAGCCAACGGTGTGAGGCGGTGGTTGACCATACGGCAACGGCCATTCTGCACAAAATGAAAATCATAGCTGATGACGAAATCCATCTTCTCCTCCAAATCTATTCGCGAGAACTCTTCGAAACCGACACGGTTTATTTCGAGTAGCATAGCCTGCTCCTCCTTGGGTACAAAGTTGAGATACAGGGCATAACCCATTTCCTTCAATCCCACTGGTGCCAGCATCGGGTTCTCAGAGGCGTATAGGAAATTGCGCTTGTGGTAGTCGATAACGTAGATGCTGTTGGTCGTAGTGCGTGCGGCAGCGGCCACCGCCTCAATCTTAGGCCTCACCTGCTCATAGTCATCCTCGGTGATGCCGTCCACACGGTTTTTGTCGATAAAGAAGTCGTTAATCTGAGGCATGAGTCATTCTCTTTCTCAATTCGTCTTCCAGCAGTGAGTATACATATCCAGAACTCTGAAAATAAAGGCCTGAGATGGGACGTAACAGAGCTCTATAAATGTTAGACCCGTACACAGTTTCCACCGCAAGAGGCAATGTGTAGTGCCGACGATTCATCAACAGCTGTATCAAGTCAGACGTGATACTCTCTATCAAGAATTTAAATTCTTGTTCACTCAATTTCATACGGTTTCAATTCTTTTATAGCATGCATGGTGCAAAAAGCATACTGATAAGTAATTCCCTTCATATACATCAATCTCCGAAGAAGCACTTTCTTGTCAATATTACCCAAACGGTAATTTCGAATCTAGAACCCCACACGATCATTGGCTATCGGTCCGTACACCACATCGTACGAGTGCATGTATGGCGGTTCATTCGTTTCGTCACGATTCTGGTAGACGAAGTCTGCCCACTCTTCGGTATATTTATCGAACGATTTAAACAAAAGAGTCCCATCCAAAAGCTTCCGCTCATCAAAATAGTAGACATTGATTACTGGTTCTCCTCCAAAGATATCAACCCTCGCAAGAGCCACATCCATGGCTTGTTCCTTCTCCGTAGTTAGGTAGAATGCTTGGACAAAGTCCTTGTATGGATTGCATTGGCCTTGGTCAATCTCAGTTATCCGAATGTTGGATCCGTGATATTGTGTAATCATAGTGTACCCCCCATTCTGCGACAGTAAGCTGAAAGGTCACGCACATTTGAGGCGAATGACTGAGTATGCAAATAGCCATACTGCCGGTCGTAGAGCTCCAAGGCCTTATATTGGCTTAGATACTCCACTGCCTGTGTTGTTGAGAGTCCGTAATGCTCTGCAAACTCTGCAATAAGCGCTACCACATATTGTGCCTTGTCAGATGCCATAATCATTCATTTATTATTTTTATATAACGCCAGCGTGCCATTCTTATTGTGTCGTCTCACGTTTTTCTTGTGTTTTTGCACTACCCTTTCGGGTAGTTTTTCAATTGGCGAATATTTTTTACCCTTTCGTGTAGCAGTTGATTGTGTGCGTATTAGTACCTTTGCACCGCCAAATCAAGAATTGGACTCCCTCTGCAATGCTGTAGTATTTAGCCGACTTAGGCGTTTATATGATAAATCAAAACGAGAAATATAATGACAAAGAAGACTATTTTGATGACTATTCTGGTGGCGTGTGCCATCGGTGGGACGAAAGCCCAGCAACTGACAACAGGAGGAACCCTGAAAGATGCCACTTCGGGCGAGGCGCTGCCCTTCACCAACTGCGTGCTGCTGCGGCAACAGGACAGCACTTTCGTACAAGGAACCACAACCGATGCCTTTGGCGTATTCCGTTTCAGCCCTGTGGACACTGGCATCTATCTGTTGCGTATCTCTTCCATCGGCTATGAACCCTATTGGCAGCAAATCAGCCTGCCACCCGACACGGCATTGGGCACAATCAGCCTATTCCATAGTGCCACAAACCTGCAAGCAGTGAGCGTCACCGCGCAGCGTCCGCTCTACTCCGCCGACGGCGAAAAGACCTTCTATCATGTGGAAGACGACCCCAGCGTGCAGACAGGCACCGCCAGCGACGCCCTCCAGAACGCCCCGGGCGTGGAGGTGGATGCCGAGGGCAACATCACCTACCGTGGCAAGACCGCCGTGGAGGTATGGATCAACAACCGCCCTTCGAATATGGACGGCGAGGCTCCGA
>JAEEGH010009012.1_pt1 | contig 23405 bp, 15 predicted proteins | sample 9134181 | NCBI WGS metagenome assembly JAEEGH01 (sample SAMN16246544, study PRJNA631951) | gut metagenome | biome: gut microbiome; feature: rumen; material: DP-attached | host: Bos | place: Iran: Karaj | collected 2018-10
TCTTCTGGCAGGTCGACGAGCTGGGCCGCGTCCGCTCAGGCCACATCATGCAGTACGGACAGGACGGCCACCGGCTGGGCTACCAGGGCTGGACGCACGTGCAGCTCATCCGCGAGGGCCGCCTGCCCCTGGACTGGCAGCTCTACCAGTGCCTCTACGGCCAGCACCTGCTGCCCCTGCGCCGCCAGGCCACGGTCTGCCTCGTCGAGAGCGAGAAGACCGCCCTCGTCATGGCCGTCCGCCATCCCGACCAGCTCTGGCTTGCAACTTGCGGCAGCGGCGGTCTCAGCGCCGAAAAGCTCGACTGCCTGCGCGGCCGCCATGTATGCCTCTTCCCCGACAGCGGCTGCTACGAGAAGTGGCGCACGGTGATGCAGCAGACCACCGGCATCCACTACACCATCCCCGACCAGTTGGAGCCATACCCGCCCAACACCGACCTCGTCGACATCCTGCTCGGCGAGTCAGAAATAGAAAATTATGAAAAATGCGGACAAACAAAACACCCTCCATAAGCCCTCGGACTTTGCTCCGGGCAAACCCGAGGTTTAGGTAGGGTAAACTGGGGGTTTAGTTACGGTAAACTCCCAGTTTACCCTACCTAAACTCAGAAGCCCATTTTTAGGCCGTTTCAGGGCGGTTTTCGTCATTTTAGGTATTATGAAAATAGTTTACATGGTGCTGAAGTTGGTACGCAGTCACATCAAGGACGACGACAGCGATGACCCGAAGTTGTTTTTTGCCCAAAAGTTTGCAAATCTGAAAAATAATACCTAAATTTGCAGCGAGTGTGATTCTCCAAATGTCAAACGTGATGTCCAGGAAAAAAGAAGAAGCCATCGCTTCTGGCGTAAAAATAGCAGAAACGAAGCACAACATGAAACGCCGCAAACCGTGGCACGACTATCGCCGCGTGGGCACCTATATGCTGACAATGGTTGTTGAAGGACGGCGGCCATTATTGGGCAAGGTGGTTACTATGTCCGCTGCTGATGCGGCGGGAGGAGTGACGGCCCAGGTAGAACTGACGGAACTTGGAAAGGCCATCCGCGATGAAGAGGCCATGAAGATTAGTACAGTTTATAAGATGATAAAGGTATGGAAACTCTGCATCATGCCTGACCATATCCACATGATAATAAGGGTAACAGAAGACATGCCAGAGGGAAAGCACCTGGGCAATGTTGTTGCTGGGTTTAAGGGCGGCTGCTCGCGGGCGTGGTGGAGAGAGGGGCCCTGCGCTGATGCGCAGGGAGTGGTGGTGGCGGCTGATGTGCAGGGAGTAGGGGCTACGGCTGGCGCCACTACTCCTGTTGTGTCAGCAGCAGGCCAAAGGCGACCCTCCCTCTTTGAAGCCGGCTATAATGACCAGATACTGCTGGAAGACGGGCAGCTCGACAATTGGAAGCACTACCTGGATGACAATCCCCGTCGATTGGCCATTAAACGGCTTCATCCCGATTACTTTACCACGATGCATTACCTCGACATCGGCGAGTGGCATTGTCAGCTGGTAGGTAACAATTTCCTGCTCGACATGCCAGACAAGGCCGCTGTCGTCGTCCATAACGCCTATACTGATGAGGAGTATGCAGAATATAAGCGAAGGTGGCTGGCGTTTGGAGAGGCAGGCGGCGTTCTGGTTAGCGCCGCCATTGCCCGTCGAGAGAAGGAAGTCATGCGCGAAGCCATGGACTTAGGCTATCGCCTTATTTTGGTTCGTGAGAATGGTTTCCCGCCATTGTACAAGCCCTCTGGTGAATCGTTCGATGCATGTTCCGACGGTCGTCTTTTGCAAGTGAGCCCATGGGAATACCACATGCAACGCCGTACCATCACCAGAGAACAATGCTTGATGTTGAATAGGCTGGTAGAAGAAATCGGAGGTTTTCTACCTCCGATTCATTTCCAATGATACGTCATTGTGCTACTTTCTTACCACTATGGATATACATTCCCTTCCTTGTCGGCTTGCCTTGGAGCTTGCGACCGTCGAGGGTGTACCATGCATCATCCATCTGACTTCTTTCATCAGACATCGTCCTAATGCCTGTTCCAATAGACAACTCCACACCGCAGACGGTGCAGATGCCACCCTCAAAGGTGTGCAGCTCAGGCTCGAAGGGCGTAGTGCAGTACTGGCAGTGCTCCGTGTGGGTGCCCTTGGCTGTGGTGCCGTCCACGGTGTAGGTGGCGTCAGCATGGGTACAAGGCTCGACACGAACCTGCGTGCGATACCAGCACATGCCACTACGTTCTACCGCAATGGCCATGCGCTCGGAACTGACCATCATGGAGTTGCCGATGGTGAGCTTACCGTATTCGTCGCTGCCTTCGCCCGGGCCAATGGCACGACACCCCGTCTCGTTGCGTCCGGCCTTGGCAATGACCGTACCACCGGTGATGGTGACGTTACCGCCGTCGCCATCCTGTCCGCCGCCGATGCCGGCGCCCCAGTCGTTACCCTCGGCATAGACGTAGCCTCCGGTGATAACGACCGTGCCACCGTCGGCATCCTCACCACCGCCAATGCCTGCAGCATCCACGCCGCCGTAGGCATAGACCTCGCCGCCGGTAATAGTCACCTTGCCGCCGTGGATACCACCGACTTCTATATTTTCCGAACCGCTGCCGATGCCCGCGCCGTTGCCACTGCCCTTGGCAACAACTTTACCGCCATTTACGGTGACATTGCTGCCACTGCCACGCCATCCGCCGCCAATGCCGGCTGCGTCATTGCCACCGTATGCATACACCTCACCACCGTTCACAGTAATATCACTTACTTCATACTTATTATCGGATCCACCGCCGATGCCGGAACCATCATCACCGCCGTGGGCCTCCACTTTGCCGCCATAGATGGTAACAGGACCACTTTTGCCCTTATATCCGCCACCTATACCAGCTGAAGAACTGCCGCCGTATGCCCGAACATAGCCATCATAGATGGTGAAAGAGCCGCCATTGGCTTTCCATCCGCCGCCAATGCCAGCAGCGCTATCATTTTTAGCACTGCCGTGGGCTTCCACTTTGCCGCCGTAAATGGTGACAGCAGTGCCCTGTGTGAAATGCCCGCTTCCGATACCGGCACCCGATTCATGGCCCTTGGCATAGATGTCGCCTCCGTGTACCTCAAGAGAGCCTGCGGTTCCGTCACGACCTACTGTTACTTTTTCAAACCGTGGATCTTGACTTCCCATTCCGTAATCTCCTGCTGTCTCGTAAGTATACCAGTCACTACCGATGCCGGCAGCTAGTTCACCATGACCTTTCTCGACTATCAGCTTGCCCATCATCGCGCCGTATGACTGGCTATGGATGTATAGCTTACGTGGGCCATACATCAATATGCCGTACGCCAGTGTGAGCTTGGCATCGTCGCAGAGAATGAGGTGCACATTCTTGCCTATCATATACATGGTCCTGTTGATCTTCATGTCGCCGCGCACCACGTAGTATTCGTGTTCGTTGTCGTTGCTGGTGTCATCGTCAATCAGATAGTAGCCGCCCAAGATAAACCATCCATTCGGTGTGGTCACTTCCTTGTATTTACCATTGCCAGGGGTGTCACTATAGCCAATCTTCGTGGTTAGGGTTTTCACGGTGTTGACCACCTTTTTATTCTCTTCGTCCCAAGAGCGCTCGATGTAGTTGATGTTGCTCTGTATAGACAACTGCGCCTCGTTGCTGACGAGTGACACAGCCGTTGACAAAGGCAGGTCGGCCTTGAAAAGATCCTCAGGGGCAATGCCGCTGTTATAGGTACTGTAATCACTGGTGAACGTGCCGGGGGTTTCCATGCAGATACCGATGCTACTACCCGCAAGACTACCAGCGAGATTGATCACCGCTCCGTTTTTCAGATAAACATTCTGGTTTTCACCACTTGTCGTGTTGTCAGTCACGGCCAGCGTACCCTTCATGTTCAGCGTGGCGTCACCAGCGTTCCATATACCGCCGCCATAGGCATTAGCCGTGTTGCCTGTGATGGTGCAGCCGTCAATGGTCAGCGTGCCGAAGTTGTTGATACCGCCACCGCCGTATGTGACAGCCTCGTTGCCAGTGATGGTAACACCCGTGAGCGTAGCCGTAGCGCCCTCGGCGTTGAAGATACCACCGCCGCCAGCTGGTTTGACACGGTCGTTACACTTGTTGTTGGTAATGGAACCGCCTATCATGGTGAGCGTGCCTCTGTTACTGATGCCGCCGCCACGATCGTCGGCATGGTTGCCGGTGATGGTGACGTTAGTCAGGTTCGCCGTACCGCCCTCGTTGGCGATACCGCCACCGTCGCCGCCCCAGCCGCCCGTGAGCGTACCGTTAGAGAGGTTGAGGGTTGCGCCATTGCGCACGGTGATGACCTGACCACCGCCTTCGCCACGCTTCGTCAATTTGCGGTCCAACTTGTGGCCGTTCAGGTCTATGGTCACCGTCTTGCCGCTTTCGATACTCAGCGTACTGTTGCTCAGGGTGATGTCTTCATCCAATAGGATGTTCGAACCGTCGTTTTTTATGGCTGCACGCAACTCGCTGTCTGTGCGGACAACGGCCTTCCCGCCAGAGAACGTGGTGGAGCTGAATGTGAAGCGTATCTCCTTGACGTCGTAGACGTTTGTGCGCAGCGTGTCGAGCACCACATTGTCGGCATCGCCTATCCAAAGGGCACCCCTTCCGGTCTTTCTCCAACCCTCGCCTCTAAGCGTATCGACACTATTCGTCAGGATTTCAATACGCTTGAAATTGCCGCGTGCGGAACTGAAATTGAACGCTCCGCCCATCCGCGAACCTTGGTACAACTTCCAGGAAGTGCCGTCCATCCAACTCTCATTGCCGATAGCCGTGAGGGTGACTTCGTCCCATGTATAGCTTGCATTGCACAAGAAGTCCATCTTCGGCAGCGCCCATGAATTCCATACAACCGTATCTGTCAAGGGGACTTGCCTTGAATAATGGGCGATGACCTTATATACATACAAATTGGCACCATCGGCATTGAACCCCAGAGCATGAGCATTGATGTCCTTGACCTTGGCGGTATCGCCACTAAAGCTGATTGTGCCTTTGTCCGCCACAAATTGGTCGATGTATTGCTCTCCGTCTCCGATGATGAATGCCGCTTCGGTAATCACCACATTCCCACGTTGTCTGAGCAGTGACTGAGGTCTGTTCCTGAACATCAGGAATCCGTTTTCACTACCGCCCTCCACGGAGCCGGGTATCACCTCGAAGCCCGTACCGTAGTAGGCCGCTTTGCCGGTATTGGTCTGGAGTGATTCCACCGTTATCTCCGGCCCGGGTTCCGGCTCCGGTTCGGGTTCTGGTTTGGTGTCGTCAATCGTGAAGACGATTTCGGTGACATAGTTCGCAGAGCCGACATAATTCACGCTGTCGGCAAGACCTGTCCACTGCACTTCCATGCCGTAGGGGCCATAATCGGCCGTCCATCCCGATGCCGTAAGGTCGGCTCCACCGTTGCAGATCATGACAATGTGGGTGAAACGACCGCTTTCTGCATAGAAAGTGAAGCCCTTTTTGTTGAAAGAACTGAAAACGGCACCGGCATTGTCATCCCATGATGTGCCGTCCACTCTGCCGCCCTTCACCACCAGCTTGACACCGCCATCCGTGAAGGAGGCCTCCTGAGGGGTAAAACTGTTCAAGTTCAACCCCCTCAACTGATTCTCATTCCACACAACAGTGGAAGCAAATCCAATCCCCGAGCCAAACACCAGGGCAAGGATAAAAGTTAATAATTTATTCATACAGGCATCGGCCATCAACTTTGCACCTACCCACACGTTGTCGCGCTGGTTGTCCAGGTCGGCAATCTGGGGTGTGAACTCACTCTTGGTAATAATCAGGTAGCAGTCGTCCTCACGCGCCGTGGTAGCGTTCAGCTGACCGATGGCCTGACTGAGCAGCTGAGGCACCGAGGCACCCATAGCTGTAATGACTTCCGACTGCAACCGCCCCTGGAACTGCTTCATCCAGGACAGATGACGGGTGTTGGACTGATTAACGACTTTCCTGATGAAAGGATAGATTTGACTGAAAACTGTTATATTCATAGTCATTCAGATTTGTTAAGTTCGGCACGTTCGGAAAAGGTGTAATTCAACCTCTTCCCGTTTATTGGCAGTCATGTTGGTAGCCAGGGTACGCATGTAAACGGACAGTTGCTCAACTCAATGACTAATGATTTTCCGTAGCTCGTCCCAGTGCTTCATGGCTTCCTCCTCGCCGACCTTGATCATTCGTGCGCTGTTCTTGTTGCCAAAGCTGGAGGCATCCATGTCGGGCAGGGAAGGGTGGATGTAGATGGTGGATAACTTGATGTTCTCGTGGTACTTGGTGATGTCGGGCCGTGTGGATACCCAGTTGAGCAGTCCACCGACGCCGATGAAGTCGGCGAGGCTGTTGAGTATGCCGAAGTCGTATTTGTCTTCCTTGGGCTTCTGCTCGTTTTGCTGCAGGTCAATGGCAATGACAATGTCGGCCCCCATCTGTCGCACCACGTCGACGGGCAGATTGTTCATCATCCCTCCGTCGACAAGGAGCATGCCGTCGCGGTTGACGGGCTTGAAGATGCCGGGGATGGCCATCGATGCACGGACGGCCTTCGACAGTTTACCGTTCTTGAGGACAATCTCGCGTGCCGAGCGGAAATCGGCCGCAACGCAGCGGAAGGGAATCTTCAGTGACTCCACGTCGCGGCACCCCTTGAGCTGTGCCATCGAGTCGATGAGCTGTTCCACGTGCTCGCCACGCATCATGCCGAAGCCCCCTATGTCGCCGGCTTTCAAGTCGCCCATGACGGGAAAGCCGAAGATGTAGGTGACCCCGTTCTTGACCACGTATGGTTCGTTACCGATGTCCTTGCGGCGGTCGGTGAGCAGCGACAGCCACTCCTGCTGGCAGAACATGGTGTCGAGCTCGGCCGCAGTATAGCCTGCCGCATAGAGTCCGCCGACAATGGAGCCGATGCTGGTGCCTGCGATGTAGTCGATGGGTATTCCCGCCTTCTCGATGACCTTCAAAACGCCCACCTCGGCAGCCCCTTTGGCACCGCCTCCACCTAACACTAATCCCACTTTGGGGCGCCCGGCACTGGCAGTCAGCCAACAGCCAAGCATGAAAAATATCATAAATTTTTTCATAGAGGGCACAAAAATACGAAAAAAGTTGTATCTTTGCACACATAAAAACACTTTTTAATATGGAAGACAACGGCTTAAACAAATATTTAGACGAAATTGGGCGTGAACAGCTACTTTCGGACGCGCAGGAACGTGAACTCTCGGAACGTATCAAGCAGGGCGACCAGCGGGCTATTGGCCAGTTGGTGGAAGCCAACTTGAGGTTTGTGGTGAAGATGGCCACGTCCTACCGTGGGCAGGGGCTGCAGCTGGACGACCTAATCAGTGAAGGCAACATGGGTCTGATGACGGCTGCCGCCAAGTTTGATGCTTCGCGGGGGACGCGATTTGTCATCTATGCTGCTCCTTACGTTCGCCGTTCCATTGAAAAGGCCATTGAGGAGCAGAACGGAGTGTACAGGGTGCCCCGCGACGCTACCCAGCAGGAATGGAAGAACGGGCGTGCCCTCTCGGTGGATGCCCCGTTGGGAGGCCGCTCGAATGTGAGCCTGCTCTCGGTGCTGGTGAACCGTGACTCGCCCATGGCCGACGAGCGCGTGTACAGCGAAGCCATTGAGAACGCCATTGAGTTTGCCCTGCTGTCGTTGAGCGAGCGTGAGTCGCAGGTCATCAACCGCTTCTTCGGTCTGGACCGTGAGCACGAGACGATGGCCGAGATAGCCGAGGATTTGGGACTGAAGCGCGAGCGGGTGCGCCAGATACGTAACCGTGCCATCCGCCGGCTGAAGAAAAGCTACCAGCATAAACTGGCAGAGTTGCGCAGATAAACTTTATTTATTAACCTAAAATATTAGAAGAATGAAACAGACAATTCTTGTTACAGGCGGTACGGGCTTTATTGGCAGCCACACCACCGTTGAACTGCAAGAAGCAGGCTATGAAGTGGTTATCATCGACAATCTCTCGAACTCGAATGCCAACGTCGTGGACGGCATTGAGAAGATAACGGGTGTGCGTCCGGCCTTCGAGAAGGTGGACTGCTGCGATTTTGAGGCCTTGGAAGGCGTGTTCAAGAAGTACCCCAAGATTGAGGGCATCATCCATTTTGCAGCCTCGAAGGCTGTGGGTGAAAGTGTGGAGAAGCCGTTGCTGTACTACCGCAACAACCTGACCTCGCTGATTAACCTGCTGGAACTCATGCCGAAGTATGATGTGAAGGGTATCATCTTCTCGTCGTCGTGTACCGTCTACGGACAGCCCTCGGCCGAGAACCTGCCCGTTACCGAGAACGCGCCCATCCAGAAAGCCCTGTCGCCATACGGTAACACGAAGCAGATAAACGAGGAAATCATACAGGACTACATCCACAGTGGCGCGCCCATCAAGAGCATCATCCTGCGCTACTTCAACCCCATTGGCGCCCATCCCACTGCACTGATTGGCGAACTGCCCAACGGTGTGCCCATGAACCTCATACCGTTTGTGACGCAGACCGCCATGGGAATACGCGGACAGCTCAAGATATTCGGTAACGACTATAATACGCCCGACCACACCTGCATACGCGACTACATCTATGTGGTAGACTTGGCGAAGGCTCATGTGAAGGCTATGGAGCGCGTGCTCGACAAGCCCGAGACCGATGCCGTGGAGGTGTTCAACATCGGTACTGGCCGCGGCCTGTCAACGTTGGAGGTGGTCGAAGGTTTCGAGAAGGCTACCGGCGTGAAGGTGAACTGGACGTATGCTCCGCGCCGCGAGGGTGACATAGAGCAGGTATGGGGTGACGTCACCAAGGCCAACGAGGTGCTGGGCTGGAAGGCCGAGACGCCTACCGACGAAGTGCTCCGCTCGGCATGGAAGTGGCAGGAGAAGCTGCGCGAAGACGGAATACAGTAAGCAGCCTTACTTCTCAATCAGGATTCGGGCATCAACCGCGATGACTTCGTTGGCATCGGCAAGGAGGGGGTTGATGTCGATTTCCTTGATTTCAGTGGCAAAACGCAGGAGCGTCGACAGGCGGACAATGATTTCAGCATACTTCCGCTCGTTGATGCCCTGTTGGCCTCGTGTACCTTTTAATATCTTATAGGCACGCAGGGAGTGAATCATGGAGTAGGCTTCCGCGTAACTCAGTGGGGCGAGGCCTGAGGACACGTCGCGCAGCACCTCGACAAAGATGCCGCCCAGTCCACAGAGCACGACATGGCCAAAGCGCTCCTCGTACTTGGCACCGATGAACAGTTCGGTACCTTTGATCATCTTCTGCACCATGACTGCCGTAGCATCGGGAATCTGCATCATGCGGTCGAACTCGGCACAAAGCACCTCTTTGTTTCGGATGTTCAAGGCCACACCTCCTACATCGCTCTTATGCACAGGGCCGACTACCTTGGCCACCACGGGATAACCCACCTTCTCGGCAAAAGCCGCCAGCTCGTCCTTGGAGGTTGAAACGAGTTCAGGTACCATGGGAATACCTGCACAGGAGAGGATATCGCGCACAAGGTCGGGCGACACGTAGCCACTCTCCTGGATGCCGCTGATAAGAGTGTGAAGACGAGGTATGTCGGTGCCGTAAAGCTCGACTTCGAATCGTGCGGGCTCTGGCGTCTTCATAATCTGTGTCAGCGCCGTAGCCAGCGTCACTTCGTCGCTGAAGTTTACGTGGCCGCGCTTCAGGAACTCCTGAACCTCAGGGCCGGCAGTGCTGACGCTGGGCAGGATGGGGAAGATGGGCTTGCGGCACTCCTGAATCTTCTTGTGCAGCACGTCGTAAACCTCGTAGATTTTCACCAGTCCTGGTGTGCCGAAGATGACCATGATGGCATCGATGTCGTCCATCTGCTCGCAGGCATCGATCGCAATGCCCAGATGCTCGGCCGTTCCTGTCGCCAGGATGTCGATGGGGTTAGCCACACTACTGCCTGGCAACAGCTTTGATTTCAGTTCCTCGGCCACAGGTCCTGTGAGCGGAGGAACCTGCATGCCACCCTTTGACAAGGCATCGGTAAGCATGACACCGGGTCCGCCGGCATGGGTGACAATGGCATAGTTCTTGCCCGTGAAACGGGGCAACGTGAAGATGCACCCCACCGTGGTCAGTTCCTCACGGCTGAAGCAGCGGACAATACCCGCCTTACGGAACAGAGCTTCAACGGCACTATCGCTGCTGGCAATGGCTCCCGTATGACTGCTGGCAGCACGGCTGCCACTTTCGCTGGAACCTGCCTTGATGGCTGCTATGCGACATCCCTTGCGGATGAGCGATGTGGCGTGATAGAGCATCTTGTCGGGGTCGGCAATGTTTTCAATGTAGAGCAGTTTCACCAACGAATCACGTTCTGGGTCGAAATGCTCGTCCATGTATTCCAGGACAGCCTCGATGCCTATCTGCTTGCCATTTCCTACCGACCATACGGAATTGAAAGACAAGCCCTTGGTGACAGCACTCTCAAGAATGAATACAGCTGTGGCACCTGATCCGCTGATGAAATCGACACCTTTGGGATTCAGTTGCGGAATGGGTTTTGTGAACACCGAGTGGTGCCAACGGGTGAGCAGGCCAATGCAGTTGGGACCTATCAGGGCACAGCCATACTGCTCGCAGGTGTCGAGTATCTGCTGTTCGAGCAGGGCACCCTCATGCGTCTCTTCGCTGAAGCCTGCAGATATAATAATGAACGCGCGTACATTTTTTTCTGATGCCAGGAACTTTACGTAATCGGGACAATATTTGGCAGCCACCACCAAGATGGCCAAATTAGTAGGTGGCAGTTCCTTCACGTCGTGGAAGGCCTTGATGCCCTGCACGGCATCTTCTTTGGGATTCACTACACGGAGTGTACCCTCATATCCACCACTGATGAGGTTGCGCACAACGGCGCCTCCTGGCTTGTGCACATTGTTACTACCGCCGATGACGACGATGCTCTCTGGCTGTAAAAGTTCTTTGTTAATCATTGCCTTCTTGTCTTAGGTTTCTTGTATGCAGATGCAAAAATAATACATTTTTGTGATTCTACGAACATTTTACTGCTGTTTTTTTGGCAGAACCTAAAAAAAGTTGTACTTTTGCACGCAAGGGAAACAAAATAAACTTAAAACCAACAGAGAAAACAGAAATGATTTGGAATCCAAACAAAGAGTGCATGAGCCGCGACGAGATGAGCGCGCTCCAAGGCAAACGCCTGCACAAAATCGTAGCTTACGTCTACCACAATGTTCCCTTCTATCGTAACAAACTGCAAGAGCTGGATATCCGGCCGGATGACATTCAGACCATTGAGGACATTCACAAGTTGCCTTTCACCACGAAGAAAGACTTGCGTGACAACTATCCCTTTGGCCTGCAAGCCGCTCCGCAGAGTGAGATTATCCGTGTTCATGCCTCCAGTGGCACCACCGGCAATCCTACCATTGTGGGTTATACCCGCAAGGACATCGGTGTGTGGAGCGAGTGCATGGCCCGCTGTCTGACGGCATACGGAGTCACCCGTAACGATATTTTCTCAGTCGCCTACGGCTACGGACTGTTCACGGGAGGATTGGGAGCCCACTACGGTGTGGAGCACCTGGGGGCATCGGTCATTCCCGCTGGTACGGGTAATACGGAGAAGCACCTGAAGCTGATACGCGACTTGGGTATCACCGGTTTGGCCTGCACACCGTCATACGCCCTCTACTTGGCCGAGACGATGGAGAAGTTGGGCATCAAGAAAGAGCAGATAAAGCTGCGTATTGGTGCCTTTGGCGCAGAGCCGTGGACGGAAAGTATGCGCCAGGAAATACAGGAGCGACTCGGATTGAAAGGCTACAACATTTATGGACTCTCCGAAGTGATGGGCCCGAGTGTCAGTTACGAGTGCCAGATGCAACATGGTAGCCACATCTGCGAGGATCACTTCTATCCCGAGATTATCAACCCCACCACGCTGGAGCCGCTGCCTGCCGGTCAGACGGGTGAACTGGTGTTCACTACATTGACCAAGGAGGGTATGCCCGTCATCCGTTACCGTACACGCGACCTCTGTTCGTTGCTGCCTGGCACGTGCGACTGTGGTCGTACATCCGTGCGTATGGGCCGTATCGAAGGTCGTAGCGATGACATGCTTATCATCCGTGGTATTAACGTATTCCCGTCACAGGTCGAGAGCGTCGTGCTGTCGATGCAGGAGTTTGCACCCCACTATCTGCTCGTTGTCGATCGTGTGAACAACCTTGACACGCTGCAGGTACAGGTGGAAATCCGTCAGGAGTACTTCACTGGCACCTTCGATACGCCAGCTGCTATTGAGGCACTCGAGAAGAAGTTGGCCTCGAAGCTGAAGAGCGTGCTCAGTATTGCTGCCAAGGTGCAGCTCAAGGCTCCTGGTACCATTGAGCGCAGCCAAGGCAAGAGCGCCCACGTCATAGACAAACGTAAACTCTAAATAAACACTATGATTCAATCATCCTATTACAATCCGGAACTCGAGACCATGAGTCGCGAGCAGATTGAGGCACTCCAGTTAGAGCGCCTGCAGAAAACTGTACGCCACTGCATGAACAACGAGTTCTATCAGAAGAAGTTTAAAGAACTGGGCATCACGCCCGATGACATCAAAACATTGGCTGACTTGCGCAAGCTGCCCTTCACCACGAAGGGCGATCTGCGTGACACCTATCCGTTCGGCATGGCCTGCGTACCCCTGAGAGACTGTGTGCGTCTGCACTCCAGCTCAGGCACCACAGGTAACCCCACCGTCATCCTCCACACGAAGAAGGACCTCGACGAGTGGGCTAACCAAGTGGCACGTAACCTCTATATGGTAGGACTGCGTCCTGACGACGTATTCCAGAACTCCTCTGGCTACGGCATGTTTACTGGTGGTTTGGGCTTCCAGTATGGTGCCGAGAAGTTAGGCATGCTCACTGTGCCCGCTGCCGCAGGTAACTCCCTGCGCCAGATTAAGTTCATCAAGGACTTCGGTACGACGGCTATCCACGCCATTCCTTCCTACGTTACCCGACTCTACGAAGTGATGAAGGAGCAGGGCGTTGACCCACGTCGCGACACGAAGCTGAAGATGCTGGCCATCGGTGCCGAGCCTCATAGTGAGGAGCAGCGCAAGCGCATTGAGGATATGCTGGGCGTGAAGGCCTACAACTCGTTCGGCATGAGCGAGATGTGCGGTCCTGGCGTAGGCTTCGAATGTCCTGAGCAGAACGGTCTGCACTTCTGGGAAGACTACTACATTGTTGAGATTGTAGATCCCGATACTTTGGAGCCTGTGCCCGACGGCGAGATTGGCGAGCTGGTACTCACCACGCTGTGCCGCGAGGCTATGCCGCTGCTGCGTTACCGCACCCGCGACCTCACCCGTGTCCTCGGACGTTCGTGCCCCTGTGGCCGCAACCACATCCGTCTTGACCGTATGCGCGGCCGTAGCGACGATATGATAGTGCTGCGTGGTGTCAACATCTTCCCCATCCAGATTGAGAAGATTCTCATGAAGTTCCCCGAAGTGGGCACCAACTATCTTATCACTCTCACTACTGAGGACAACAACGACCAGATGACCGTTGAGGTAGAGGTGAACGAAGGTACCGACGACTTCAACAAGCTGCAGTACCTTGAAAAGGAGCTTCGCCACCAGATAGGCGACGAAATCCTGCTGAAGCCTCGCATCCGCCTCGTCTCCAAGGGTACGCTGCCCGTCAGCGAGGGCAAGGCAGTCCGCGTAGTCGACAAACGAAAAGTTTACCAATAAATCGTAAATATTATGACTATCAACCAACTATCAATCTTTATCGAGAACCGTTCCGGCACGCTTATCAAGGTGCTCGAGGTTCTGAAGCAGACTGGCATCCAGATCGTTGCTTCCACCATTGCCGACACGGCAGAGTATGGTATTTACCGCCTCATCTGCAGCGAACCGCTGCGTGCCTACGAGGAGTTGAAGAAGGCCGGCGTGGCCGTTGCACTCAGCGACGTCTTCGCCATCGAGCTTGACAATGAGCCCGGACGTGCTGCCGATGCTATCGAGACTTTCTCGAAGGCTGGCATCAGCATCACCTATATGTACTCCTTCCTGCTCAACGGCAAGGGAATCCTCATTTTCCGCACCGACAATGCTGAGCAGGCCCGTGAGACCATCATGAACAATAAGTTGAAGTTCATTTCCGAAGATGCCCTTACATCATGGGCATAATAATTGGACTGAGCGACTGACGTTCCCTGATTATTACTGCCTGCATCCCTCCAGATGCAGGCATTTTTTCCTATTTCCATTTCATTGCAGGACACTATGAACACTTGGAAACCGAATTTAGAAGAAACCAAACAGCGATACATCAACTGGTGGAACCATAAAGGTATTGTCCTTAATATGTGGGAACACTTCCAGGAAGGCGTCAAGCCACATGCTGATATCCCGATGCCTCCTGCACCCCGTGACTTGAATCAGAAATGGTTCGACCCTGTGTGGCGTGCAGAATACTTAGACTGGTATGTGGCACACTCGTCGCTGATGGCTGATATGCTGCCCGTGGCAAATACCCAACTGGGACCGGGTTCGCTTGCTGCCATCCTGGGCGGGGTGTTCGAAGGTGGCGAGGATACTATCTGGATTCATCCTGACCCCAACTACAAAGATGACATCGTCTTTAACCCCAACCACCCCAACTACCTGCTCCATAAAGCATTGTTGAGGGCATGCAAGGAGAAGGCACAGGGACATTATTATGTGGGTATGCCCGACTTGATGGAAGGACTTGATGTGCTTGCTGCCATCAAGGGGACGGACAAGGTGTTGCTCGATACCGTGATGCAACCCGAGGTGCTGGAACACCAGTTGCAGCAGATCAACGACATCTATTTCCAAGTGTTCGACGAACTCTATGATATCATCCGTGAGGGTGATGAGATGGCCTTCTGCTACTTCTCATCATGGGCTCCTGGAAAGATGTCGAAGCTGCAGAGCGACATCTCGACGATGATCAGTGTTGATGACTACCGCCGCTTCGTACAACCCTACATCCGTGAACAATGTCAGAAGATTGACTATACCCTCTACCATCTTGATGGGGTGGGGGCCATTCGTCATTTGGATGCGATATTGGAGATAGATGAGTTGAATGCTATCCAATGGACTCCCGGTGTGGGTGAGCCACAAGGGGGCAGTCCTAAGTGGTACGACCTCTACAAGAAGATTCTTGCACACGGAAAGAGTGTGATGGTATGCTGGGTGACCCTCGATGAGTTGCGTCCGCTGCTTGACAATATCGGTGGCGAAGGTGTACATATCGAGATGGACTTCCACAACGAATGGGAGGTGGAACAGGCGATGCGGATTATTGAGGAGTATGAAAGTAAGGTGACCTCAAAGAAAATCCTTGTCCTCGACGGAGCTATGGGAACGATGATACAACGGTACCAGCTGCGAGAGGAGGATTTCCGTGGATCACGCTTTGCCAATCATGGCTATGATCTGAAAGGTTGTAACGACGTGCTGTCGCTGACATGTCCTGACGTCATTCGTGACATCCATCGTAAGTACTTGGAGGCTGGGGCTGACATCATTGAGACCAATACGTTCAACGCCCAGCGCATATCCATGAGTGACTATGGTATGCAGAACTATTGTCGTGACATCAACCTTGCCGCTGTGAAGATAGCACGTGAGATGGCCGCCAAGTATTCGTCGCCCGAGAAACCTCGCTATGTAGTAGGCAGCATCGGACCAACAAGCCGTACCCTTTTAAATGAGAAGTTAACAGGGGATGGAGGGAAATTTGCTCTCGCACTTCGAGTAGCTTACAAGGAACAAATCAAAGCTTTGGCAGAAGGAGGGGTGGACGCCCTGCTCATCGAGACGATCTTCGACGTGGAGAATGCCCGTATCGCCATTGAAGTGGCAAAGGACGTTGCCCCGCAACTGCCCATCATGCTCAGTTTCTCTGTTTCCACACCTGATGGTCATAACATGTTGGGACAGAGTATTACGGAGTTCTTGACTACGCTTGGTTCGCCACTCTCCGACCACATCTTCTCCGTCGGCATCAACTGTCTCTCTGATGTCCAGCTGATGACGCCACTGATTCTTCAACTGGCCCGCTTCGGCACAAGAGTAAGCCTCTATCCGAATGCAGGCATACCTAATGCCAAAGGACAATACACGAAAACACCTGAGAGTCTGCTAAGTGATGTTTGGCCTTTGCTGGAAAACCATCACCTGAATATCATAGGAGGATGCTGCGGCACGACAGATGCTCATATTAGGGTGATGGCGGAAAAGAGTAAGAAGATCCTACTGACCATTCCCCTGCAGACCCACCCCCGTCCCCTCCCTGTTGAGGGAGGGGAGAAGAATGAATGGCAGGTAATTGCCCCCCTCCCTCAACAGGGAGGGGACGGGGGAGGGTCTGCTGGGGGAGGGTCTTCTCTTTTCCAATCCATCATCGAAGGTAACAGTGAGGCGGCGGTGGCTGCCACAAAAGATGCTATTGCCCAAGGCATGGCTCCACAGGAGATGATTAACGGACACATGATTCCTGCTATGAGTGAGATTGGCCGTCGATTCCAAGAAGGTAAAGCATTCGTTCCCCAGTTGCTGATGGCGGGAAGAGCCATGAAGGCAGCGCTGGAGCTATTGAAGCCTATAATGGCAGGCACTGCCAGCTGCTCGTTGGGAAAGGTTGTCATAGGTACCGTGAAGGGCGATTTGCACGATATCGGTAAGAATCTCGTGGCCTCCATGCTTGAGGGTTGTGGATTCGAGGTAGTGAACATGGGAATTGATGTCTCTACCGATGCCTTTATTCAGGCAGTCAAAGAGAACCAACCTGACATCCTTTGTATGAGCGCCCTGCTCACCACGACGATGGGATACATGAAAGAGGTGATCGATGCCTTGGAGGCTGCTGGCATTCGTCAGCAAGTAAAGGTGATGGTAGGCGGTGCCCCCGTTACACAGGGCTTTGCCGATGAGATAGGTGCTGACGGTTACAGCGACAATGCCAACTCTGCCGTCATTGTTGCCAAGCAGCTTTTAAAGCTTTAGCTTCCGTTTATAGCATTGGGTGAAATCACAGAGTCCGCAGGTATAGTCTAACTTGCGGACTTTTTTGCCTATGCCAATGATGCCGCTGATAGACTTAATAGGAACCATCAGAGAACTGTCGGTCAACAGGACACCACAGGTGTTTCCTCCAAACAGAGGAAAGAGTAGTTGTTGCTGTGAGACATGCCAACCGCAATAGCCAGGCGAGAAACGATTGGTATGATGCCAGCCCAGTTTGTCGATGCTTTCCTGTAGGCTCTCCTCCATCACATCCGCACAACGTTCGGCTACGACGGAACCAAGGGCGTCAGCAATGAAGACGCGTACCATGTCACCCTCGTTCTTCAGTCGTTGCTGGTATGCCTCGAACTCCGTACCGCTGGTACAGATGAAAAGGGCGTAAGCCTCAGAGCCGTGCAACTGGCGTGGGATGATCTTGCCCATATCGAAGGCAGGCAGTTCTCTCACGACCTGATAGCAGAACCGAGGACGCAGCCACGAACGCACCTCTTCAATAATCGTCTGCGTCTCACGTCGTGTAGTCTCATCAGGCTCCGCACCATGATACCCCATCTGCTCAAAGACATCAGCAAGGGTTATCCCCAAAGCGTCGAAGTCAAGCGTCTTCTGCGTCATAGTTTACTATTTTACCATAAAGACGTTCCTGCGTGTGTTTTGTCACCATCACTATGGTGACATTTCAGTAGTCTTCGCGTCATTAGTATATGAAACAAATACTAACCTGTATATTCCTGTTACTGGCTTTCCATGTATGTCGAGCTGGCGAGATAATCGTCAAGCCAGGAGAAAGTCTGCATGACGCGCTGCGAAAAGCCCGCGAGTGGCGACGTATCAACGACCCACAATGCGAGGGTGGCATCACGATAACCATCAAGGCGGGCCAGTATTATATGAACGAACCCTTGTTCCTTCGTCCAGAGGACAGCGGGACGGCAGAATCACCGCTCATCATACGTGGCGAACAGGGCACAACGATCTGTGGTGACCAACGGCAGCAGCATACTCAACTTTTCCCCAAGGAAGGGATGGAAAGGATGATAGACTTCAACAAGGAGCAACGTACCATCACCATCCCCACGCCTCCTGAATATGTACTGAATACCAAGAACCTTGAAATGGTTGTTCACCAGCGTTGGGCGATTGCCATTCTTCGTGTCAAAGAGATGAAAGTGCTTGGTAACCAAACCGTCGTCACGTTCATGGAGCCAGAGAGCCGGTTGGAGTTCGAACATCCTTGGCCTCAACCCGTCATTGGAGGAGAGAAAGGGAACAGTGCGTTCCTATTGAGAACCACCGAGCAGCGCGACGGCATTGAGCAGCTGGTCATTGTCGACGGAGCAAAGCATGTCACCTTCAAGGATCTCACCTTCGAGAACACCTGCTGGAATCGTCCGCTGCACAAGGGACACGTCACCCTGCAAGGCGGTTTCCCACTCGTGGATGCCTATAAACTCGCAGTCCCAGGTTTACCCTGGGATAAAGGACTGGAGAATCAGGCATGGGTGGAACGCCCCGTCAGCGCCGTTACTGTGCGCCATTCCGAAGATATCTCTTTCGAACATTGTACTTTCCGACATTTGGGTGCCACCGCCCTCGATATTGAGAGTATCAAATACGGAAACGTCGAGTCTTGTACCTTTGATGACATCGGCGGTACCGCCATCCTTGCGGGATCCTTTGCCGAGAGTCCCCGCGAAGTGCATCGTCCCTACCTCGACCTCGCCGAGCAATGCAGCGAACTCACCATCGACAGCAACGTTATCACGCACGCCTCGCAGGAGGACTGGGGGGCTGTTGGCATCGGCTGTGGCTACGTGAATTGTTGCCATATCTCACGCAATACCGTCTGCCACGTGAACTATTCTGGCATTTGCCTTGGCTGGGGATGGACGGCGCACTACATTGGCATGGAGGATAACCGTATCGACAAAAACCGTGTCTTTGACTACGCCTGTCAACTCTACGACGCAGGAGGCATCTATACGCTCTCCAACCAGCCTGAATCCTATATTTGTGACAACGAAATCAGCGCGCCAACTGTGGCACCTTACGCTACCAACGATCGTGCCTTCCGCATCTATCTTGACGCCTGTACCGATGGTTTTCGCGTTATCGGTAACACTACCGATGGCCGTCCCATCCAGCGCGATGAGATTGGCGATAATCACCCAGGCCCTAACCTCGTATTCAAACAATGAAACAAACCAACTACCATCTTTTCGACTTCATGGACTTCGACCCATCGCTTCAGCGTGACGAAGTTCTTTGGAAAGCATACGCACCGACGAAAATCATAGAGCGCTATGGCGACATCGTCGTGACCATTCCCTATCAGCAACAGAAACATCAGGAGGAAACGGCACCCGAAACAGACGTTGCACAGCAAACGTTCGACCTCATTATCCGTGCCTACGAGCCCCATATCATCCGCCTGTTCACCACGATGACCGCTGACGAAATGCTCGACAGCGACGAAATGCTGCAGATGGCGCCAGAGGTCAAGCGCCTCTCCCTCAGTTATGTATGTGGCGATGTCATCGCCACTAACGGAAAGAAGTTGGCGGCCATCAACCTCAGCCAACCACCGCTTGACCATTGGAGCGACCTGCTGCCACCACCACAGCCCGCCCCACATATCACCCTCTATCCCGATGGTGACCCGTCAAAACCTATTGCGTTGAGTGACGACCATTTTTCACCGCCTCGTTACGATGCCCTGCCTCTGGGGTTTGTAACTGCTCCACAGGCAGAGCGTGCTACCGTTTCTTTCCATTGTGAGGCAGACGAGTGCTTCGTGGGTTCAGGCGAACGTTTCCGCAAGATGGACCTCAGCGGGCAAACCTTCCAGCTGAAGAACCAGGACGGACAGGGTGTCAACAATCGCCGATGCTATAAGAACATCCCTTTCTATCTCTCCAATCGTATGTATGGAGCTTTCTTCCATACTTCCGACTACTGCAAGCTGTCGCTGGCCGATCACAGTACACGTAGCGTCCAGTTCCTCTGTGACCGTGCCACCCTCGATGTGTTCCTTATTGGCGGTCAGACACCAGAAGAGATACTCAGGGGCTACCGTATGCTGACGGGCTTTCCGCAGATGCCGCCCCTTTGGAGCTTTGGCATCTGGATGAGTCGCATGACCTACTTTTCTGCTGACGAGGTAGAGAACATCTGTCACCGTCTGAGAAATGAGCATTATCCCTGTGATGTCATCCACCTCGATACTGGGTGGTTCCGTACCGACTGGCTTTGTGAATGGAAGTTCAACCCCGAGCGGTTCCCTGCCCCCAAGGGCTTCATCGGGCGGCTTGCCAAGCTGGGTTTCAAGGTCTCGCTTTGGCAACTGCCGTACATCGCCCAAGGTGCTGAACAACTTGAAGAAGCCAAGGCGAATCAATTCATTAGTCAGCCAACGAAGGAAGAGGACACGCGGGCAGGAGGTGCTTCCAACTTCTCCGCCCTCGACTATGCGGGAACTATCGATTTCACCTACGACAAGGCCACCGACTGGTATAAGTACTCCCTGCTGAAGCCATTGCTCGATATGGGCGTGAAGTGCATTAAGACCGACTTCGGCGAGAACATTCACATGGATCATCAGTATCACGCCTCTACTCCTGACCGCCTGAACAACCTCTATGCGCTGCTCTACCAGAGAGCAGCTTATGAGGTGACGCAGGAAGTCACGGGCGATGGCATCATCTGGGCACGCGCTGCTTGGGCAGGCTGCCAGCGTTATCCCCTCCATTGGGGTGGTGACAGCGAAAGTTCGTGGGCTGGAATGGCTGGTTCGCTGAAGGGTGGACTACACTTGGGACTCTCAGGTTACGCTTTCTGGAGTCACGACGTTCCCGGGTTCCATTCCACTCCCGACTTCATGAACTCCCCGCTCGACGAACAGGTCTATGTGCGTTGGACTCAGTTTGGCGTATTCACCTCCCATATCCGCTATCACGGCACCTGTAAACGCGAGCCTTGGCATTATCCGCGCATCGCTCCTATTGTCAAGCGTTGGTGGAAACTCCGCTATCGACTGATTCCTTATATTGTCGAACAGTCAGAACAGGCTTGCTGTAGTGGACTTCCGGTCGTTCAGGCTCTGCTCATCCACCATCCGAACGACCGACAGGTATGGCATATCGACGATGAGTATTACTTTGGCCGTGAGTTCTTGGTATGTCCTGTGATGAATGTTGACAACCGTCGCGATATTTATTTGCCTGAAGGCTCGTGGGTCAACTTCTTCACTGGCGAACGCTTCGATGGAGGCCGCTGGTATTACGATGTCGAAGTGCCGTTCGACCAAATGCCTGTCTTCGTCCGTCCGGGTGCAACCATCAGGATGTACCCTCACGACGTTGACTCTACCGACGACATGAATCTCTCGGAATCCATTACCGTTGAAATCACAAACGACTTTAAAGGCATCGCATTATGAACACCCATTACATGCAGTCGCTCGACTGGATTATTCTTGCCGCCTATTTCCTCATCCTGCTGACTATCGGCATCTGGGCAAGTACGAAACGTAAGAAAGAAAGTTCCCTCTTCCTTGCCGGACGCTCCCTGCGTTGGCATCATATCGGTTTCTCCATGTGGGGAACCAATGTCGGTCCGTCCATGCTGATAGCTTCGGCTTCGGCAGGTTTCACGACAGGCATTGTCTCGGGCAATTATGCATGGTATGCCTTTGTATTCATCGCCCTGCTCGCCTTTGTCTTTACTCCCCGTTATCTGGGTGCCAACATCAGCACGTTGCCCGAGTTCATGGGCTTGCGTTTCGGACAGTCCACCCGCAATATCCTGGCCTGGTACACCATCGTCACCATCATCATCTCATGGCTTGCCCTGACACTGTTTGCAGGAGGCATCCTCATTCGTCAGGTCTTCGACATCCCGATGGGCATATCTGCGCTGGTGTTACTTGTTATTTCCGCTTTTTTCACCATGCTCGGTGGACTGAAGGCAGTAGCCTATACCAATGTTTACCAGATGATTTTGCTCATCGTCGTATCGCTGGCGCTGGTGATTGTCGGCCTTGATAGGGTAGGGGGAGTCTCTGCACTTGTCGCCAAGGTTCCTGCCGACTATTGGGTGATGTTCAAACCCAATTCCGACGAGGCATTCCCTTGGTTGCCCATCATTCTCGGCTATCCCGTTATGGGCGTATGGTTTTGGTGTACCGATCAGAGTATGGTACAACCTGTTCTTGCCGCCAAGAACCTGCGCGAGGGACAACTCGGCACTAATTTCACTGGCTGGCTGAAGATTCTCGATGTGGCCCTCTATATCCTGCCGGGCATCATCTGCTTTGCTCTCTTCCCGACACTTGAGAATCCAGATGAAGCCTACCTGACGATGGTCGAAAACTTGTTCCCTGTCGGTATGGTGGGACTGGTGTTTGCCGTCTTGACAGCCTGCTTAGTCAGTACCATCGGTTCGGCCCTCAACGCTCTGAGTACTGTCTTCACGATGGATATTTACGTTAAGAAACTGAATCCCAATGCCTCGCAGCGGCGCATCAACATCGTAGGCCGTTCGGTAACGGTGGTGGGCTCCCTGCTGGCTATTGTCCTCACCGTAGCCATTGATGCCATCAAAGGACTCAACCTCTTCAACGTGTTCCAGAGTGTACTGGGCTTCATTGCGCCCCCGATGGCAGCTGTCTTCCTGCTTGGCATCTTTTGGAAGCGCACCACAGCCCGTGCCGCTAACTTCACGCTGACCGTCGGTACAGCCTTCTGTCTCACCGTCGGCGTGCTCTACCTGTGGCCGCCACAGTGTTTCCAGTTCCCTTGGCCCCATTTCATGCTCCTCTCGTTCGAGCTTTTTGTCATCCTCGTTATCTCTATGGTAATCATTTCCCTGACTGACCGCGACAAGACACAATACGAAATACCTGCTCCCATTCACGAAAACTTCTCCAAACTCGCAATTGGCTTATGGACAGCCTTATCTGTCGTGATGATAGGACTGTACTTCTATTTCAATTGATATCCATATTATGCTTTGGCTTAGTCAGTGGGGGAGATAATTACTTAGAATGAAAAACTGCCCATTGTAGAAAGATCCGTGTTTGAATTTTATTATTGATTTCGCTCTATACAGACACTTCGGCCTTGATGTGAGGCCAGGGGTCGTATCCATCTAACTGGAAGTCCTCGTACTGGAAGTCGAAGAGTGAGTGGACGTCGGGCTTCAGCTTCATGACGGGCAAGGGACGCGGCTGGCGAGTAAGTTG
>JAEEGH010009013.1_pt1 | contig 23404 bp, 20 predicted proteins | sample 9134181 | NCBI WGS metagenome assembly JAEEGH01 (sample SAMN16246544, study PRJNA631951) | gut metagenome | biome: gut microbiome; feature: rumen; material: DP-attached | host: Bos | place: Iran: Karaj | collected 2018-10
ATAGATACCCTTCGGGTGTGTCATGGCACCCTCGTTTCCACCGCTATAGAGGTTACGAATCATACCGCGTTTCAGATTCCATGTCGGACGGATGGCCATCTCGGCTTTGTTATTACCACCAAAGAAACGACCAATCTGGAAAGCATCACTGCTGGGATAGGAGAAACCGGTATTGATTCGCATTAGTTGGAAACGAGCATCAGTCAGCAATTCACCGTCATCCTCTGTTGTGATTCTGGTGTCCTTGATGCTGTTGACCACCTTGGTAGGGTTGTCTAAACAGATGACGGTATTCCCCGTGATAGTGGCATTGTTACCACCACCGTATGCATAAACGATTGAACCGCCAAGGACTTCCAAGTAGGCTTTGCCGAGTTCAGGTGATGACAACTCATTCGTACTGGAAACCACTACCTCATTCGTCACTTTATCCTTGACAACCGTACCCGGTCCTGAGGGCTGGGGCTCATAAGTATAATAACCGTTTCCCCCGCCAAACAACTGACCGATATAAATGGGCAGGTTATTGTCAACCTCATCGGTCTTGACGTCGCCAACAGCCTTACCTTGAGGTATTTCATCACCTTCTTCATAATAAGTCGCAGGAGTGATGGGCTTTGAAGAGATGCGTACAAAGGCATTCCAAGTGTTTTTGATATCATTTTGGCCTTCTCCAGTACCTACTTCGGTCAGTTCTGAAGGAAGTGCAGTTGACGAGCCAATCGTTCCTGCGATATCATTTCCGCCATAAACGTAGTCGGCAAGGATATATTCAGAAGCATGTTCGCCGTCGATGTGTACAAAGGCACTACCGCCAACGTTAGCCATACGGGCTCCGGCAAATACCGCATGCAGATTGCCGGCATATACTGTAACCTTAGAACTTCCACCGGTATTGCCAGCATTACCGCCGCCATAGATGCTACCACCAATGGTAATCTGTGCCTGCATCAGTGTTGCAGACAAACAAAGTAGTAGGATGGTCGTTATTTTGCGCATTATCTTAATGTTCAATGTTCAATTTCCGATAGTTATCGTCGGATTGTCCAAGTCGGGGTCTGACAGCACATAGAGGTATGTCGGGTTGACGGTCAGGTTCACCAGCACCCGTTGTCCTCTGACAGCATTTAAATTTGGCAATTTGTTGGTTGCCGTGCAGTTTTGACGTATCAAGTTTCTCTTGCTGTCATACACGTCGTAGGTGCTAACCAGTGTCAGGTTTTCTGAAAGTGTCGGGACAAAGTAGGAGTTGATAGTCAGGAGCGTCGTCTTGTCCAGTGCCACGCCCTCGTCGCTGTTGTATATCTCTGTCGTGCTGCTAGTGCCTGACGGTGTGTAGGTTACGCCGGTGATGGGACTGACACCTGTCGTGTTATGCGTCAGCGAAATAGTGGCATTGACGCTCGCCTTGTCGGTTATCAGCTTCATGGTCTTCAGCTTGATGGTACGTAGACTGGCATACTCCGCGTCTATTTTCAGGCGGAACTGTGCAGCAGCATAGAGGTGGTCCATCAGCAGACTGATTTTGTAAGTCTCGACTTCTTCCATAGGGGTTGACCAGCTGAACTGCCCTTCTTTCAATCCTGAGTCCTTATCCTTGACACCTGTAATGATGCAAATATCATCTGTGGTGACGGGTTTAATACCTGTAATATTCAGTGTTGCTCCATTATCAGTGATAGATGTCAGCGTACTGTTCATCTCTCCCGTTTTAGGCATATAACCATATACAGTAAAGGTTTTATTTTTTTCCACCTCAAAGTATGCATTCCATTTGCCGGTGCTGGTGTTGTATGTGATTCTTTCCTCTTGTGGAGAAGCCCACTGTAACAGCATATAGACACCCATGTTTGTGTTCTTATCTGGGGTATAGGCAGTGAAACCTGTTGGTGCAGCAGCACGGTGTGCCAGTTCTTGATCTGTAAAGGGAGAGGCATACGACATCAGTTGCACCACCTTGCCTACGGGTTCATTGACCGTAGTAACCGTCTGTGCTTCGGGATTGTCCGAGGAACAGGCGCTTAGCAGCATAGCGGTGGCTATCAATAGGATGCCTATGTATTTATTCTTTATGCTCATTCTTTACTTCTTTACTGAACTTTACCAGTTATATAGTTCGTGATTGAATTCTTTCGTTGACCAGTCTTTCACATAGAGCGACTGCACCTGCAGATTGCCGCTGCCGGCATAGTAGGCATAGACTATCCAGGTGTGGTTGCGCTTGAAGTCGCCTGCCTGCTGCATGGCGAAGTCGACGGTCTGTGGTTCTGGAGTACCCTCACCAATGGTATAGGTAATGGTGCCTATCAGCTGCTTATCGCTCTCGCGCAGGTAGATGGGACCTTCCACTGTGACCTCAGGTGTCGCTTTACTTGCTGCTCCGTTAATCAGGTCTTCGTATGCCTGAGCTTCCTGATCTATATAGATATATTTGGTGGGGTCATCTGTCTCAGCGATATCACTAATAGTCGTTGACAGCAGCTCTTTCGCCTCGGTATTATAGGTCATAGACTCAGGTGCCTTGAAAAAATATTCCACTTCGGGAATCATGTCATCATTTATCTTGATGCTGGTGATGCTCACCTTTGGTTCTCCTGTAGTCTTGGCAAAGACGAAGCGCAATTTCGATACCGCACGCGTCAGTTCTACGGTGGAAACCGCACTGAGCGTACCTACACGCAGTGTCGGGGCATCGCCCACCACGGGCTGTGTTTCCAGCATTCCCGCAAACGGCAGACCGTCTGTCGGTACACTTCTTGTGTTCTGCTCCAAACCGAAATGTCCGTTAAGTCCGCCAGTAATCTTAGCACCGTCCAGCAAGGCTGCACGGGTGGTTTCCTTATTCAATGTTCCTATACCACAGTTGGCGCTGGTCACGTTGGCCATCACGTAGACGTTGACAGTGGGTTTTGGGGTTTTGCTGGCGAAATCGTCGCTGACTGGTATCTGGTAAGTAGTACCCACTCCATTATTCAGTGATGTCACATCTTTAGTACTGAAATAGCCCACGTAATTTCCTGTTGCTGACTCGTAGATCCAAATCTGCAGGCTGTCAATGGTGCCTTCGTTGGTGATGGCATCCACCTTGCCCACGTCGCCACGAGTGGGTGGTGCATTCTTTTTAGCTGCAGCCTGCTCAGGAGCATAGACATAGATGGCCAGTTTCGCCTGCTTGTGCGAAACTCCCGTAGCTCCGTTCTCTTCTGCTTCATCACTGGACGAGCAGGCAGCGCACAGCACCGTCAGGATGCTGCACAAGAGCCATTGGAGCAGGTATATATGTCTATTCTTTGTCATTTCCTATCTTAATTCCACATTCGTGGTCGTTGCCTGAATCCATTTGGTCACCACCTGCACGCCAACCTCCAATCGTGGAGCCAGCAGGTCGGGCATGCAGGTATAGGCCTTGGCGAGCGAGGTCACGCTCATCGACATGGTGGTGGTATAGTCTTGTGTGAACACACGCCCGGCAAAGTCGCCCTCTCCTTTATTGGCAGGGTCTGCCATGGCGATGAGGTAGAAACGGGCACCCGGATAGACGGTGCCGTCCTTGCCTGTAAACGCATTTCCTGTCTTGTTTTCAAACTCAAGGATGACGGGCACTTTCTCATTGACGTACGACTGGAGTACCAACGTGCTGGTCTTGTTTCCGTCAATGATGTTTGTGTCGTAGATGAAACGACCATCGACATCTGTTTGTTCGCCTTGTGGCTTCATGTTGAAACCTACGGTATGCTGCCCGCCAATGATAACACCGATAAGGGGGAGTGTTGTCATATTAGCATTGGTGGTTACTACTTCGTCTTTAGCATCCTTCAGCGTGGCACTCATGGTGGTCAGTGTAAGATCCAGTCTGCCAACACCATACTGGATGGGATTTTCTACGGCTACCGCCTTCGTATTTGTATTGACGGCATTGGAGCCGTTGTAGTATGTATCCAGGAAAGCATCCCAAGTTTGGGTATTTTCCTGGTAGGTTTTTTTCTTCACCTCTTCTGCTGAGGTGCGTATGGGACTATCTACAAAGAACATCAGTTCTGCAGGATAGGTATAACGGTTGATACCATTGATGTTATCGAGCGTAGTGGTGGTGGTGCGAACCTCAAACTTGTTGCCTGTCCATCGGATAACTGCTGCTCCGTCAGGCAGTCCGAGGGAGCGTGGGTAGGTGTTGGTGCTTATGTTTGTACCATCAATATTTGCGATGATAGCGGAGCTGAGGGCATCGCCTTTTGTTTCCAGCAGAGCCCTGAGTGCGGCTACGAATGCCTTGATATTAGCTGCTGCACCACTCATCAGTCCAGCACCTTCCGAACCCATACGGATGAAGTCCAGATAATAGCTCTTCAGTGTTGAGTCGTCTGTCGTGCTCCAACCTGTGGTGTTGGCAATAGTGGTCATATAGTTTGCCAAAGCTGTGGCATCTGCGTGTGCTTCCGTAGATTCACGGATAGAGGTCAGGCTAAACTGGATGTCAGCAGTCTTCTTGCGAACGGTAGGCAGTGGGCTCAGTTCACCATATACGGCAGGGTTAGTGGTCGATGGCTTTGTCGCCTTTCCATATACCAGCATACGGTCTGTACCTGTCATCAGGTGGCAGGTATTCACGTAGTAGGTGTTGTATTTCTCTGCATCGTACTTTTTCGCCAGATTGCTTTCGTTTGCACCCACGAGGTCTATCAGCGGGTCGTCGCTTGCTTTCACATTTTCTCCGTCAGTGCGGAAAGGAATGGCTACCAATTTCTCCATACCTTGGAATGTGGCGGCTCTACGGCTGGCGGTGGCTGACACCCGACGGGGCATGGAAGCCTTATTGCCAACACTCACTAACAGGTCAACCTGTTGGGCTACCTGCTGGCAATAGGGGTCATCAGCTTTATCATCTACAAAAGAGCATGATACCATCACCATGCCCACCAGTAGATAATATAGGATGTTTTTAATGTCAGTCATTTCGCACGCGTACATTATATATATTATAGTGGTACATCATGACTTCCACCGTTGTTCCAGTCAAGCGTTACACTGACACCAACGGTATGGTCATCTGTCTGTACGGCACCCTCGTCTGTGACATAGCCTTTGAAAATCATCAGTTGGCCAGCGCGTATGGATTTACGGATACCAATGACGGTCTGAGTGACACTGCCATCAGCCCTGGTGATATAGGTGATGAATTTCCACACTGGCCCGTCACTGTCTTCCCCCATAAAAGGTTCCGTGGTCTCGACAACGCTACGCGTCATATTGACAGTAGAAGGTTCGCGAGAAGGGAACATCACCGAACAGTAACAGACCTCGTGACTGTCTTCGGCACGCACCTGCTGAGTTCTCACAATGGGGTCGTGAGCAGCAAACACATAGGTGCTGTCGCAGATATTAAACTGTGAGGCGAAGCCCGTAGAGAATACTTTCAGGCTACTGATGTCATGACCACGAGGATCAATAACCAGTGCAGCGGCACAGTTGGCCATATAGAGAGGGACATGGAACGGCTGGCCGACACCTTCAAACAGCGTCATGGGCTGGCGGGCTGTAAACAGTCCTGTGGTATGCGAGGCGATGGTGTCAGCAGCAGAACTGCCGATGACGGTAGAGAGACTCGACTGAGGGCAGAACCCGTCCCCATTGAGACCCACCACGGGGTTGTCTTCCACGTTGGCTACGGCAAGGTGCATATACTGAGGCATAGGCAGATAGAGCGTATAGCGCTGCCGGGGGGCATCCATGATGTGTTGATAGTGCTGCAAACGTGGCATGGCACCCTCCGTATCGTAGAACGACAGGTCAATGTCGTGGGCATAGTCGGAGAAGATACCGCTGAGGTGCTCCTTCAAAGCATGGGCCAAACCAACCTCCAAATCCGTCGACAACTGCGTCTTGATTTCGGTGGTCATATTGGTCACCAGACACAGCTCATAGTCCAGCTCGTAATTGCTGTTTCTTTCACCAAGTACGTCGTCAATCAATGAACAACCTGATAGCAACATTGTTGCCAATGCTGCCATCAATAGTTGTTGCATGATATAACGACTTGTTTTCATTAATTGCCACCGAGAATCACGTTATCGAAGCTCAAACCGGCACGCCAGTTCAAATCAACACTCAGACCGAGTGAGGTTTGTGAAGAGCGCAAATCAGGAACGGTGCTATACGCATTCTGCAAAGAGTTCTCACCAATCGTAAAGGTAGCTGTGGTCATATAATCCTGAATGAATATTCGAGGAGTCTCGGTTGTTGCGCCAGATGTGTAAGGCGGTATAGCATAGAAAGATGGCCAGGTAATGGTTGGAGAAGCAGGCATATTCAGCCTACCAACCAGATAGAACTTGCTGCCCTTGGGGATAATGCCACCCTTACCATAGAAATCCTTTTCATTACCGTTTTGGAACTCAAGAGCAACCAAAACATTATTCTGAGCACCTTCTCCTGAGTTGTAGTTGTCAAACACTAATGTATAGTTCTCACCACCTGTACCCGTAGGTATGCTACCAGATCCTGCAATTTTATTGTCATAGATAACGTAATTTTCATTTTCTGAAGCACCAGTCTTAGCCAAATAGTTCCAACCCAGTTGCTTGTACTGTCCACCAATGAGTATACCTGTTAGTGTGAATCCTCTTACATCAGAAGTAGAAAGCTCTTGGTTGGCCTCAGTTGGGACAAGCTCATTACGATTATCTTTAAATGTCACACTTGACTGAAGAGCCACTTTGGTTTGCAACATAGCAACACCATAGTTGATATTGTTCTTTACAGCAACACTACGGGTCGTAGAAGTTACCTTACCTACTGACCAGCCAGTTCCCCAGCTGCCATCAGCATCCCAAGGATTATAGCCGTTAGGATAACTACTTGCCTCTACTTCTGCATCATTAACACGCAGCAAGCTATTGTCAAAATAAAGCAGCTCTGCTGGATACATATATTTCGCAGGATTCAGAGTGCTGCTGATATCAATCAATGACTGGCTTGGACTATTATAGCTGAATCCATTATTGCCACTTTCATCATAAGCAGTGAAGAAAAGCTGAGATACACCATCAGGAAGTTTAAAAAAAGATGGAAGGTTAGTAATCATATTATCGGTAACTCCTCCGAAATTTGATTCTATTGTAGCATTAGTATATCCTGCATTGTCGCACAAAGCCTTATAAATAGAACCCTCAGTGTATCCTTCAGTGGCAGAATAAGTGCCTAGAGTTTTAAATGTAGTAATTTTTTTACTGTCGCTGTCATAAACAAAATAATAACCTATACGAGAGATTATATCATAAGCTAAGCGCTGTGCATTGAGTTCATTATCGTCCAGCGCTGTAGCCCCGTAAGTTTCCAGTGCTGTCTTATAAATATCGTCTACCATGCTTAACACCGCAGAAGTTGAGCCCGCACGTATTGCAGTGCTTGAGGTCGTAAATCCTGTTGCTGCATTGTAAAGTTTTGCCAATTTTTCCTCCAATGCTGTCATAGTTCCAGTTGCTGATGCAAGTCCTCTCCAACTCAATGCTGGCAGGTCTAGATTTTGCGAATATCCATTTACAGTATAAGCTTCTGATCCTATAGCTCGTGCATTTACTTGGCTCAACATGATTCTATTTAGGATAACAGCTACCAACTTGCAGGTGTTGCTATAAACTGTAGTGTTATTTCCCAAACGAGAAACAAGATCAAATGTGGTGTTTTCTACTTTTCCCTCTGGTGCAACATTGTACACTGTCTGACCATTCTCCTCCGTATCATTATTAGGGAGAGCACGACCATAAACAAGCATGGCATCAGTGGTAAGAGGCAATGTCAACTCAATCACACGATGAGAACTGTTATTAGCATTATTATTAGATGCATCTACTCCTGTATTATCTACCGAATTAGCACCATAAAGCGCACCTAAATTATAAATTTTTACTTTCAATCCAGATGCCGCACTCCAGTCGTCCGTTGTTGCTCCTCCAGAATAGGGAGCCATTTGATCATTGATGCCCGTTGCTAAAGAAACAAGTTTAGCATCCGTCATGCCACGGAAGTTTTTGCCCGTCGAGGTGCCGTAGTCTCTCTGCACTGTAGCAGCACTCTGACGTGTTACATCATCTCCTGTGTTAGCAGCTACGTTCAGCACAAACTGAGTAGTTACCTCATTCTTCTCCGAATTGTAATTCGGATTGTTGTTCTCCGCAACAGCGTCATCGCTTCCGCTGCAACCGGTGAACATCGTTGCGCCTGTTAGTGCTATCGCACCCATCAAGGCATAATTAATAAGCTTTTTCATAATAAAACGTTTAATTAAATTAATTAATACTATTTGTTGTTTTCGTTTGTCTATAACGACAGGAGTCTTGGGGTTCCGGAGGAATGTTTGTTGTTTTCGTCAGTCCATAACGACGTGAGTCTTTCGATTTCAGAGGAATGTGGTAGACGAAGTTCAAGCCCAGCTGCGGCAACAGGAAGAAACTTTTGTCATTACCAATGGGATCCCAGTCATCACCACGATTGTTGATCACAAAGCGGTCGAACCAGGCATAGCCTATAGCCAAGCCACCGAAAGCTTCAAACGTCCAGCGACGCCCCAAGCGCCAGGAGTAGCCGTAGAAACCACCGAGGGCAACCAGGTCTCCCTGTCGGCGCTCGTCCTTCACGCCTTTATAAATCACAAAATCACTATAGCCTGCGTTGAAATGGCTGTAAATGGCATTTATACCAAAGAAATGACCTATCTGCAAAGAGTCCGTCCAATGGCGTACCTCAGGCGATATCAACAGATGGCGCCACTTGGTCTTGGTCAGGTTGCCTATGGGCCAATGACGAAAACCTCCTGTCACGCCTATTGACCATTTGGGCGACACCTGAACGGCCAATTGAAGATTTGGTGTCAGGGTTGCGTCATACAGCAGATTATTGCTGATGGTGACCTCTTGGGCAAAAACAGGGGTCATCATCAAACATATTAATGCTGACATGATAGCATTTCTAAACATATCCGAATCGTGTTTATGATTTTAATACATTTTAATATTGCAAAAATACATATTAAATATGTAATGAAAACGCTTATTAACAATTTGTCCTTTTCTATTTGTCAGAAAGCGTTATCATTTTGTCGGATTAGCCCTACAAAATGTCATCATCTGATAACAAACAAGGGGTGATAGTTAGGCGTCTTCCAGAAACTTGCGGAATTCGGAAGGAGTCATGCCATAGACATTTTTGAAGTTGCGGATAAACGTGGCAGGACTCTTGATTCCACACTCTTCAGAGATAGCTCCCAGCGTATATTCAGGGTGCTTCCTCATCAGAAAGACCGCATATTCCATACGCTTGGTGTTAATATATCCTGATACATTGGTACCTACCAGGTTCTGGAGAAGTGTGGGCAGCGTGTTCTTGTCTACACAAAAGAGACGCACCAAATCGTCACGGCCAAAGGAGGGATTGGTAAAAAGACGTTCCTTCATGATACGTTTATCAACTTCCTTGAAGCGGCTTAACTCCTCGATGGTGACGTTCCCGACTTCATTTTCGTCCATTTCAACGGAATTTCCGTTCTCAATGACAATGTTTCGATAGTGCATGAGACGACGTACGGTGTCCGTCATTTGACGGTTTTTCAGTCGAATGGCGAGTGTCTGCCGTAACATGAGGAGGAAGACCACGGCCAACATCAGTATACAGGCAATGATAATCGTGAGTCGTTCATGATGTTTGGCAATTGTACGCTCGTTGTCTATCACCCGATGTACCTCATCGCTCAAGTCGTTCAGCGAACGAGCAGCCAGAGTATCGGCAATCCTGCTGGTGACAACATAGCACTCAGCAGCACGACGGTATTCTCCCATAGCGTAATAACAGTCACCCATCTCATCCATCAGACGCTGCATGTTACGCCCTATCGTGTCACCATCCTCACAGATATTCTTTCTGGCTGCTTCCAGGAACTGCATAGCTTCGGCATTCAACCCTCGCTGGCGGTAGTAAACCAGCAGGGCGTTACCACAAATGGGGTCGGTAAAAGGAGTGATAGCATTATTTGCATAGATACGGTCAGCTTCTTCCAGACGTCCCATCTTGGAGAGAATCTCTAAGCGGATAATATAGACGCGCAAAAAATTGCGATGATGCCATTCTTGAGAGTGGCATTCCTTCGACATATTGACATATCGCTCATGTTCCTGCGATATGCGTAGCGCCTCGTCGTATCTGCCATCTGTACAATACATTTTTGCAAGGATGCCATAGAAATTAGCCACTTCATGGTTCTTATGCACATAATCGGTATGCTTCATCATTTCTATGGCATGAAGAACAACCTGAATACCTTCTTGTTTCTGACCGAGGGCGTGCAGTCGTTTGCCGCGCATTAATAGTGCCATCGCTGTATGCATAGAGTCGCCATGTTCCTTGGCAAAAGTATAGAGACGATAGGAAGTCTCGGGCATCTCTTTCCAATGCTTCAATACATCGTGTGTCCGCATGATGCGTTCCAGTAGTTGCGTCTTCATGGAGACATCTTTTTCTACTAAAGGACAGCTATATGCACGCTGAAAATATTGTAAGGCATTGTTGTAATTCCAGTTCAATCGACAGGAGTCGCCCTTAGCCATCAGCACCACAACAGAATCAGGAATGGACGCGGCCGCCGCCATTCCTATTGTCATCATCATCAATAAACCACACCATATAATTCTTCGAGAAACCATAGGTCGTAATTTTTCGAAGAACAAAGATAATGAAAAAGGGGGAAAGGTGTAACGAGAATACTACAAATTTAAAATATTTTTACATTATTTATCCCATCGGCAGTAGGGGTTAACACGCAGCTGACTGTTGTAATAACGGCGGTCGCCAGTAACCTCCTGACCGATAAAGGCAGGCTTTTCAAACGCTTCGTCCTCCGACGCCAGCTCTACCTCGGCAACCGTCAGCCCTTCGTTGTCGCCTGCAAATTCGTCAACCTCAAAGGTGTGGTTTCCTGCCTTGACGAGCCAGCGTGTCTTGTCGATAATGCCCGGGTCGCAAAGTGTCAGCAACTTGCGGGCATCGTCTAACGGAATCTCCTGTTCAAACTCATAGCGCGAAAGACCGCCATTGAGACTGGGGCCTTTAATAGTAATGTACGCGCGTTCATTTCTTATACGTATACGAACAGTACGTCCTCGCTCGCTACAGATGTAGCCTTGCTGGATGTGACTCTTTGAAAAAGCCTCGTGCTTGTACGAATCGTCAAGCACGAGGAATTTGCGTTCAATCTCTAAAGCCATTTTTACGACATCATGCTGAAAGTCCAGATTAAATAGACGACAGCCAGGATAATGAGACCGGCAAAAATCCAAGTCACGACTTTCTTTCCCTGTTCTTCCTGTTTCTTGGCGTAGGCTTCACGCTTCTTGATTACTTTCTTGTTCATAGTTAATGTAATATTTAGTATTTAAATAATTAGTTTCAATCCTTCAATTCTTCAATTCTTCCATCCTTCATTCCTCGTCCGTAACGGGGAACTCCATCAGGTAGGCCTTGATGAACTCATCTATCTTGCCGTCCATCACACCGTCGACATCGGAAGTCTGGTAGTTGGTGCGGTGATCCTTGACGCGGCGGTCATCGAAGACGTAGGAGCGAATCTGACTGCCCCACTCTATCTTCTTCTTGCCAGCCTCTATCTTGGCCTTAGCCTCCAAGCGCTTCTGCATGGCACGGTCGTAGAGTTGCGAGCGCAGCAAGGCCATGGCACGCTCCTTGTTCTTAGGCTGGTCGCGGGTCTCGGTATTCTCGATGAGGATTTCCTCTTCGGCTCCCGTGTCAGGGTCGGTGTACCAATAGCGCAGACGGACACCCGACTCCACCTTGTTGACGTTCTGACCACCGGCACCGCTGCTTCGGAACGTATCCCATGAGAGCTTGGCAGGGTCAACATACACCTCAATGGTGTCGTCGACCAGCGGACTGACAAATACCGATGCAAACGACGTCATGCGCTTACCCTGCGCATTATAGGGTGACACACGCACCAGACGGTGGACGCCATTCTCGCTCTTCAAGTAACCGTAGGCATACTCGCCACCTTCAATCTGCATGGTGACGCTCTTGATGCCTGCCTCGTCACCATCCTGCAAGTTGGCAATAGAGACTTTATAGTCATGAGCCTCAGCCCATCGCTGGTACATACGCATCAGCATCTGCGCCCAGTCCTGAGCCTCGGTACCGCCAGCACCGCTGTTGATTTTCAGTACGCACTCCATGGGGTCTTCCTTCTGGCGCAGCATGTTCTTCAGCTCCAGAGCCTCAATGGCCTCCACGGCTTTCTTGTAGTCGGCATCGACCTCGTCTTCCGTCACCATCTCCTCCTTATAGAAGTCGAAAGCTAACTGCAGCTCGTCGGCGGCAGTACGCACTTCCTGATAGCCGTCAAGCCACTTCTTGATGCCCTTGACTTTCTTCATCTGCTCCTCGGCACGCTTCTGGTCTTCCCAGAAGTCAGGAGCCTGCGTACGAAGATCCTCCTCCTCGTACTCCATCTTCTTCTCGTCTATCTTCAGATATTTGTACAATGCTTCCGCACGGTCCAATACGTTCTTCAGTTGGTCTGCTGTAATCATATTGAATGGCTCATTTGATTAATCGACATACATCTGGTCGATTTGTTCTTTGTAGTTTTCATTGAGCACGCGACGGCGTATCTTCAATGTGTTGGTCAGCTCGCCCTTCTCCATGGATAGCGGATTGGGCAGTAGCGTGAACCGCTTGACCTGCTCGTAGTGTGCCAACTGCTGCTGCAGGGTGTCAATGCGCTCCTTCATCATCTCGATAATAAGCGGATGCTGACACAGCTCCTCGCGGCTGTTGAAGGCAATGCCGTGAGCCGTTGCATACTCTTCCAGCAAGGCATAGACGGGAATAATCAATGCCGAGACAAACTTACGCTGGTCAGCGATGATGCATATCTGGTCGATGTATTTGTCGACCAACAGCTTCGACTCTATCATTTGCGGCGCAATGTACTTACCGTTCGATGTCTTGAACAAGTCCTTGATGCGCTCCTTCAGGAAGAGCTCCCCATTCTTCAGATAGCCTGCATCGCCCGTCTTGAAATAGCCGTCTTCCGTAAAGGCCTGCTTGGTCAGGTCGTCACGGTTGTAGTAGCCCTTGGTAATCGTCGGACCCTTGAGCAGGATTTCGCCCTCTTCGCTGATTTTGATGTCAATACCCTCGATGGGGATACCGACACCACCAACAGTAAAGGGTTCGCCTAAATGGTTACAACTGACCGTGGCCAGACTCTCTGTCAGACCGTAGCCCACAACCATGTTGATGCCGATGCTGTGTACAAACTCCTCGACGTGGGCACTGACGGCAGCACCTGCCGTGGGGAAGAAGTGGGCATTCTCCAGTCCCAACTCCTTACGCACCAGCGAGAAGACGGTACGGTTGAGTACCTCGTACTCCAAGTGCAGTGCCATGGGCGGCTTCTTGCCTAAGCTCAGGTATTCTATGTTGTGCCTGCGGCCTACCTCCAAGGCGTGCAGGAACAGTTTGCGCTGTACGGCGCTGGAGTGCTCTATCTTGTCCATCACGCCCATGTAGACCTTCTCCCAGAAGCGGGGCACGGCCGACATACAGGTGGGATGCGTCTCACGCATGGACTGCTGCACTTGCAGGGGATAGGTGTTGACAATCAGGGTTGCACCTTCCGTCATGCACAAGATAGCCCAGCCGCGCTCAAAGATATGGGTGTAGGGCAGGAAATTCATAACGCGGTCATTCTCGCCCACCGGCACACACTTGTCGTTGGCAATGAAGGCGGCACGGAACTGACCGTGGGTCAGGATGACGCCCTTTGAGTCGCCCGTAGTACCACTGGTATACAGAATGTTGGCAATATCGTCGAAGGTAGCCTCGCGCTGCAGGTTCTCCACCTCGGTCTGTCGGGGCAGGTTCTCGCCCAACTTCAGGAAGTCGCTGAAATAAATGGCGTTGGCATCATTGTCGGCAATGGCCACCTTAGGGTCAAAGACAATGATGCGCTCCATCGTAGGACACAGCGAGAAGATGCGGCGGGCCTTGTCGTACTGCTCCTGCTCGCCAACGAACAAGAAACGCACCTTGGCGTCGTTTACCATAAACTGTATCTGCTGCTCCGAACTGGTGGCATAGAACGGAATGGTCACGGCGCGTATGCCCCATGCTCCGAAGTCACACACGATGTACTGCACGGAGTTTTGCGAGAAGATGCCAATGTTCTCCTGCACCTTCACGCCGATGTTCAACAAGGCGTTTGACACCTGCTTCACCGTCTGCGAAACCTGGTTCCACGACAATGACTTCCATTCCTTGCCGCCAAAATCCTGATAAATCAGCATCTCGCGGTCACCATACTTCTTGGCCTGATCGTGTATCAAGACCGACATGTGGCTGTTTGTCTGCATAGCTCATCTGTGAATTTAGCAGCAAAATTACAAAAAAAATATGAATTACATAGATGTATTATGAATTATTTCTTAATTTTGCAGCAATTATGGACATAAGTCAATATACCACAGAGGCTGTAGCGCTGTTAGAGCGACTTATCAGCACACCGTCAGTGAGCCGCGACGAAGCACGCGCCGCCGACATCTTTGAAGCCCAGGTACGTCAGTGGGGACTGCCCGCACGCCGCATCGGCAACAATATCCTTATCCATGACGACATAGACCCGCAGAAGCCTACACTGCTGCTCAATGCCCACATCGACACCGTGAAACCCGTCAGCACCTGGACGCGTGACCCCTTCACGCCAACCCGTGAGGGCGACCGTCTCTACGGGTTGGGCAGCAACGACTGCGGCGGAGGACTGGTCAGCCTGTTGGCTGCCTACCGCTATCTGCACGACCAGGCAGCAACGATCCCGCTCGCTTGCAACCTCGTCTACTTAGCCTCCTGTGAAGAGGAGGTCAGCGGTGCCGGCGGCTTCTCGTTGGCACTGCCCGAGCTGCCGAAGATTGACGTCGCCATCGTGGGCGAGCCCACAGGCATGCAGCCCGCCATAGCCGAGAAGGGACTGATGGTCATCGACGGCATAGCCCGCGGCAAGAGCGGCCATGCAGCCCGCAACGAGGGCATCAATGCCATCTACGAAGCCTTAGACGACCTCGTGTGGCTGCGCGATTACCGCTTCAAGAAAGAGAGTCCGCTGTTGGGGCCTACCAAGATGACGGTCACCGTCGTCAACAGCGGCACGCAGCACAACGTCGTTCCTGACGAGTGTCGCTTCGTCATCGACGTGCGCACCAATGAATACTATCAGAACGAATACCTTTTCGCCTTCCTTCAGAAGCACATGAAGAAGTGTGAACTCAAGGCCCGCTCTTTCCGTCTCTCGTCCTCACACATCGACGTCACCCACCCCTTGGTACAGCGCTGCCTGGCATTAGGCATGACACCCTTCGGCTCCCCCACCCTCAGCGACCAGGCCCTGATGCCCTTCCCCTCATTCAAGTTAGGCCCCGGCGACAGTGCCCGCAGCCATAGCGCCGACGAGTTTATCGGCATCAGCGAAATAGCCCATGCCGTCGAGACATACCTCAAGATGGTAAATCTCTGATTTGTTTCATCTTCTCTCCCTGCTTATTACGCCCTTACTACCTATTTACTATATAAACAACTGCAAAGGGACATCTGTTCATCGTTAAAGTGCCGGACTCCTAAATATGAAGGAGAACCGTGACATCCGAAGTTCGCCGCTTCGGATTTTTTTGTCGGTTTCCTTGCAACTTTCAGGAATAATGCTTATCTTTGCGGCAAAAACATTGATACGAAAGCTATGCCTAAGATTCTCATATATATTACTGCAAAGATTATTTGGCAATTCCTTTTCTGGAATACAGACTATAACGAAAATCGTGCACATGTCCATGTTGGTAAACGCAGTACAGAGCATCTATGTAAAATATGGCTGGAACCAGTGGTCGAGATAGATAAACAGGGAGATTTAACGGATGCTCAAGTCCGAGAAGTATTGGCAATTGCTACAGAGTATCGTGAGAAGCTGCTTCATCAGTGGCAGCAATTCAAAACGGGCAAAAGAATAAGGATTATAACGGTAAAGAAAACGAAATAACACGAATATGTACAAGAAAGAAGGGTATTGGGATGTGACACCCAAAATCAAAAGTTTGTCATTCCCTAAAAAAGGAAAGTTCCAAGTAGACCTCCAGGATGGCCGTTCTGTTATCATGCCAGTATCGGCGTTTCCATCGCTGAAGAAAGTTCCTGTCAAAGAGCGTGATAAATGGTACTTGATGGGTGGTGGCGTGACATGGGATTCATGTCCAGAGGTTATCCATATTGAGCAGATTCTGGGTAATTACCAGAACTATGCACATGAAGTAGTAGCATAAAGATTAAAATAGCATTATCGTCTAACCTAATCATACTGTGTATAGTATAAACGAAAAGACAGGGTGGATCAGAGAACCGCATCCCGTAATTTAATAATCTAATGCGGAAAAGAGGTTTGGGAGGCCTACACTGGCGATTCAACGGCGGCCTCCCGATATTAATTGTTCAAGTTCTCATTTTACCATTGAACACCTCTATCATCCGATGGGTAATCTTCGGTAGCATTTCCATAAGACTGTCCAAATCATTCTCTTCAAAGAAGAATATCAGCACCTCGCTTTCTTTCGTTGCTCTGTTCTCAACCTTGCCGGGGTGCAATGCAGGCATGGTAGCTACAAATTCGTTGGCCTCCCTACGCAGAATTTCCAACCGGTGCTTTTTGTAAGCGACTTCATCTTCCGACGGATCAGCATACTGATTCAGTCGAATATAGAATTTCCCTGAGCGAATATCCACCCGCCAAAATAAGCCTTCCCAGTAACCGTCTTCCTTTCTCGCAATATCTATCTGTGTCCAAGGCCGTCCATAACTGGTTCCATTCCTTATTTCAAGATACGGAACGCCCTGTTTAGTCATATTCTCCACGATGGCATCGCATAAGTATTTCTGAGCGTCAGCACTCCTAAGTACATTGTAGTCATGCTTCACGAAAATTCTCTCATGATATGAATTGATTTCCTGCACAAACGTGGCGGTGATATACTCGTAGTACATCTTTATCAGCGGGTGTAGGTCAACCATCTTTTCCAACGTGGACGACATCATGTTGGCATTGATGATCTCATACCGCTCGCGGGATACCTCCTGCTCCTCCTGTGAATTCACATACGCCAGTTTGTAGTAGAAGTAGCGGTAGCAGTTGGGGTAGGTTTCCTTGTATCGGGCTAATTGTCCGCTATGCGGCATGCTCCAAGTTTTGTCCTCAAACAATACCGAATGTTGTTCGTCATTGTCCTCAAAACGGAATGTCAGTAGTACATCAACATTATTCTCTTGACGTTTCAATTCAACAGGGCCAATAGCTCTGCCACAATCCTCTTTCTTCAATATCAATCTATCGAAGAAAGTCTGCTTATAAACCATGTATTCCTTATCAGAGTCAAGGAAATAAATGAGCCATACAAGGAAAGCATCCGTCGTCAGTTCCTTGGGCGCATGAAAGAAAATGTTTGTTTTAGTATCCATAATTGTTTTAATATACTTATTCCAATATTTCGTTAAGATGACTGCTAAGAAAGTTTATTATATAGCTCAAATATGTTATAAACATCTATTTCTTTTCTATTATATCAATAGCAATTGTTAGCTTTCCATTATCATTCAAGTAGTACGTTAATAACGCCTTCACTTTAGTATCTGTCGTATAAAGCATCATTTGCGTACCATTCAATCGCTCTGCATTCACGGTTTCTCGATTGTATTTGTGATAATAGTCGCTCTCCAGTTGTTTGATATATTTCTCAGCTCTTTCTTGTTCCTCAGCCGAAGGCATAGAATTGGCGAGGCGATTCGCAGCCCGATTAACCGCTTTTGCTGTTTTTTTTAGCTCAGCTATTTGACGGTCATATTCGGTTTTCGATATTCTTCCACTTGCATATAGATACCTTAATCTTTGTGATTCATCTAATACTGTGCCAGCCCCAACCATTATACCCAAATGTGCCCAGTCCAATGCATCAGCTTTGTGGTTTCCACGTTTCTTTAAATTATAGAGAACCCACTCCTGCGTTCCCCGACTTTCTGATTTGATATTATAAGCGTTATGCTCAAAGTCATAAAGCATTAAAGCCTTTTCAAGAGAATCTGCTTCAAAACCCTTATATTGTACACCTAAGAGATTCTTTTTGTTATCTGTCACATACCATCCCTTTCCTGGAATTGGAAACTCTAATGGATAAAATTGATATTCTGGATATTTTTCACTCTTATAATAATTTGTCTCAACAGGATATGATGTTTGGACATGTTTCAGGCCATCATCATATTCATAACCTCTCATATTTTGTAACCACCACCATTCTGCATAACCAATCCCCTTGTATTTTGGATTACGAATAGAAATAGCAGAATCTGAAAGAATTGGATTTTTGAAAAAGATTTCTTTGTTGCGTTCCCTTGTTTCAAGCACACTATTCTCGAATCGATTGGATGCTTCTTTATATTTAGATGTATTACCACTGGCATAACCTATAAAACAATCAGGAATTTTTATATTGAGGTTGTTTCGCGCCATACTCTCAGATTCTCGCCCTATAACTCCATTTCCATTAACAAATGCTTTTAAAAACTCTACAGTGTCTGGTATTGCAAGCACCTGCTTTAATGAGTTTTCTTCTACTGTCATTTCATCCTCGAACTGTTGGATTGCAGCCATACTATATTTCCCAATTTTGCATTTAATTTTCTCTTTTTCCCCATTTTCCCCACCAAATTTTTGCATAATCTTCCAATATACATTTCGTTGGACTTCATTCTCTTCTTTCAATTTTTTTCCTTCTTGTGCTTTGATTTCTGCTATATGTTCGCGAATTGTATTCAGAACCGACAAACGAAACTCAATATACTTACGTTTTTCTTCGGTATTCTCCTTTTTATTGATGGTGTCTATAACTGTAATATATGCACTGAGTTTTTGCTTAATTATCTTATTACCAATATAAAACCGTCCTTTTTTTCCTGGATGATTAGGAACGGAGTATTCCACCCAATCATTATTGTTAGGATTGAGAGAAGTCAACTTATTATTGTCTATAGGAAAGAATGTCACGGTGGAATCATTTTCGTTGAAACCGGAAGTTTCATACTTGTAGCCATTATAATCAATGTTTTGGGCTACAGAAAATTGCAGCATCATCAGAGTACTGCAAGTCATAACAATCTTCTTCATAATCTTGTCTTTTTTAATTTATTTGTTTCATATAATCGTGTTCAGATGACATAAATACGCACGACATCATAACAATAGAAGCGTGGAGCTGATTATCCACTTCTTCTGACGGAGGCCGTAGGAATTGCCTTGTAATGTAGATGCAGTAACCAGTCCACGCTATACGCGCGAACCGTTATCACTTTCCTTGCATTACATTGGAAGTTTCCTACGTTTCCGTCAGCAAGTCGAGCATAACGCTTCGTTGTTTAAATAAGTCTTGTTCCGAAGAACGCTGCAAACTTACATAAAATATTTGAATTACACAACAGTCTTGATAAAAAAGTAAAGACCACCCCCCTTCTTTTCCGTTGTGAAAGTGACCTCCGTCACTCTATTTCCAATATCTTTGTGATGTTTTGGGGAATCATGGGTATTTCCATAATAAGTTGATTTTTCATGTTTTTCATCGAAAAAAGGCTCATATCAATCTCATACAAAGAATTTTGAAAAATAGGCTGACACGCTGACACAACCACGATAAATAAAAGGCGTACAGCGTCTTAAAGGGAGACACACGCTGACACAAAGGTGACACATTTTCTAGAGTGTTCTCGCGCACGGCACGGTTTAGTCTCATCTTGAGTTGATTCCATTTGATTATGAGCTCACTGATAAAGTGGCTCCTTTTCGGGAGGGTTTACACAAATTAACCCTATTGTAAGGTTGTCCAATTGATTTAAATGGCAATATTTTTGCAAAATGTTTAATGTTTTTACTTTATCGACTAGTTTTGGGGTAGAAATGGTCTTTTAAGGCCATTTATCCCTTATATTTCATAATTTTCTGGATATTCGACATGTAAATGGCCACAGCGGTCTGCATCGTCATACTTTCAATACCGTACGAGATGTTCTGTTTCATACCTAGGTCGTTCTTCAAATGTGCGTTGAGCGGCTCTATCCGTTTTCGCTTCTTCATTTTCTGCTTAAACTCTGGTGTCTTCTCAAACTCAATCTGCTCTTTGTGAGCATCGGAGAGGATAGTAACTGTATAAGTCTTGTAATTTCCACCTTTATAGCATCCTTCGCGAAGAGGGCACTCTTGGCATTTCTTGACATCAAAAAAGTAACTTACCTGAGCATTCTTATACGAGCGTTTCGTCTTTCCGTTGGCATCATACGTTCTTGGACGTTCCTTGCTATAATACTTATAATAGGCCAGTTCGCCTGCTGGGCACATATATGTATCTGCATCTTTGTTGTAATGGAATCCTGAGTCTATCCCATTTCGGTGACCTTGCGTAATTATAGGGTTCACGGGAGCAACCACTTTTACCTTATCTCTAAGTGCGTCGAGGTTGTCTTTACCTGCATAGGCAGCGTCAGCAATCGCACTCTCCACTTCAAGACCATTCTGTATGGCCTGTTCCACAAGCGGTACGAGGTAGTCGCCATCAGAGGCTTCGCCCGAGGTCACAGAGGCAGCGACAACGATGCTTTCAGGAGTCATTCCTATATGAGCCTTGTAACCGAAGAATGACTTTCCCGGGCCTTTGCTTCCGAACTTGGCTCCTTTGTCTTTGGATATATGCGACAGATGCTCCATGTCTTCAAGCCCTTCCTTGAGTAGGCTTACCTTGTTTGCCACCGCCGGAACCTGGGCAATGCCGTTACCCTCGAGAGAATCAATGAGTGCTTGGCAATACTCTTTCATAACTTCAATATCTGAATCCTTGCCACACGCAGGAAGGTCTTCCTTATGGAAGTTTTCTCCCCAAAACGGCTCACAAGCCTTAAGTATCTGCCCAACCATTTTACGCAGGTAGTCAATAGGGTTATAGGCTATGGATTTTGCCAACTCATGAGTGGCATCCACAATTATATCGCTCTTTCGTTTGATGATTCCTTTTGCAATGGCCATCGCGACACTCTTGGATATCAGCAGGCTCAGCAGGTCTACATCCTGCAGGCGCTGCCTGCGAAACTTGGAGAGCAATGAAGGATCTATTACGTCATCTTCAGGATTGAGCCCCAGAAAGAACTTGTATGACATGTCTGTATACGCACGCTTCACCAAATCCTCATCGGAGGCTGGATGCATGGCCTTTAACATCAGGTACTTGAACATGCGGACAGGATCCTCTGCAGAGCGTCCCATGCCTACAGAATACTTGTCTTGCAGTTCCTTGCGAACGAAGGAGAAGTCTATCTCCTCATTCATGCGACGGAATATGTGGTCACGCGGAATGAGTATGTCATAGATGCGCGCATATTCGCTCAATCGGGTTTGCTGATAATCTCCTAGCATAGCTGAAATTTTCCGATAAGATACTAAAAATCAGCGAGATACACAAACATTTAGAGTTAATAATGTATAATAATTTGATTTTTCTCACTAACCCAGTCAACGGAGCTCAACTGTTAATGCAGTTAACATTATGGACTTTTTCAGTGAACTCGATTATGGAGGGCTCTGAAAAGAAGGGGCAGGCAAAGTCGATAATGGGGTCGACACAGAACTTTAACCACTAACTTCTAATCAGCAGCAGAGAGCATGGTCACCTCGATGCGACGGGAGCGCCATGCAATAAGGCAGGGTATGCCGTGCGGAAAAGCCGTAAGTGCCGTACTAAAACAATGAAAGTGCCGTCCGAAAGTTAAAACAGCGTCAGTGTTTGTTAAAACGACGTCGATGTTTACAAAAACAAAGGCATTGTTTACAAAAACAACGTCATTGTTTGATGTTTTTCTTTGAACCACTTTCGGCTATGGCCGAGAACAAGGATAAATTTAGATTTAGGCTTCAAAATTTGGAATATTCAGAAAAAGTTCCTAATTTTGCAGCGTAAGGTATAAAAAGTTTGAATCATGGAACAGCAGACAGATATACGATGGATACAACGGTATGCTAACTTTCACAAAGCATGCAGCAGACTTGTGGCTGTGACTGAGGCTGACAGATTAAATGGCAAAGTCGCGTAACACGCTGAGCCATGTGTACGACGAAGAAGAGGTGCTGCCAATCGTCAAATTGATTTACAGCGACTATGCACCACTCTTAAAGAAATTGGATGAGGAACTCAATATTCTTTCACAAGACAGTAATTATAAGCAGGCATGAAGTTCGGGCTTAGCGATACGGTTATCAAGGAACTGCAGGATGTATTTCGGAGACATACGAACATCAAGAAAGTTCTGATTTTCGGCTCACGGTCGAAAGGGAACTATCGTGAAGGTTCGGATATTGACTTGGCGGTTATTGGCGACCATATCGATTACAATCAGATTTTGACCATCTTGTGCGAAATCGACGATTTGGAACTGCTTTATTCCATTGACCTGCTGGACTACAGCAAAAAGGCAGGCACGCCCATTGGCGACCATATTGATAGAGTAGGACAAGTATTCTACGAGGCTGCATAAACACTAACAAGTATCAGCGGCTATCAGTCGGCAGACCCTCATGATCTTATGATCTCGACTAAGATATGACACAGAAATACGCATTATTCTTCGACATCGACGGCACGTTGGTGAGTTTCCAGACGCACGAGATTCCTGCGTCGACTATCCTTGCGCTGACACAGGCCAAGGCCAATGGTTCGCGGGTGTATATCGCCACGGGGCGTCCGCCGTTGATTATCACCAATCTGGGGGCTATTGACCACTTGATTGACGGCTACATCACCACCAACGGCGCACTGTGCTACGTGGGTGACGAAATGGTCACGTGCCAACCCATCCCCAAGGACGACGTAATGACCTGCGTGGAGGACTGTCGAGAGCGGGGCAACAGCCTCATCGTCGTGGGGCGTAAGGATGTGGCGGTTATCGACCCCAAGGGCGACGTCGACCGTATTTTCCGCCAGATGCTCGCCGTAAAGAACCTCGACCAAGCCTCGCCACTCTATGTCGTGCTCCAACAGGACATCCTGCAGCTGACGCCCTTCTTCCCTGCCGACTACGAGCCCGTGCTGATGGCCCGTATGCCGCAATGCGTCTCGGGCCGCTGGCATCCGGAGTTTACCGACATCACCGCCAACGGTGCCGACAAGGGCAAGGGCATCCTGGCGATGGCTCGCCACGAGGGTTTCGATCCCAGTCGCACGATGGCCTTTGGCGACGGCGGCAACGACACCTCGATGATTCTTCAGACTGGCATCGGCGTCGC
>JAEEGH010009017.1_pt1 | contig 23400 bp, 17 predicted proteins | sample 9134181 | NCBI WGS metagenome assembly JAEEGH01 (sample SAMN16246544, study PRJNA631951) | gut metagenome | biome: gut microbiome; feature: rumen; material: DP-attached | host: Bos | place: Iran: Karaj | collected 2018-10
CCAGCAGGCAAGAAAGGTTGGTCTTTTTTAGTCTTCACAGAGAAGCGGATGAAAAACTCCTCGCCAGGGTTGCCATAGATACGCAAACGCTCAATGTTAATCTCTTGTGTTCCAAATGGTTTAATATCCAAATCTATTCTGCCCTTTTGCAAGGATTTCTCCGCCGAGAAGATCTCAAAATCGCAATCGAATGCGGAGGCGTTAGTGAACGAAAGCCAGTTCTTGGCCTCGAACTTGCCCCAAGTCAAGTCCTTTGCTGTGAACTTGATAGGCTGATACACCTTCTTCACCTCGGCGGCGTGATGGTGCGGTCTCCTATCACTGCCGACCACGCCATTGGCGCAGAAAGCATCATCGTCGCCCACACCGTAAGCGTGACCAAAATCACCACCGACCGCCAACCAATCCACATCCTTATCCTTGTCGTGGACGATAAAACTTTGGTCCACCCAGTCCCAGATGCAGCCGCCTTGCAGTTGCTCGTTGGCTTCAATCACGTCCCAATAGTCCTGCAAACCGCCCATGCTGTTGCCCATGGCGTGGCAGTATTCCACCATGATGAAAGGTCTGCCTTCCTTGTCAAGGCCTTCATCCACAAACTTCTGTAGATATTTCGGGCTAGCATACATCAGGCCGATGGCATCCGTGTTGCGGTCGTAAATGGCTCTTTCATAGGTCACGGGGCGGGTTTTATCGCGGTTTTTCAGCCAGTCGTAGGTATACTCGAAGTTGACACCATTGCCGCACTCGTTGCCCATCGACCACATGATGACCGAAGGATGGTTCTTGTCGCGTTCAAGCATGTTGCGGTTGCGCGACCACACCATTTCCTTGTATTTCGGGTCTTTAGCAAGGCTCTTTTCGCCGTAGCCTTGTGCGTGGGATTCGCAGTTGGCTTCATCCCAAACGTAAAGACCGTATTTGTCGCAAAGTTCATACCAATACGGGTCATCGGGATAGTGACAGGTGCGCACTGTGTTGATATTCAGTTGTTTCATCAATGCAATGTCGCGTTCCATCGACTCACGCGAAATCACATGGCCCGTGTATGGGTCGTGCTCGTGGCGGTTCACACCTTTTATTAATACGTACTGCCCGTTGATGAGTAGTTTGCCGTCTCTGATTTCGGAAGTGCGGAAACCGAAATGCGTAGTTAGTTTTTCAATGGATTTGCCCTTTTTGTCCGCCAAAGACATTCTCAATTGATACAAGTTGGGGCTTTCCGCCGACCAAGACTTCACTTTCCCTATCTCCTTGCTGTCAACCGACAATTCCTCATCAGCATAATAATAGCCATCTTCGGCTTGCTCAAAGGTCAACTCATTGAGCGGTTGGTTAAGCGTAAACAAAATATGCTCGGGGAAGCCGTCTACTTCTTCTCCCTCGTAGGCACCGACGATTAAGCTACTGTTTTTCTGTATCTTATTAGTTTTGCTTTGCAGCTTGACCTTAATAGCAAAAGTGCCGTTTTGGTAGGTTTTGTCCAATCCGGCATGGATTTCATAGTCATAGACATTCAGCGTAGGTTTGGAATACAGCATCACGTCACGCTCGATGCCACTGATGCGCCAAAAATCCTGGCACTCGAAATAGGAGCCGTTGGAGAAACGATAGACCTTGACCGCCAGCGTGTTCTTCCCCACTTTGACGTATGGCGTGAGGTCAAACTCGGCATTGGTCTTGGCATCTTCCGTGAAGCCCACAAACTGGCCGTTCACCCAAACATAGTAGGCCGACTTCACCGCCCCAAAGTTGATGAAAGTCAGGCGGTCTTTCCAAGTTTCTGGGATGTTGAATTCCGTAAGATAGCAGCCCACGGGATTATCCACCGTCGGGGCAAAAGGCGGCTCGTTGGGACGAAACTCGTTGTCCACATTGACATAGATAGGCGTACCGTAGCCGTTCAGTTCCCAGTTGGCAGGCACCTTAATCGTGCCCCAACCCGAGGCATCGTAGCCTTCCTTATAGAAGTCGACAGGCGCCTTCGAGGGCGAGTCCACCCATTGGAACATCCAGTCGCCATTGAGGCATTGCGACCATTGTTCTCCCTTAGGGACGACATTTGTCCGTGGATACAAGCGGTTGATCTCATAGACGTTGACATCGTTCCAGGCGTTTAGTTCAGCTTCGGTTTGGGCTTGGAGGCTGGTCATCAGCAGACACAGCAGGAGTGAGAGGATGGTTCTTTTCATAGTTGTTGTCTTTAGGTCCCCACACTGCGCTGCGCTGGTGTGGGGTAAATAATGTATCGTGTCTTCGACACGGGGTTAGTCGGCATGCATCATTTTTTCCCTGTCGGCATCGGGTATCCGCTCCGATTGGTTCGTTTCTCGATTAAAATACACCACCACGGCGTGGCACAAGGTCTTGACTTCGCCCGTTTCAGCATCTTTAAGGCACTGCTCCATCTTGAAGCTGGAGTTGCCTATCTCGAGGACGCGACTTTCACAAACAATGGGATCATGGAACAACACGGGATGGCGGAAGTCCAAGTCCACATGGACGAGGACATACTTAAAGGTCAGCCAGTCGATTTTGGCTTGGAAGACATGCTCGAAATAGCGACTTCGACCCATGTCGAAGTAGTTGCATTGCGACCCATTGTTGACGTGGTTATACGGGTCGAGGTCGCTCATGCGAATTTGGATGGGACAAGAAAACATTCGAATTGATAATTGATAATTGAAAATTGAAAATTGACAATTATGTTTTTCACTTCATCTCAAAGTGCGGTATCGGCTGCAATTTGAAGAGGTTGGTGATGTGCTTGTGATCAATCAAGGCCTTGGTTTTGGGGTCATTGCAAACGCCAGTGCGGATATAGTTGTCCAACACAGCGTAAGTGAATCCCAAGTTATCCTCATCGCTCTTATTGGTAAGACCGTCAGATGGAGTCTTCTCCACTAACTCAATGGGCAAACCCAACTCCTTCCCTATCGCTTTGACTTCCTGCACGGTGAGTCCACCCAATGGAGCGAAGTCGCCAGCAGCATCACCATAGCGAGTGCTGTAACCCACCCAGTCCTCGGATAGGTTGCAGGTGTTGGCCACACGCCCATTCATCGACTGTGAGACGGCATACAAAGTGCTCATACGCAGGCGTGGAGGCAGGTTAATCGTGGTCTGACGGCTGACTTCGGCATCCAAAGTGCCGAGCTGTTCCTTTACAGCAGCTATCAACGTATTATAGGTGTCACCAATGTTGACACAACAATGGCGGATACCCAAGTGGTTGATGAGTTTCATGCTGTCGTCGATGTCGGGTTGAACGCCATTGGGCATGGTCACGCCGATGACGCGATCCACTCCGAGGGCTTCGGCACAAAGGCCTGCTACGACGCTGCTATCCTTGCCGCCCGAGATACCGATGACGGCATTGCATCCTTTTCCGTTCACTTCAAACCAGTCGTGAATCCACTGCACGACTTGGTCTTTTACTTGTTTTGCGTTAAATGTATACATGTTGTTATGGTTTAGTCAGGTTGGTGAGTACTGAGCCTGTCGAAGTATCAAAGCACCAACATTTAGCTGTCGGCCCTTCGACGGGCTCAGGGACCTTAGGTTTTACATGAAACTGCTGCCGCCGATGAACTGGCGCAGCATGGATGTGGCCGGAATCTCCTTGTCGGAGACGGGCGTGAAATAATGCAGGAAACGCAACAGACGATGCGCCTCGGTGTATTCTGGACAATTGTTCGGCACGGTGGCCAAGATGCTCTCGGCGTGGTTGCGCATAACGGCAAACTCCAAGAGATAGGCAGAGTTGAACATCACATCGGCATTCTCCTGATAAGGATTGATCCATTTCTCCTCAGCTGCACGCACACTAGCCCATTGGCTGATGGTCTGGCGCGCCGTAAACGCACCTTTGTTGTAGTCACGCACGATGCGGCGCAATAATCGGTTGTCATCTGTCGGGATGGCGTTGTGGTCATCCAGCGCAGTACTGGTCAAAGTGGAGATAAAGATGCGGAACTTGGTCGACTCGGGAATCTGGTCCGTCAGCATGGGGTTCAAGGCATGGATGCCTTCCAACAGCAAAACAGTTCCTTCTTTCAGCTGTAGTTTCTTGCCATTGTATTCGCGCATGCCCGTGACGAAATTGTACTCCGGCACCTCTATCTCCTCTCCTTTCAGCAAGGCAATCAAGTCGCGTTCGAGGGCGGCATGGTCGACGGTATCGAAATTGTCGAAGTCGTATGTGCCGTCAGGCAGTTTTGGCGTATCCACACGATTGACGAAATAGTCATCCGTCGAGAATGAAATTGGCTTCAACCCACATGCTTTCAACTGGATGCTGACACGGCTGCAGAAGGTAGTCTTGCCACTGCTACTTGGTCCCGTAATCAGCACCAGCCGGACAGGGTTCTCACTATGATAGCGCCGATTAATCTCCTCGGCAATCTGCACGATTTTCTTCTCCTGCAGTGCCTCCGCCACCTGCACCAACTCTCTTGCCATCCCATTCTGGCATGCATGGTTGACATCGCCAACCGTACTCAAACCCATGATGTCGTTCCACTTCAAGCTTTCCGAAAACACCTCGAAGGTCTTGGGCTGGTCCTGCATCTCGGCCAAGCGGTCAGGATGGTCACGGTCGGGAATGCGCACCAAGATACCATCACGATAGGCTTCGATATCCCAAATACTAAGGTAACCCGTAGAAGGCACCAAGCGACCATAATAATAGTCAGGGGTTTCGTCTAAGGTATAGTAATCAGTATAGGCTTTCCCACTGGTTTCAAATAATTTCACCTTATCCTCCTGCCCTAGTTTGCCGAACATTTTGATGGCATCCTCTATGCGAGCCTCATGACGATGAAACTGAATGTCCTCGGCTACGATATTCCTCATTCGCAATCTGAGTGCGGCGATGTCGTTGCCATCGAGTATCTTGCCATCGTTTTTCTTGATACGGCAATAAAAGCCTTTGGAGATGGGATGCTCCATGTTCAGTTTGCTGTCTGGGAACAAATCCTGAGCAGCCTTGAAAAGCAGGAAACCTAACGATCTAAAGTACACAAGACGCGCCGTGTGGTGGGTAAGGTCGAGGAACTCCACATCACGGCTATTGTAGACGCGGAACTTCAGACCCTGCGAGACATTGTTGACTTTGGCCGAAACGATGGGATAAGGCCTATCAAACTCGAATTCGGGCAACATCTCAAGCAAGGTCATGCCTTCCGGGAATTCTTTCGTCGTCTTGTTGTTGATGCAATAAACTTGGATCATGGTTACATGTTGGTTATTAGAAGATTATTCTTTTTCTTGGTTTTGCACACGGTTAAGCGCATCGACGGCCAACTTATAGTCAGGTTGGGTCTTCAGCACATCCTTGTAAATCTCGGTGGCTTGCGAATAGTCGCCCATCTGTTCCAGCACACGGCCTTTGTTGTATTTGGCATCGATGTATGCGGGATTGATGGTCAAAGCACGATTGAAGTATTCCAGTGCAGCTTCGTTGTCCATGAGGTAGACATAATTGACATAGCCCTTGTTGAACAGCACGATATAGTTATAAGGATACTTCATAAGGATCGTATCGTAATGTGCCAAAGCTTCCTCAGGCTCGCCATGGCTTTGGAGATACATAGCTAACTCATAGCGCGGTGTCGGTATGTCAGGGAACTGCTGCTGTGCCTTGCGAAGGTAGTCCATCGCGTAAGGCGGCTGCTGAACGGCATAAATACGGCTGATCTGTTCGACGGGATCATAAAAACTATCGTCCTGCTCGGCTGCCAATTGGAAGTTCTTCAGTGCGTTAATCGTGTCCTGCTTCGAAGCCATATAGCACATGCCCTTCACAAAATAGGCCTTGGGGTTGTAGGTCGAAAGCCCAAGAGCCTTGTCGACATATGCGAAAGCTAGGTTGAAATTCTGTTGCAAGAGGTTGAGTTCGGCCAATTTTACGAGCGGACGAGCATCCAAGGGATTGATTTCCACAGCCTTGTTCAATGTTGAGGCGATGTTGTCCTGGTCACCTAAGGCATAATATACATCGGCAAGCAAAAGATAGGTCTCCAAATTGTTCGGATTGAGTTGCAAAGCCTTGTTGATGTCGATCATGGCCTGCCCAACCTGCTCATTGGCAAAATAAGCCTTGGCGCGATGCACATAGAGGTTCGCATTGGTGCTGTCCAAAACGATGGAGTCTGAGATCAGCTGGATAGCATCATTCACCGTGATGGTAGCCGTAGGCTCCTTGGTTGTGTTGTCTGGTTCTGGTTTAGGCGTGTTGTCGCAGGCAAAGAGGGCGAGCAGCAGGCCAAGGAAAAGGATGGATTTTTTCATTGAATTTTCTATTGATCTCTTAGTGTCATTGGCCGTCAGCTTTCAGCAATCAGCATTCAGCTGGCAGAAACCAAGCTGATGGCTGACTGCTGATGGCTGATGGCTAAAAATCATTCTTCGCTCTTCTCCAACGCCTCGAAAATCTTGGCAGCGAGTTCGTCGGCGAGTTCGGGGTTGTCTTCGATGAGTTTCTTGACCGAGTCGCGGCCCTGAGCGAGCTTGGAGTCGCCATAGCTGAACCACGAGCCGCTTTTCTTGATGATGCCCATCTCCACGCCGAGGTCGACGATTTCGCCCGAGCGTGAGATGCCCTCGCCATAGAGGATGTCGAATTCGGCCTTGCGGAACGGCGGGGCCACCTTATTCTTGACAACCTTCACCTTGACGCGGCTACCCAAAACATTCTCACCGTCCTTGATCTGGCTGATCTTGCGGATGTCGATACGCACGGAGCTATAGAACTTCAATGCATTACCACCCGTGGTGGTCTCCGGATTGCCAAACATCACGCCGATCTTCTCGCGCAGCTGGTTGATGAAGATGCAGACGCAGCCCGTCTTGTTGATGGTGGCGGTGAGCTTACGCATGGCTTGGCTCATCAGACGAGCTTGAAGGCCCATCTTGCTGTCACCCATCTCGCCTTCAATTTCACTCTTGGGCGTCAATGCAGCGACAGAGTCGACGACGATGACGTCGATAGCGCCAGAGCGGATGAGGTTCTCTGCGATTTCGAGGGCTTGCTCGCCATAGTCAGGTTGTGAGATGAGGAGATTCTCCACGTCCACGCCGAGTTTAGCGGCATAGAAACGGTCGAAGGCATGCTCAGCGTCGATGAAGGCGGCAATGCCACCTTTCTTCTGGGCCTCGGCCACCACGTGGAGTGCCAGTGTGGTCTTACCGGAGCTCTCGGGACCGTAGATTTCGATGATACGGCCTTTGGGCAGACCACCCACGCCGAGGGCGTAGTCCAGACCTATGGAGCCGGTGGAGATGCTCTCCATCTTCTCAGCCTCGGCACCTAGGCGCATGATGCTTCCCTTGCCGAAACTCTTCTCGATGTTACCTAATGTGGCTTCTAAAGCCTTCAGTTTCTCCTGCCTCAGTTTTGCAGCTTCTTCTTGTGTTTTTTCTGTAGTCATGATTGTGGGGTTTTTAATTAGTTAGTATTTAAAGATTTAAGATTTAAAGATTCAAGATTCATTGTTTGACGCGGGCCCTTCGACGGGCTCAGGGACCGCTTCGCGCGATATAAAGGGACAAAGATAGTAATTTTTGACATGGTGACGTTATTTTTGGTTATTTTTCTCGTTGAGACTTGCATATTATGAAAAAGTTGTATTTTTGCGTTGGGAAACATCGGATACAGTACCGTTTGAGCCTGCCTCTTTATCGGCATTTGTTGCAGGTTGCGAAGTATTACTGGAAGCCGGTTCCTCATTCTGCAATTCGGAAGCAGACCAGATGTTTTCTTTCTTCCATCGTTTTGATCCATGATTTTTGAAATGCAGTATTCCATCGTTTTACAGATTTGATGCTGCAAAGTAACGGAGTCTGTCAAGAGGAAGCCGTTGATTAAACGTTTGTAGTCGACAGTAGTCGTTTATTGTCGTTTGCTGTCGGGTATATTGTTGTTTTACAATAAATAACAAAATAGTATAAAACTTTGTCAAAAATGCAGTTTTACTTCATTTTTCGGATTTTTTGTATCTTTGACGCAGAAAACATATCCAATTATGAGAAAGTTCGTCGTTTTAGTCACACTGCTATTGGGCATGGCATTATCCTCGCTAGCACAGAACCAGCAGCTAAAAATCATGACCTATAACGTGCGCCATTGTGCGGGAATGGACATTGTGGTGAACTACGACCGCACGGCTAGTGTAATTGCCCTACAACGACCCGATGTAATAGCCCTTCAGGAATTGGACAGTATGACGGGTCGAAGCGGACATCAAGACCAACTGGGCGAATTGGCTAGCCGCACAGGTTACCATCCGGTCTTTGGGGCGGCCATAGAATTTGACGGAGGCCAATACGGCGTGGGGTTCCTCACACGCGAGATTCCACTCAGCACCAAACGCATTCCCTTGCCCGGCGAGGAACCTCGTGTGCTTTTAGTGGTGGAACTGGAAGATTATGTGATTGCCTGCACCCACCTCGACCTTGAAGAGGCGCAACGCATGACATCAGTTCCGCTCATCGTAGAAGAGGCCCAACGGTGGCAGAAGCCTTTCCTTCTTGCCGGCGACTGGAATGATGAACCTGGCTCGAAGTTGCTCGAGTTGATGACGCAGTATTTCACCGTCCTCTCTGACGATGAGGAAACATACCCTGCCGACGAGCCGACAGAGTGCATTGACTACGTCGCAGCCTTCAACGGCCGCGCCGAAACCATCGAATCGCTTGTCATTGACGAGCCCGAGGCCTCCGACCATCGGCCTTTGGTGGTTTGGGTACGGCTGAGGTGAGCTTTTGTTTTTGCGGAGGTTAAAACCGTCCGATGTGATAGGGTCGTCCTTTTTCCTGCTTATTTGAGACCTTCCTTGGTTGCGGAGGTTGAAACCATCCGATGTATTAGGTCCGTCCTTTCAGGACTTTAGTGCGCTTGACAGAAGGATGACATTTTTTCCATTAGGTTACTTCAATTCAATTAGTTTTCCTACTTTTGTACTCTGAAGTTGGGGATTGCCCTTCTTCAGAGTCCTGAAAGGACGGCCCGACTTCTACGGGGATTTCAATCCCCTTGACCACACAAACTCAACCATCATGGGAAGCTCACTCGCAAGAAACGACATCCACATCGTCTTCCACATCAAGTATCATAGCATGGAGATACGCGACGAAGACCTCGGGCAGGTGTTCGCCTACATCGGAGGTGTCATTCGCAACATGGATGGTATACCCGTAGAAATCGGTGGTATCGGCAATCATGTTCACATCCTCACCTCCTTACCCAAGACCATCTCCTTGTCCGACTTCGTGAAGCGCATCAAGGCTTACAGCAGCAAGTGGATCAAGACCTTGGACGAACAGTATTACGAAGGATTCTGCTGGCAAGCAGGCTACGGAGCTTTCTCGGTGGATTACAAAGGTATAGACCAGGTTGCGAAATATATCCGCACCCAAGCGGAGCACCACCACCGCACCAACTGGAAAGATGAATACAAACAGCTCTTGGACGATGCTGGGATTGAGTATGACGAGCGGTGGGCGTTTGAGACGGATTGAGGCGAGCATCGGAGGTTGAAACCGTCCGATATTGTTGTTTCTATATCAAAATTCCTTGCTTTCCAACCTCCTCACCAACTCATCCACCCCCTCAACTGCCTTCGCCTTGATATGCTGAAATCCAGCAGGCAGGCCGCCTTTCAGGTCTTTCGGATCAATCAGAAACTTGGGTATCTCACTTGGGGCATAATCGACCAACCCTGCCGCTGGATAAACCACCAACGAAGTGCCGACGACCACAAAGATGTCAGCTTGTTGCACCCAATACTCTGCCAAATCCATACCGTCAACATACTCTCCAAACCATACGATATAAGGCCTCAGTTGCGAACCATCGGCGGCTTTGTCACCCAATCGGATCGGGACATCAAGCGGAAACTCCTTGATACAATTGGGATCGAGGCGGTTGCGCGATGAAGTCACCTTGCACAACTCGCCGTGAAGATGCAGCACCTTGCTACTTCCTGCCCTTTCATGAAGGTTGTCCACATTCTGGGTGATGATGGTCACATCATATTGCTTTTCCAAGTCCGCCAAAACACGATGGGCATGGTTCGGCTCCACCTCCAACAGGTTTTTGCGACGGGCATTGTAGAAATCGAGCACTGCCTGAGGGTCTCCCTCAAAACCCTCAACACTGGCCAACTTCATAGCATCATACTTGCCCCACATGCCGTTGGCATCACGAAAGGTAGGGATTCCGCTTTCGGCACTGATGCCTGCGCCGGTGAAGACTACTAGTTTTTGTCGCATAAGAATCAACCTCCGTTTCACTACAACACCTTCCCCACCGCCTCTTCAATCTGGGCGCCTCTCAATCCTCCTGCAACAACACTTCCATCGGGAGCAAAGAGGATGATATACGGTATGCCTACGATGTTAAACCTTTCGGCCAGCGCCTGCGACGGGTCAAGCACTTGAGGATAATGGATGCCCAAATCACGCATGGCCTTTTCCGAGGCTTCCTGCTTGTCGTTCACCGGCACACCGATGACAACCAGACCCTTTTCACGGTATTTCTCGTAAACGGCAATTACGTTGGGCGCCTCAGCCTTGCAGGGACCGCACCATGAGGCCCAGAAATCCACAAGGGTGTAGTTTCCAGCTCCCACATAATCCTCAAAAGTACCCTGCTCTTTGACCACCTCGCCGCTTTCAAGAAGCGTGATGACGGCTTCTTCGGGCATAGACTTCAAGTGCTCATAGTAGCCACCCAAATTGGCATCGGCCTTGACGGCTTTCCCGCCTTGCTCGTATAATTCAATGAATTCGTCCTTGTCAACAAATTCAATCAAGAGGCCCAAAGCCTGCGCACCAATGGCATCGTTCTTATGAGCCTGATAGACTTCACGGCAGTGAGTAGCCATCTTATTGGCCAATTCTTCACTTGTTCTCATAATCCCAATCGAGTCGCCAGCTTGCTCCAAATCACTAATCGTCTCAATATCATCTAAATAGGTATCTCGCGCCCATTGTTGGAAATATTGGATCTCTTGTGACAGCGGGCTACCTTTTATCTCAGTCTGGCCATCAGTAATGGTGACCTTGATTCTCTTTACATCCGGGATGAGCGGAAAAGGTTCATACTGAACAACATCCTCGGAATAATACAGGTCTTCCGTGGGCATTGCACCCCTGATGATGCTAACACCCATTTCAGGATCGATTGCACATTTCAAAGTAAAGGAACCATTATGAACTGTCGCGACGTCCAACACATCGCCCGACATGCTCACCAAGCGCACCGAATCCACTGGATCCGTCAAGGTGCCGCTGATGGTACACACATTGTCATTGTTTTCATTACAGGCGCACAACACTGCCAAAGCCATAAGAACAAAAAGAATACGTTTCATAGCATGATTGTTTTAAAGTAAGAGGCAAAAATACAACTATTTTTGATTTGAAAATGAGTTTATTGCAGAATTTTGAGACCCAACAATGGGAGTCCAGAATGGACGACCCTACCACATCGGAGGTTTCAACCTCCGTCTAACAAAAGCGTCAGCGCAACCTCACCACATCGTAGGTTTCAACTTCCGCAAAACAGCCTCAAATCCGCTTCCTCCCCCAGTCCGCCTTCCAAATATACACCAACGAAATCAGGCCGATGGAGATATTGTAGACCCACTCGGCAGTCCACACGCCGGCGATGGTGGAGGTCTTCGACATCAGGAAGACATAGATGATGTAGATGATGAGGATGCCGAACTCCAAAGCCATGGCCGCCGTGGTGTTGCCCGTGCCTGAGACGGCCTCGAAGAAGGTCATGGAAAAAGCGCCCAACAAGGTGGCAACACAGATCACATACACCGAGGGGATGGCTGCCTGCGCCAAAGCAGTATCATCCGTGTAAATCTGAAGGACAAGATGCGGGATAATCGCAACAATAACAACCAACACCAACGAGCATAAGAAACTGTTCTTCACCACTTTCCAGACACTCGACATCACCTCGTTGCTCTTGTTCTCACCGATAATGCGGCTCGTCAGAGTGTTGGCCGTCGATGAGAAAGCGATGCCAGGAATGATGAGGATCATATAAGTGCTGCGGACCACCGACGAAACGCCGATGGCGGTCTCCCCCATCTTCTCGATCATGACGAAGAAGATGAACCAAGCGCCGAACGAGAACAGGCGTTGGATCATGCTCGGAAAGGCCACCTTGAGGATGTCGCCCATCAAGGCGGGTTGCCACTTGTGCCAGCGGAACATGCCGTATTCCTCGTGCGGTATCTTGATGTAGGTGTAAATCCAGAAGAAGAAAAACGCCGTGATTTCGGCCAACAACGAAGCCAAAGCCGCACCGCCGATGCCCATCTCGGGCAGTCCTGCATGACCGAAGATCAAGGCCCAGTCGAAGAAAATGTTGACCACGGCCATGATGATGGTTGAGAAGGTGATGACCTGGGTGCTGCTGATGCCGACATAGAAGGAACGAAACAGGAAGTTGAAAACCACGAACATGATGCCGAACTGCCTGAATTTCAAGTATTCGTTGGCCGCTACATAAATGTTTTCCGACTCGATGATAACATGCAATAGTCGATGGCTGAAGAAGAACAAAATGCTAAACAGCAAGATACCTAAACCCAGTACAAACAAAGCCCCGTGCTGGAACACCACACCAATCTTGCTGAAGTTGCCCTCCCCGTAACGCCGCGCGATGAAGATCTGTATGCCAATAGCAAAACCCATCGCCAAAGTGGTGAAAACAAAATAATACAAGCCCGCCATCATGGAGGCACTCAATTCGATGGTGCCAAGGTGGCCCAAGAATGCGGTGTCGGTGAAGGTGATGATGGTCTGCGCCAGGTTGCCCAGCATGATGGGGTAAGCGATGCGCCAGATCTCTCGGTTCGAAACGGTGGTTTTAATCATAGACGAACTAAAAACGAGTGGCAAAAATAAACAATTCCAAGAAACATTTTCTCATTTTTCCCTCAACCCTCTTGCATATTTCATTTTTTTTATCTATTTTTGCCCTTGCCAAAATGGTGAAAAAAACATAAAAAATGAAAAAGCAAAATATACTATTCTTTTTTACCATTTTCCTGAGTTTTTTCTTCTCAGGAGAACTTCACGCTCAGCTCATTGTGACTGATGCTTCTGAGTTAAACGGATGGACAGCAGATTCATTGGTCAGAAATATTCTCTTGGACAACGGCGTGACCATTTCTAATGCCAAATTCAATGGTTCCAATAGAATCATTGATTGTAATAGCATTGGAATATTTGAGACAGGTGAAACGCCCACCAACATAGGTATGCAATCTGGCTTAATCCTAGCCTCGGGAGGTGTGAGTGTTGCCATAGGCCCAAACTATAATGAAGATGCCCGTATTCTCACGACTTGTGATAGCTATTATGATAGTGATTTAGCTTCTATCGCTTCCGGCTTTCCAAATGATGTCGCAGTACTTGAGTTTGATTTTATCCCATGGGATGACATCGTGACTTTTAGTTTTGTGTTCGGCTCTGAAGAATACATGGAATTTGTCGGTACAGAATACAATGATGTATTTGGCTTTTTTGTTGAAGGAATTAATCCGATGGGAGGGTATTACGAACGTCAAAACATGGCTTTGATACCTGGAACGACTGAGAATGTTAGCATAAACAATGTGAATCTATATCACAATTCAGAGTATTACATTGACAACACAGGAGGCCCCACCATTCAATTTGACGGGCTTACTACTCCGATGGAAGTTAGTTTTAATGTGGTTCCTATGTCAAATTATCATATCAAAATGGCAATTTGTGATGTATTTGACGACATGTATGATTCAGGAGTCTTTTTGGAAGCCCATAGTTTTAGCACAAACTTCTCATACAGTATGACAATTGACGATTGGTTGTACACGGAAATTCCTGAGGACCATCATTTCTGCGCCAACCAAGAAATAGAATTCAACACGGTGACCAACTGGCATTATGATGATGTGGTGTGGTATTTTGGTGATGGCACATCGGCGCAAGGGGAACAAGTCGCACACACCTACAATGCAGACGGTTTTTACACTGTGACCAATGTACTTCATAATCCTCACAGGGATATGGATTCACTTTTCCTTAGCAAAGTGATAGAAGTCAGAACACCTTTTTCAGAAGAGTATGTCACTGCTTGCGACAACTATTCTTGGAATGGAACCAACTATACGGAAAGCGGTACCTACACCTATGTCGTCCCGATACCTGAATCATGTGACAGTACGGTGATGCTTCATCTGACCATCAACCCCGTTGACACGACTTATCTCAACATCACGGCTTGTGATGAATACGAGTGGTACAACACGACCTACACTGAACCAGGAGTTTACTCCCATACAGAGCAGAGCGTCGCAGGTTGTGACAGTATCTTGATTTTGAACCTTGATATTAGCGGCAGCTTCAATTCTGAGGAAGACGTGACAGCATGCAACAACTACATCTGGCGAGGAACCACCTATACGGAAAGCGGCACTTACACCGATTTTGTCCAAGCACCAGGAGCTTGTGACAGTACCTTCGTGCTGAACTTAACCTTAGGTCATGAGACTCAAAGTGATACGACCGTGGTTGCCTGCAACACGTTCACTTGGCATGGTCACAGCTATTCGCAAAGTGGCGTATATTACGACACAATAGTGGGTGTTGCAGGATGCAAAGAGATTTATGTACTTGACCTGACATTTGTGGAAAGTTACAATACCAGGTTAGATGAGACGGTATGTGACAAATATCCTTGGCCATCAGCCCCTGGCGGCTATCTGACCGAATCAGATCACTATAGATATGAAGGTCTGACACAGGATGGCTGTGACAGCATTGTCGATTTGACCCTTACCGTGCATCACACGCCTACACCACTCATTGCCTATGCTAAAGACGATTACTACAAAGACGGCGACACCCTTGCCGTCATCACCAACACGGAGTTCTTCTCGTTCCAATATGACTTTTTTGTGGAGGATGAGCAGGACCACATGAACAGTTGGGACTCATGTGTTTGGTATATCAGCAAAGGATCGTGGTTGATAGAGCCGGATCCCTCTGAATATCTGAACGAAATCGACAGGCGGTATTGCAGGGTTTATGTCGCCGAACATGATGACTCCCCAGTTGAGTTGAGTTGCACCGTTTACAACAGCCACTGCGAACCATACAGCAATACGAAAAGGTTCTACCTCAAGTCTTCGTTCTTTGGCATCGACGAACAGGATGGGACAAAACTTTCTTTTGGAATCATCCCGAATCCCAACAATGGTGCAATGGAACTGCGTTTCGAAAACATGGAAGGCAAAGTGGAGGTCAAAGTGTATGATATGATAGGGACTCTGTTGGACAGCTTTGTGACATACAACGACGTGGGAACTAAGGCTATACAATACAACTTGAGCGGTCGCAGCGGTATCTATTTCTTTGTGGCCACCGGAAAAGAGGGCACTCTGACCAAAAAGGTGGTCGTCAAATAGTAATCCCCACAAAAAAAAAACAGTTTGACCAAAGCGACGTATAATTCTCACGCAGAATTCGCAAAACTATATGAATCGCGAAGCGACGCTAAGTTTGCGTCCGGCAGGTTCTGCGAGTTCTGCGGATTCTGCGTGAAAAAACTACTTCGCGTGAAGCGCAGTGTATGCCTTCCCCAGATGCTCCGTGATATCAGAAGCAATCAAAGCCTCCTGCCCTATCTCGTCGGCAGCGAGGTCGCCAGCGAGACCATGGAGATAGACACCCAAAACAGCGGCTTCCTCGGGCGAATAGTGTTGGGCCAAAAGCGAGAGGATGATGCCCGTCAGCACGTCGCCGCTGCCTGCCGTGGCCATGCCAGGATTGCCTGTGGGGTTGAAGAAAACGGTGCCGTTGGGCATCGCAACGGTGGTGTGCGCGCCTTTCACGATAACAACGAGGTTGTATTTGGTGGCTAATTCCCTTTGTTTTTCAAGCCGTTCAAACGAGGTTGCAGACTTCCCCACCAAGCGTTCATACTCTTTCGGATGTGGCGTCAGTATCGTTTTGGCGGGCAGGAATGGTAACCATGTCGGGTTGTCGGAGAGGATGTTCAAGGCATCGGCATCCATAACGAGCGGCACTTGCACCTCTTGGATGAGGCGTTTCAAGGCGCGGACAGTGTCGTCAGACTTACCCAGACCCGGACCTACGCCCACAGCGTTATAGGCATCCAAATGTCCAAAAGTTGAAAAGCAGGTTTCGGAGTCATCGCCATCAATCATCGCCTCGGGGATGGTGGTCTGCAAAGGTAATTGAGCCACCTTGGGCAAATGTACGCTCAACAAACCCACACCCGTGCGCAGACAGGCTTTCGCGCCCAACAAGGCGGCACCCGTCTTGCCTTCCGAGCCTGCAATCAGCAATGCATGACCATAAGTGCCTTTGTGGGAGTATTTCGTGCGGTTGTGCAGTATCGGCTTCACCATCGATTTGACGGTCAATAAGTTGTTGGTCTCCACCTCTTCCTGATAGCGTGGATGTAGACCAATGTCCAAGACCTCGAAGCGACCCACATACGGGTCGTTTTCGGGCAGCAGAAACGCCAACTTGGGATTTTGAAAGGTCAGCGTATAGTCTGCCTTGAAGATGAAGCCCAAGGCACTGGGCTCGTCGGCGAAAAGACCCGAAGGGATGTCGATGGCCACGCGGATGGCCTTGGTTTGGTTGAGGTAGGCAATCAGGTCGGCGGTCATGCCTTGCGGCGGACGGTTGAGGCCCGAGCCGAAGATGGCGTCGACCACCACGTCGTTGGCGTCGACTTTCGGGAAATCGTCCTCCGTGAGGATGTCGAACATCGGCACCTTGGTCTCGTTTACGAGGCGGTAGTAGTTCACCTCGCAGTCGTGGCTCATGTGGTCGCTGTAGCGCACCATAAACACCTGCGGGACAATCTCTTGCTCGTTGAGTAGTCGGGCCACCACGAGGCCGTCGCCACCGTTGTTGCCCACGCCGCAGAAGATCTTGATGGTCTTCTCGCGCGGCGTGCGGCGATAAAGCCATTCAAAAACTCTTGTTGCGGCGCGTTCCATCAAATCGACGGACTCAATGGGTTCATGCTCTATCGTGTATTTGTCCGCTTCGCGGATTTGATTGACTGAGAGGATTTTCATATTGCATCTGTTTTCACAAAACCAACAAAACCGTCAAAACCTGTTTTTTATTGGGGAAAAGCGGCCAACTGGCCCGCTTTTCGGCGGCAACCCAGTTGGGTGCCGCCCCAGCATTCCATTAGGTTTTGCTTTGTTTTGCATGTTTTGTGACATAATTATAATTCGCTTAAAGTTCTCTCCAGCTTTTCTTTCCCTTCAAACAATATCCCCATAATCCCCAAAGCATTCGCCGCCGCAACATTATTCGGGTTGTCATCAATGAAAACAGTTTCCTCTGCCTTGATGCCGAAGCGTTGCAAGGCCAATTGGAAAATCTTCGGGTCGGGCTTCATCACCCGCTCGATACCCGAAATCACCATGTCTTCCATAAGGTTGAGAACAGGATAGACGGGCCGCACCAAGGCGAAGGTTTCCTCGGACCAATTGGACAGCCCAAACACATGAAATCCTTTGGTTTTCAGTTCCTTGACATACTCCTCCATGCCAGGGATCTGCCCGCCCATCATCTTCATGAACTCACCGTAATACAGTTCGATTTCCTTCTTCCACTCGGGATGCTCGGCGATGAGTTCCGCAACGCCTTCCGCAATGGGTTTGCCGTTGTCGTGCTGGGCGTTCCACTCGTAGGTGCAAATGTGGGTGAGGAACCATTCGGCCTTCTCTGCCTCGCCGAAATAAGGGTCGTAAAGGTAATGCGGGTTCCAATCAAGGAGCACGCCGCCGTAGTCGAAGATTAGGTTTTTAATCATTAGTTGTCTATTTTGACGCGGGACTGCGAGACACGCGACACGGGACAAACGACTCGCGTCTCGTGTCTTAAAGTCTCGCGTCTAGTTTGTATATAATTTCTAATCATCAACTTATGACCTCAAGGATTGGAACCACGACTGCAATTGTTCATACAAGTCAGGCAACAACATGAGCACCACCACAACGAGAAGCACCAACATCACTATGCCGATCAGCGTACCAAGACAACCCCATTTGCGACCTTTAGTTTCCAACTTGGGCGTACACAGCGTCACGATAAGGCCAATCAAGGGCGTAGTCACCACTGAAAGCAGGAAGGCCCAACCGAAACCGATGCGACGGTGCGAGCCAATCAAACCGACGATGACTGCCAAAAGACAGCCCGCCAGCAAACCGAAAAGAAAGACTAATATGGGCATAATGTTAAATATTTGCCGCAAAGATAAACAAATAATCCCATAGAAAACCGTATTTTTGCACCTTTAAATGAGAAGTTATGCCAAACTCGATAGATTTCAGCCCTCAAATCGCACAAGAACTCAACCTGGCTGCGCACCATGTAGCCAATGTCATTCGCCTCTTTGATGAAGGCGCCACCATCCCTTTCATCGCTCGCTACCGCAAGGAAATGACGGGCACGATGAACGAAGAGAATGTGGCCGCCGTGCAGAAACGCCTCGAACAACTCGTTGAACTCCAAAAGCGTAAGGAAAGTGTCATCGCCTCCATCCGTGAGCAGGAGAAACTCACGCCCGAACTGGAACAAAAGATACTGAACGCCAAGACCTTGCAAGAGGTGGAAGACCTTTATCTCCCCTACAAGCCCAAACGCCGCACCCGCGCCGCCATCGCCCGCGAGAAAGGTTTAGAGCCTCTGGCCGCACAAATCATGGCGCAGAATGTAGACATGGTGGACCGCCTCGCTGCCCGTTATGTCAATGCGGGCAAGGGCGTCAACGACATCGAGGAAGCCCTGCAGGGTGCCAAGGACATCATGGCCGAATGGGTCTCGGAAAATATCAATGGACGCAACCGCATCCGCAAGATCTTCCACATGCAAGGCGACATCAGCTCCGCCGTGGTCAAAGGCAAGGAAGAGGAAGGTAAGACCTACCAACAGTATTTCGATTTCCGCGAGCCGATTTCGGAGGCGCCCTCGCATCGCCTTTTGGCCCTGTTCCGCGCAGAGGAAGAAGGCATGGTGAAACTGAAAATCAAAGTCGATGACGACTTCGTGCTGAACTCTTTGGAGAGCATCTTCCTGAAGAACGACAACGAATCATCGGAACTCGTACGCGAGGCCATCGCTGACTCATGGAAACGCCTTTTGGAGCCTTCCATCGAGACCGAGATCCGCAATTATTATAAGGAAAAGGCCGACGAGACCGCCATCCGTGTCTTCGCCGAGAACCTCAAACAACTGCTCCTCGCCGCCCCTATGGGTCAGAAACGCGTCCTCGCCATCGACCCGGGCTTCCGTACAGGTTGCAAAGTGGTGGTCTTGAGCGAAACAGGCGCCTTACTCCACAACGAAACCATCTATCCCCACCCGCCCAAGTCGGACACAGTGGGTGCCATGCGCAAGATCAAGAGCCTCGTGGACGCTTATCGCATCAAGGTCATCGCCATCGGCAACGGCACGGCGGGACGCGAGACCGAGGACTTCATCCGCTCCATCAAGTTCGACCGCGACCTGATGGCCGTGATGGTGAGCGAGAGCGGCGCATCGGTCTATTCCGCCTCCAAAATCGCCCGTGACGAGTTCCCCGACTACGACATCACCGTGCGTGGTGCGGTCAGCATAGGCCGCCGACTGATGGATCCCTTGGCGGAGTTAGTGAAAATAGACCCGAAAAGCATTGGAGTAGGTCAGTATCAGCACGATGTCGATCAAAAGAAACTCGGTGAGAGCCTTGACCAGACCGTGGAGAGTTGCGTCAACGCCGTCGGCGTGGAGCTGAACACCGCCAGCCAGCAACTGCTCTCATACGTGAGCGGCATCGGCCCAGCCATAGCTTCCAACATCATCAGCTACCGCGAAGAACATGGCGGATTCAAGAGCCGCAAACAACTCCATGAGGTGCCGCGTCTGGGAGACAAAGCCTTTGAGCAATGCGCTGGATTCCTTCGCATTCACAATGGCGACAATCCCTTAGACCAAAGTGCTGTCCACCCCGAAAGCTACCACATCGTGGAGAAAATGGCCAAAAAGATGAATGTGAAGATAAAAGACCTCATTGGCAACAAGGAACTCATCGCTAAAATCAAGCCAGAGGAGTTTATAGAGCAGGACTTCGGCCTTGAAACCATCAACGACATTTTAGCTGAACTGGACAAACCAGGCCGTGACCCACGCAAGAGCTTTGAGGCTTTCGAGTTTGACAAGAACATTCGAGAAATCAAAGATTTGCGTGTTGGCATGACCCTCAACGGCATCGTCACCAACATCACCGCTTTCGGTGCTTTCGTCGATATAGGTGTACATCAGGACGGACTCGTCCACATCAGCCAGATGACCGACCATTACATCAAGGACCCGAACGAGGTGATATACCTGAATCAAAAGGTTCGCGTCAAAGTGCTTGAAGTGGACACCCATAGAAACAGGATAAGTTTGACCATGAAACTACAATAAAATTTCAGTTAAAGCGGAAAATTTTGGATTAAAGCTAAATTTTTTGTATTAAAATTTACTTTTTATTAAATTAAATCTTATTTTTGCGCCAGAAAAACTTCCGAATCATGATCAAACTATTAAAACCACTTTTTATTGGCATTGCCATTTTTGGGCTGGCTTTATGCTCGATGGCAACCCCCGTCGACCAAACAGCAGCCAAATCCATCGCTTTCAAATTCATGGGAGCCGACAAAGTGCAACTTGCAACCACCTATCGAACAGAAAGCAACGCTGCCGCACTATATGTCTTCAACACCGCTGACGGCTTCGTCATCGTGGCCGCCGACGATTGCGAAACGCCCATTATCGCCTATTCCCACGAAGGCCATTTCGACCCTAACAACATTCCCATGCAGATGGAGGAATACCTGCAAGATTTCGTCGCAAAAATACAATACGGCATCGAAAACCATATTGAGGCAGATGAAACCACAGCGAGGCAATGGGAACTGGTGAAGGCCGAAGGTCGACTTAACGAAAGCAGATCAGCAAAAGCCGTCCCCGCTTTGCTTACCAGCAAATGGCACCAAGGTTGCCTTTACAACAGCCTCTGCCCGACAGGACAAGGTCCTTGTGATCATTTCGAAGCAGGATGTGTGGCCGTGGCCATGGGACAAATCATGCACTACTGGAACTACCCTTCCAAAGGCTGGGGTTCCAACACCTACAACAACCAAGGCATCACGCTCTCCGCGGATTTCGGCAACACCACCTACGACTGGAGCCACATGCCAGATTCTCTGAACGAGGACTCCAGCATCGCTGAAATTGAAGCCGTGGCCACCTTGCTGTACCATTGCGGAGTGTCAGTAAAGATGTTTTATAATTCCAATGGCTCTGGTGCCAACGCGCAGGATGTGACCGATGCCATGAGGCGCTATTTCAGCTATTCGAGAAATATCCATTTTGAAAAACAAAAGAATTACAGCAACGATGAGTGGCTCTCACTTTTAAGGAACGACCTCGACCTACAGCGTCCGGTGCTTTATTCAGGAAGCGGCAGCGCTGGCGGCCATTCCTTTGTATGCGACGGCTACGACGACAACGACCTGCTGCATTTCAATTGGGGCTGGGGCCGTGCCGACGGTTATTTCGCCTTGGGCAACCTGAACCCGTTAGGATATACATTCAACAAAAACAACACGGCCATTTTTGACATCATCCCGCAATATGAGCCATGCCTCGTATTCGCCACTTCCTATCCGACTACTGGTGGTATTATTGAAGGCGCTGGCGAATACCACATAGGCGAGCAATGCACCTTAACCGCAATACCCTCAGAGAATTATGGTTTATATTGTTGGAAGAGAGACGGACAATATGTATCCAACCCATTATCGTTCACCTTTACAGTAAACAAGGACACCCTCAACATAGAGGCTCTTTTCTCATGTCTTCCCGTAAGCCAAATCACTGCAAACTACGCACCCGATGCAAGCAATCCATTTAGTTCAAGCGTAGGCCTTTCATGGACCTATGAAGACAGCGAATGGCCGCTTTTGAAACAATTTGGGACCGATGAAGAATGTAGCGGTGTGGTCTCAGACGGCGAACACATCTATGTCACCTACGCTTATTGGGACCCTCATCCTTTCTCGTTCGGAAAATACACTATGGACGGAGAATTGCTTGAAAGATTCAACTTGGAGGGCATCCCCGATGCTTCGAGTCTTGGCTATGATGGCACCAACTTCTATTGTAACGCCGGGCATTCCGGCCTAAGTCTATTATACACCTTAGACTTCTACAACAAAACGGTAATCGACAGCACTGCGATGAGCCGTTGGTTCGGTTCGGTAACCTATGATCCTGAATACGATGGATTCTGGTTAGGTCATGATTATAGTGTTTTGCTATATAATCGTCAAGGCCAAGTCATAAAAACCAGTCCTACTTTAGAAGATTACATCTATGGCGTAGGATATTACACTGCCCAAGATGGGAATCCGCACCTATTACTAACAAGAACAAGCGGAATTTACAACTATGACATCAACAGTAACCTCATCTATGAACGGCCCTTGGTGAGTATAGATTGGGATTACACCTATGGACTTGGGGCGCATGTCGGGAAATATGATGGCAAAGATGCTATATTTGTTGCCATTGACTACTCCATTCGCATTTATGAGATCAAAAACGCCAATGAGCAAATGGAGCATAGTATTGGTTACCGAATCTACCGCTCCGACAGCGAAGGGCATACTGTGATGCTTGCCAATGGCATCGAAGGAGCTTCCTACATCGACAATTCATGGGAGAATGCCGCCACAGGCCTATACCGTTTTGGCATCAGCAGGATATTTGAGAACGGTGGCGAATCAGAAATTATTTGGTCAGAGCCCATCGAGAAACAGCACATCGGCATATCGGAACATGAGAACGACAATGACTCAAATGTGCAGAAAGTGATTGAAAACGGACATATCATCATCATCAAGGACGGAAAACGCTATACTGTGACGGGACAGCAGCTGAATTGAAAATGAAATTGTATTTTTGCAGCGCGTTTCGCAATAAAAACGAAGCGAATCAGTTAATGTTACAAAACGAGAAACGATGAAGAGACTTAGAATACTTACCCTACTTTTGGCCTTTGTGGTGGCCGCTCCCACCCTGCTTCGCGCCCAAATCATCAAAGGCGAGGTGTTTGTGGGCGGCAACGCCTGTCAGGTGGACGGCGACGAATGCTATGGATTCAGAAAGTTCGGCGTCCATGCCGGCGCAGGTGCATTGGTACCCGTCTATACCAAGAATGGTGTCAGCTTGGACATCGGCCTTGAGGTTGTCTTCAACCAAAAAGGGGCCTACAAACGCGACTCCATCAATCAACATCTCGGTTTA
>JAEEGH010009018.1_pt1 | contig 23399 bp, 32 predicted proteins | sample 9134181 | NCBI WGS metagenome assembly JAEEGH01 (sample SAMN16246544, study PRJNA631951) | gut metagenome | biome: gut microbiome; feature: rumen; material: DP-attached | host: Bos | place: Iran: Karaj | collected 2018-10
TTCTCCGAAAGTCCAGTGTCCTTACACAGACTTTTAACCTTGTCAAAGAGTTTCTTGTTCATACTATTTTCCGTTTAATTTGTAAGAAATCGCCACAAAGATACGCATTATTTTTTGAATGTGTTTATCAAACACAGATAAAATTTACCACGTAAATTAGTTAAATCTCGTTAAATATACGTTCACCAGGTGAATTTTTCGGGCAAAACCTTTGTTATTTCAAAAATAATACATACCTTTGCACTGTGTTTCACAAACACACTAAAAATGCAACACCAACTTAAAATTTTCAGATTATGACAAAGTTAGAGTTTACACAGCGCACAGGCATTGAGCTTACGGATGCCGAGTACAAGAACGTAGAAATGATGTACCTTGAAGCTGGCAACATGGATAAGGACGATTTCTGCAAGGACTACAAAAAGCATAAGGACAGTACCCTTCTGGGAGTGTTCTACGGCCAGGCAGAACGCCTAAAGGACAAGCTGACAATTATGAGAGAGGAAAGGTCAAAGACGGTTGATCTGCTGCTCAAAATGGCTCAGACTACAGGCGCAATAGAGTTGCTGAATGAAGCTATATTCCTGGTAGGCCATAAGGACGTTATCAAGCGTAAGATCCGCTTGGGTCTGCCTTTCTGGGATGATGATCTGGATTACATCAAGGCTTATCTTCAATAAAGTATAGGAGGGCGCAATTATGGCACAGTATTCTACAGAACAAAAACAGTACATTGAGGCACTTGAAAAGGCCATCAACCAGGCAAAGGAACTGAAAGCAAATGGCGGTTTCGTGGCCGCTGGATGGGGTGGAGAAACTTACTATTGCTATGTTGGCGAAGGTAAGGGCTACCAGGGCGGTTGCTTCTTTCCTATGACAAGCAAGGCCGTTGTTTTCGACACAGAGAAAGAGGCTCAGGATCATTGCTACACTGGCTACCGTAACGGGAACGGAAAGGGTGATCTGTTAGAGTTGCACCCTGAGACAGCGGAAAGTTTCTTTGCCAAAGTCCAGGATCATTACGAAAGATCCCTCAAATGGGCAGTCGATATGTGGAACGAAATGGAAGAAAAGAGAAAGTAATATTAACCAGGGAGGGGCAACCCTCCCACAATGCAACACCGATATGAAGAATGAACTTATTTACGTGCGAGTGCTGGAACAGGACACTTGCGATCAGATCAGAATGGGTCAGGCTTTCCCGATTTTCAAGGAAAAGCTACAGACAGTAGTAGAGAACACCAAAACAGAGTACGAAAAGCGTTTTGAATGGTGTGGCGGCTTCGATGCTGGGTGTGAGAAATACCAACAGCGCATAGCCATCGTGGATGCCTACACATTCCAAAGCCTTTGCGAGATCTACAACAGGAAAGGAGGTAAGTGATGGGTATTCTGAAACAAGCCATAGAGAAAACCTTTGCCGACATGGGCGTTAAGGTTGAGTTCCTGAACACGGGAGCCAGGGTGATTGAATCAAGCGCACAGGCAAAGTACAACGATACCAGGAGAGCCGAAAAGGGCTATATCCAGGGTGTTCACAAAGCAAGAAAGGAGGCATAGCATGGCACAGAAAGCACAGTTGTTCGATGTGGTGTTGAGTGATGGTAGTTTCTTCTGCCAGCTCAGGTACACAGGCCAACCATTCCCAAAGATTATCGAAGGAAATGTAGTGCCATCCTATGACACCAGGGATCTCAAAAGGTTTGCCATAGAGAAACGCCCATCCCTGACAGGCAAGAAATTCGATGTATTTTTAACCAACCAAAGAGTTTATTGATATGAGTAATATTTTCGATACTGAGTATTTCCCGACACCAGACGATGTGATCCGTAGGATGGTATCACCGTACACGAAGCACATAGACACACTACAGATTTTGGAACCGTCCGCTGGCACTGGCTCCATCTTAGACTACCTGGCAAACTCATACGCCTGTAAAGTGCCAAAGCAGAATCTCTATGCCTGTGAGATCAACCCTGAGCTGGTCATGGTGCTACAGGGTAAGGGCTATAAGATCCTGGCAGACGATTTCCTTACCTACAAGCCCTCACACACCTTTGACCTGGTTGTTATGAACCCACCGTTTAGCAATGGTTGTGATCACCTCCTACACGCCTGGGATATGATGTTTAAGGGTGACATTGTTTGCCTCCTTAACGCTGAAACGATCAGGAACCCGTACACCATGAACCGAAAGCGTCTGGCCTCCATCATCGAGCAAAACGGATCGGTGGATTTCCTGGGTAAATGTTTCAGGGGTGCAAGCCGCCAGACAAACGTAGAGGTGGCAATGGTGAGACTGCATAAGGACATAGAAGATGCGCGTTGGCACATTGACTTTGGGGATGGTGCAAAGGTAGAGGGTGTGCCAAACTTCAAGGAGGCCGTTTCCGCTGGCTCTGAGGTCGCTATCATTGACAAGCTGGGTGACTACCTACACGCATGGGATAAGGCGCAAGAAGCGGCCATTGAGTTCATCAAGGCACGTAAAAAGCTGGACTTCTATGTAACGGCCTTTATGAGTACGGATGAGGTTAGCAAGCTGGTAGGTGAACAGATGGCGGCTATGAGAAAGTCCGACAATGCTATGCAAGTGGCCTACAATGCTTTCCTCAATGCCGCAAAGTCGAAAGCCTGGAAAGAGATCATTTCCAACCTGGGAATGGAAAAGTACATGACCGCCAACCTCAGAAAGACGTTTGATCAGTTCTGCGAGAGCCAGGGAGCCTATGAGCTTAACCGTGAGAATATCTACAAGCTGGTTCAGTTCGTTTGCCTCAACAGCCAGAACATCCTCAAAAAGGCCGTGGTGGACGTTTACGATATGTTTACCAAGTTCCATAAGGACAATACCGAACACACAGAGGGATGGAAAACTAACAGCCCGTTCAAGGTGAATAAGAAGGTGATCCTTCCAGCATTTGTGAGCTGTGACTACAGTTGCACCTACAAGGCCGACTATTGCCGATGGGATGAGTACAGAGACATTGACAAGGTGATGTGCTTTCTATCTGGTATTGACTATGAGAGCATGGATCAGCTTTCAGAGAAAGGTATTGCAAAGAGAGAGGCACACGGATGGGGATTCCAGGCTTACCGTGATGCCAATGAGTTTGACGATTGGCAGCACCTCAGCCTCAGACAGGCGATCCAGCTTGTAAGGGTAGGTGACAACAGCCTCCACGAAAGCAAGTTCTTTAAGTTCCGTTGCTACAAGAAAGGCACGTTGCACATCATCTTTAAGAGTGATGATCTCTGGGCAAGGTTCAACCTGGCCGTGAATGAAGGTAAAAAGCAAATCGGATATGCGAAATAAGAAGCCAAAATACAGACTACAGGCCAGGTGTTCAAAGCTACGCTGGGATGAGGTAAGAGGCTATTGGTGGTGTTGTCAAACATCAATGTGCTACAAAAGCTCTACCGACTGCCCTTTGATCGAGGCCACGGCAAAAGAGGTGCAAAAGGGCAATATGCAACTTAGCAGCATCAGGCCGATCAGCGTTATGGATGGCGTGAAACAATGGATCACAGATCATCAAAAGAACAAACAGTTATCATTTAATTTCTGAAATGATTTATGACTATGAGATACAAGCAGAAGATTCAGATAGGCGATAACGTAACGGACATCATGCGATTGCCTTGCGTTTCAGGTTGCAAGAAACTTGATGACAAAAACGGATTTGAGTGGCTGGAATACCAGATAAAGGGAAGCGACAGCGAGACAGCAGAAAAGAGCGACTGGCTCTGTGAGGATTACGATGGACGCTGGCACTGCCTGAGTGATGAGGAATACCAGAAAGGAGGTCGCTGATGGTCAGCAGAAAGGCAAACGTTGTTCACGTTGAGCTGGCAGAGCCATACGAGGGCAGGCGCAACTGGTATTTCAGCAGCATAGCCGCCATCTACGAGCGGCTGCCAAAGGACATCGTGGGAGTGACGAAGGAACACCTGTGGAGGGTGTTTGGCAATAGGAACGAATACACCAACAGGAAAGCCACCATACGCAGGGCTGAACTGGTAGCAAAGGCACACGCACCATAAGGAAGGGGTGAGGGCGTAATCTCTACGCCCTCACCCCTTAAAAACGGATTCACTAAGTAAACGGAACAATCCGCTACGGCCTTTCCTCAATGGGATCATCGGAACCGCCACCGCCATTGCCGCCTTCATCATCGAAGACAACACCCACGGCATACTTCTCGGCCTCGCGGATCTTAGCGTCATTGAAGAGGTCGGCGGCACGGAAACGCCTGCCCAGGTGGAGGTTCAGCCTCACGCCCTCAACATCGTTGGCCGTGAAGTCGGCCTCACGGTTCCTGCCACGGGTCTTCAGGCCGATGCGGAAGATGCCCAGTTCATCGAAGCGCACGGCCTTGCCCTCCAGCAGCAGCTCGCGCAGGCATACCTCCATCTCAATGAGAACCCCTCGGATGGTTCCCTCAGAGAACACACAGTGATGCTTGGCCATGTGCTCCACAAAGTCCTCAAACTCCACCAGTTCGTGAACGGCACGCCCGAACCACTTGCCGTAGCAGGAAGAACAGGGATTGGTATTCTGGTACTTTTTGAAACGAATCATAACATTACGGATTTTTAGTTAGACAATCAGTTATCGGGTGCAAAGGTACGCCATCGGAGCGGCGGTTTTCCGATTATGTACGGTTGCACCCTGTTCCGTGCAGTCATCGGCGGCAAATGGCCGTTACCGTCTGCCGGATAATGCGTAACTTTGCACAAAAATTCATCGTATGGACGATTTCAAGATAAGAGAGTACGGACGCACGGAGCTGGCACAGCTCTATTGCCCAGGCATTGCGCCAGAGTCAGCCTGGAAGAAACTGAGGCGGTGGATGGCACTCTATCCAGGGCTGGAGAAACGCATGGCCGCAACGGGCTACAACAGGAAATGCCGATCCTTCACACCTGCACAGGTGAGGATGATAGTGGAAGCCATAGGAAGCCCATACGATTAACATTTTTTCTTATGTGGTTTTCACACGAAATGTGCATGGTTTTCGGCAAAAACCTATATGATTTTCAAAATAACTGTGTTTATATGAACACATTTTTGCGCCCCAACCGTCATTTTTCCTTCAAAAAGTTTGGAGAATTGGCGAGGAAGAGCTAACTTTGCAACTCCTATTCAAACTGATTGTATAACATTAAGACAAAATTATTATGGGATCGGACGCATAGACGCAATATCTCGTAAGTGCTAAGGAATGAAAGTCTATAACTTCCTGAAGACGTATGCTGGGGCAACATACAGTTTCATTGCCTCATTATGTTCCATTGCCAGTTTGGTGCTACTTTTCATAAACAGCAGACTGGCATGTATTGTCGCGTTGGGCGTGTTTTGCGGTGGCCTGTTGATTTTGCTATATGGCATTATGCGAGGCATCAACAAAATGGTAAGGGACAATTCCGATGAGGACTACAAACGCATTGCATCGTTTTTCTCGTTCCAGTCGAGCGATGGAGTGAAATCCACATTTGAGGTTTTCAGGATGATTCAGAGTAAGCGGCTTTTCCTTACCGAGATACCATATAACTTCAAGTGGACTGGCTCAACCCCGCCGCCGCTGTCTTCACGTTCACAGACAATAACGGATGTGAAATACAATCCAGACAAGAACCAGTGGGATGAAGCCACGATAAGGTTCCCCCAGCCTCTCAAATACAACGAGTGTGCGGTGGTGAATGTCAAGACGGACAATGACGATCACGACAACACGGCCAAGCCATATCTCACGAGCAAGCTGGAAGCCCCTATTGACGTGATCACGTTCAGGGTGTTGCTCGCATACAAGCCACAGGACTATAACACCCCTGCCAAATTACAGCGGAAGAAGATCGGCACAGAGATTGACGGTGGCTATGAGACGATAGGCAGCGTGCCTTTTGACAAGGATCACAAGTTGTACTATCACTGCCTTATCAACCCAGAGCCAGGTTATATCTATAAGATTGAATGGGAAAAGTAGCCCATTGCAAGTAAGAGTTCCCGTCACGCATCCCGTAAGGTCTGCTGGCGGGATATTTTTATTATGGGCCATCGGAACCCGTTTCCGCGTACATTAATATATTAAGGGCAAACAATAAGCCGCCCCATTCTTTCTGCACCGTTCTGCCAAACTTTTCTCCAAAAAATCCGCAAAACAGGCGAAAAGCTGTGTTCATATAAACACATTTTTACTCGGTGAACGTCATTTTTTCGGCAAAATGCTTGCACGGTTCACGGATTTTGACTACTTTTGCAACGCTCTATAATCAAAAAGGAGGTGGGTTGATAATGCCTGCCAACGCCGCTGACAGGCTGTTTTTATGCCTGGCGCCCACAGGATTTCAGCGGTAGCGCAATATACGGCTTTCGTACCCCCGTGTGGATGGTTAATGCCACCACTGCCTCCTTTGGTGTAGAGCAACGGGACAGGCGAAAGCCGTTCTTTTATGCAAACTTGTTATAAGGTATGCTCAAACCAAAGGAACAAGGTTTGCCAGTGAATAACAGTAGCTGCCAAACAGGTCAGGCTCACCAAACGAGCCATTGTGAAATGCTGGAGAAAGCGGCCGATATGCTGGCCGAGGTCTCAGACATCCTTGATCAGTTGTCTGTCTTCCCATTCGTGAAGGAAGAAGAAGTGTGGGGCAATAAGATGGTTCAGATGGCCACCGACACGTGCTGCATGGCTACGGACTTGGCCGAGTTCTACGGGCGAATCTACATCTTTACTAAAAGAGGGGAGGTGTGGCTATGAACACGGCTATGCAAAGCAGCCAGTGCAAGAAGCTGGAACAAACCATCGATATGTTCTACGAATGTTCATCGATGATTGACGAAATTTCACAGTACCAATTCATTGATGACCTTGACACCTTTCTCCGCGATGTCAACCACATTTCGGACAACCTTGGAACGGCCATCAATGACCTCTCCGCTATCCTTGGATATGCCTACATTCACACCAAACGTAATGACATCCTACTATGAACCAGGTTTTCAATTACAACGGTAGCCCTATCTCATTCAACATGGGAAAGGTGACAATGGTTAATGCTACAGAAATGGCAAAGCCGTTCGGAAAAACTGCAAAGGACTGGCTGAAAAACAAGCAGACACAGGAGTTCCTTGATGCTCTTTCGAGTGTTAGGAGAATTCTCCCATCACAATTAGTTGTTGTTACTAAGGGCAATAGCCAACAATTTGAACAAGGCACTTGGATGCACGAAGACGTTGCTTTGGAGTTTGCGCGTTGGCTCAGTCCTGAGTTTGCCATTTGGTGCAATGACCGTATCAAGGAACTGATGCGCTATGGCCTGACCGCCACGCCCCAGACGATCGAGAGCGTGCTGGCCGACCCTGGCAATGCCATCAAGGTGCTCACCGCCCTGAAGGAGGAGCGCGAGCGTGCGGCACGGCTGGAGGATCAGAACAGGTGCTACCAGAGCGAGAACCGCCGCCTGTTGCGCGTGTCGCACAAGCAGCAGGAGATCATCGGGAAGCAGGAGCGGGAGATCGAGCGTCAGAACCCGCTTGTGACGTATGCCAACAATGTACTGAGCAGCGAGACCACCTTCACCACCACCCAGATAGCGAAGGAGCTGGGCATGAGCGCACAGCGTCTCAACCGACTGTTGCACCAGTACGGCATACAGTACAACAAGAGCGGCCACTGGTTCCTCTATCAGCAGTACGTGGAGAAAGGCTACACGCGGACACGCGAACACCTCTATACACGTAAGGACGGGCGTATGAACATCAATCTCACGATGGAGTGGACGGCGGCAGGCCGCATGTTCATCCACCAGGTGATGCGTTTCAGGGATTCGCTCACGAAGGCAGGGGAGTAGGGTGCAAAATGCAACACCACGGACTTTCCACACCAAAAGACTGATCGGCACTTGACGATCCTCTGCCAGAGTGAGGATGAGGGGGAGGGGCTTTTCTGCCTCTCCCCCGACTTTTCGCCAGCATTGTTTGGCCGTTCCACGGTAATTGCCTACCTTTGCACCGTTGGAATCGGAACTTGTCACGGAAAGGCGGCTGGTGTACCTCGCCATGAGGAGCCAGCCGCCGCGTTTTTTTGCCCGCTACTGCCATTTTTCCCGTGCAAAAACGTTTGCTTGTGCATTTTTCCGCATATTTATTTGGAACTTTCAAAATAAATGCCTACCTTTGCATCGGAGATTTCAAATCCACCAGGGTTCTTAACGCAAGTCGGGGGCTTTTGCCGCTGTGAACCAAGTGCCGTTCGTTGAAACACTTACGGGGCGCACGATAAAAGGGATTCTATTTAAGGAATCCCTTTTGTTTTTGCTGTCTCATTTTCTCCTTGCAGACACCCTTTCCTTACGTTTCTCAATTCTGTGGCCACACGCCTCAGTGAGTGTCGCAGCTTGAGCCCGCTCGCGTCTGGCTTCACCTTCACAACGATATTGGCAGGCTCCCTGTGCGCGATGCCGCGCATATCAAGATACTTCACGATGTTTTTTGGATTGATATGGTCTAACATATCAAAGAGGTCTTCTTCATCAACATGCAAAACCACCCTTCTGTTCTTACGCTGGTTGTCACCAGATTTCGGCTCCACTTGCATCACATCAACGATTGTGCAATAATTTAGTGTGACTTTTGGCATTTTTATTGTGAAATGTTTGGAGGTTATTGAATAATTGTTTACCTTTGCACTGTGAATCGGTATGGGGTCGGTGACGGCTCGATGCCTTACGACACGGGAGACCCACGCGGCCTCTCGTTTTTTATGGGAAACTCAGCCTGATTATATCCGAACCGTTGTTAAGCAATATAAATACGTGCTTGATGATTACGTCCGCTCCATATCCCCTCAGTTTGTTCAATCCATCCTCAACCTTTTCGTATGAGTAGTACGATGGATCATGGAAGTAAAGGCATACAGAGTTGTGCGTTTCGCTATGCAATGAATTGAATTTCCTCAGTTGTCTGTTCTTGCGCCCTAACTGGTTACTGAATGTCGTGGAGTTTTCCGTGACAGACAAAAGATCCATTATCACACCGTCAAGAATCATGTCAAGGTCAACAATGTTTTCTGCCTCTGGCCTGAATATGACGCTATGCCCTTGCTCGAATGCAAGGCGTTGGAACTCTGCTTCCAGTTGGTCACCCGTCAGCTGTTCGGCAAAATACCGCTTGTCATCGTTCTCATGTGTCTTGTGGTCTTTATGAGTGGCTTTCAGCCCCAGCGTACTTTCGTCAAACTCCACACCCCTATAGTTAGTGTCTGCTGAAAGCCGATGATACTCCCTTTTGCGCTCACCCATCAGCTCCTCCCTCGCCCCCTGTTCGGTCGATTTGGTGTCCTCTTTGGTGCTTGCGCTTTTCAGGACTGCACCGCCGGCCACGTACTTCTCGTTATCCCTCACCCAGTAGGGCAGCGTGCCGCGCTCCCTTGCCTTTTCCATCCGCTCCTGCGTCTTTGGATCCTGAATCCATTTCTTGAATCCCTCTGGCACATCGTCAACGGTGTTTTCTGAGTGAACTGAGCCAGGATCATCCTCAGAGGCCAGTTTGTCGGCAATGTCAAACGCCTCATCCTCAGTGGCCAGCACGGGGATCATGTAGCACCTACAGTTGGGATGCCAGCCAGTCCACTTGAAATCCTTTGGGTACTTTCCCTGTAGATCGTCACATATATCTGGATCAGGATGGTTCTTAGACACCTTGATCTCTATGCCTACAACAAAGTCCAGTTGCGCCCACCGCTCATAGTCTGAGGCACGGTAGGCAATGTTGGTCTCTGTACGTGCAAGCCTCTGGGCGTTCCTTGCGCTTGAACGGTACACGCCACGGCCAGGATGGTAGTCTCTCGGATCATCGTCAATCCATTGGTATATTCCATCCTCTTGATTGAAGATCCTACGCTTCCACTTGCGCCCATAGATGGGGTTCCCGTCCTCATCCTCACCGATCTTGATACGGAATCGCCTATACCATCTGTCAGGATCGTTCAGGTATTCCTTCACCCTGGCAGCTAACTGATTGGCTGGTGTTCCCTCGCCTATTGCCAGGTCAAGCGTGTTTTCCAGCTCTCCCTTGAACTGCCCTGTGTACTTCCAAACGTTCTGAGAGAGGTTAAGCCCCTCCTTTTTCCTGGCAAAGAAAGCATCCATAGCCTCCCTGTTCCTGAGAAAGTACCTGGCAAAATGAGGGTCGCTTATCGAATGTTCGCCAAAGATAGACTTCACCAGCTCATCGTTGTTCTCAGCGGCAAACATCCATTCCTTTTGTATGCCTCCACGGATGGTTTGGTAGGTCAGGCTATACATACGTCTCAGGATGGGTTGCACTTCGTCTGTGTAGCCGTACTCAGAGAATGAGAAAGGCTTACCATCCACCAGGTAAGTGCCTTTCACAATGTCAATGATCTGTGTAAAGGCGTTCTGGTAGATGGTGCGCACGTTGGCAGCATATCCCTCAGTACGGATGAAAAGGGCTTGCTGTAGATCCTTTCCGCTCAGGTACTTCTTTTTCTTTGGCATCGTTGCAGTCCTGGCTTACTTCTTCGGTCTGTCAAACTCAGTCACCCTACAGGCTGTCATTTTCACCTCACGGATCTCACCGTCAGGCAGTGCCACTACGAACCTTGGGGATCCGAATAACGGCTTGTAGGTCTCAATCACTTCACCCTCATAGGTCTTTTCAAAGTCCTTTGGGTTGGTAGCAGGATCGTTCTCACTGGCCATCATATAGCCAGCCTGGTTGAACTCCACCCATTTCACTTTTCTTGCTTTCATAATTCAAACTCTTTAGTTATATCTGGTAAATCTATTTCCTGGCCTTTCAGCTCATGTGTGCAATCATCCAGGTACTTTATACGCCCGTCAGTAACGTAGGAGTGGCAATAGGTACGCTGTCCTATGTGAGAGCCTTCAACGGCTATAGACGGCCTTATTGTCGGCCTTTCCAGGTTTCCGTTGAACTGCCACACGGGGAACTCATCCGCTGGATCCGTACCGATTTCGTGCCAGGTCTTACAAGCAGGGCACATAAAGTAGTAAAGCCCCTTTGTCATGTGTAGTTTCTTGATCTTTGCCATTGTGTCCTATTCGGCTTGGCCGAACATATCCATTTTGTTAAGTTCCTTCTGTTGCGCTAACTGTTGCTCCATCTTTTCCTGTTGCTCTTGCTTGATCAGCTCTGCCTCTTTCTTGGCATCCTTGATCAGGTAGGAAAGTTCAAGCATCGTCTGTGTACTCATGCCACCAGCACCGTATTGTTTCAGCACATCGGCCAGGGTCTCGCTCACATCGTCACCAAACGGCTCCTGGAACTCATGGCCTAACTGTAGTGCATCGTATTCAGACTTGTGGGCATAGTCAAGCACGTTGCCCATGATAGCCAGCATAAGGGAGGCGTGACGGTTCATGTAGCCATCGTGTGTTTCCTTGCGCTTCTCGGCCTTGATAACGGCCAGCAGCATCACCTTTCGGATCGCCTTGGCAGAAAGGTTGCCCAGGCTCTTCATGTTGTCAAAGTCAATGTTTGGCGTGAAGGATTTACTTAGTATATGCTTATCCAGGCGTTCATACTCATTGGCCTTGCTCTGGCTTGCCTGATCCCAGGTAAGGTACTCAACCTTGCCACCGTTTTTCAGGATGTATAGCTTGGCCTCTTCCTCAGCCTTTGGCAGACTGTTAAGGATCTCAGCGGTTGCCACCATAGCAGGGTTGGCAAAGCGGTCGTTCACATCGGCATCCGTAGAGGTCAGTGCCTCGGATCGCTCGATCATGGGTTGCACACCGTCATGCTCCACCTCTTGCTCAAAGAGCAATACGGGGATCTTTCCTATCGGGTTGGGCGTTACAATGACCTCCCATCCCATGCTTGCACGTTTGGCACGGTAGATGGTCTCGCGTGTGTAAACATCCACGTGGTAGAGCGTCCTGTTACCCGATTCTGTCAGGTGGTAGCCCCAGGCAAAGGCGGTCAGCCGCTTGTACTGATCCTTGATGATGTAAATATCATCGTTGTTTTTCTTGCTCAGGACGTTCAGCAAAAGCCTCGGCTTTCCCTCCATATCCCTGTAAACGTGGTAGAGCATAGCCGCCTTGCCCTCAGCACCAGCGGCACGTTTGCACTCGCGTACATGGGCATTGAAGCGTATTTCTTCCATCAACTTCACATAGTTCTGGTAGGCGTTATCCGTACCCTCTGAAAGCTGGCTCCACTTCACGGGTCTGCCATAGAGGAATACCAGTGCTATCTCATTGATGAATGGTTGGTAGGGAATGGGGATCTTCCACCGCTTGCTCCATCTGAGGAAATTGCCCTTTTTGTCATAAACGGCACGATCCTGGCGTTCATTGATCTTGTGGGTTTCCACCTCATACTCTCTCAGGTTGTTTGCAGCCTCCTGGGAGCAATCGTGCATCATACTCAAAGCCCTGGAAACATCCTTGGATCCCATAAGCTCAGTGAAAGTCTGCTGATACCCAATGGCAGCTTTCACCTCATTTTTGATGGTGTCTAATAAACTCATAATTCATTTTATACTTGTTAAACCGCAATTCCTAATCTTCTCTCTATATCATCTGGTATGTTGTATTCGTTGTAGTCAAACCAGGATCGCATGAGAAACATATCCCTCCAGTCTGGGGAACGGCCAATATCCAGCTTGATCTCTGCCTTTGGCTTTAGCATCAGCTTACCGTCATTGTCAGGCTTCCAGGTCTGTAGCTGTTCCAGCTCGTTTGTGATTTCCTCTTGCTCTGCCATGCTTACAAGTTTAGCGGCCACGCCAACCTCGTTAGCGTTGATATGCTCTGCCAGCTTGTAGCCGCATTGTGCCTGTAGGTTCTGGTAGTTCTCACCAGCGAAAGGCACAGAGTTGTTCACGAAGCCCTGGATCTCGCAATTATCCACTACGCCACCGCCCACGCCATCCTCATCCGCTATTGCACGGTAATTAGGGATCCTGTATTTCTTCTGGCATCGTATGATATACGCCTGGATGTCGGTAGTCTTAGAGACGGGGAAACACTTGTAGTCAATGAGCGTCCACCCATCCCAGACACCGATCCTGGCATAGTCGGCTCCGAACCGCGCAATGTCGGCTGTCAGGTAGTGTATGCCCGTCTTGATGGAAATGATGTTGCCGAATATAGCACAAATGGCATCGTGTGAACACAGTGCCAGGGGGTTATCGTCATATTCCCAATTACCCTTGAATAGGCGTTCAAACTTAACCTTGTCTGAGGTCGTTTTCAAGCCCTCTATGTAGTCAGGATCTATGTAGGGGTTCTCCTGTACCAGGCACGGCAGATAAGCCATGTAGTCGGTCAGATCGCCACGCTTCCACGGCTTGTAGAATGTATCGTACATCCAGTTTTTCTTTGGGTTGCACGTGATAAACAGCTTTCGTTTCAGCCCGTACTCCCTGTTAAGGTGACGGCCTACACGTGTTTTCAGCGTGTCGTATGCCCCAAAGTTCACCTCACCGCCCTCTTCTATCCAGCCGCCCGTGAACTCGATGGATCCGTAACGCTCATAGAGGGGATCGCCTGGCTTGTATTGCAGATCCAGAAAGTCAATCCTGGAACCGTTGTAGAACTCGATGTAATTCAGTTGGCCGTTGTAGTTCCAAAGCTCATCTGGAACCATGTACTGAGTGCAAACTTTCTTGAAGGTGACGTAGGTACTCTGGGTGATTCGTTTCAGCTCTGCACGTCCTATAAACCATTTCGTGCCAGGAAACGATAGGCTCATAAACAAAAGCCAGGCAGCACCAGTCCATGACTTAGCACCACCAGCGGCTCCACCGTAGAGAAATTCAGCGTGTTCATCATCCGTAAGGATCTTTAGTGCCTCGGCTTGCTTCTCATGCCTCTTTCCATCGGCATCCGTAATGAAGTCAAAGCACCCACGCTTGAAAAGCTCAACCTTGATTTCAAGTGACCTGGGAATGTTTATGTTCCTGAATCTCGCCATAGCCTACCCTCCCTTCTTTCCCTTCTCGATCTTTTCCTGGAGGGCGTTGTATTGCAGTAGTTCTTCGGTTGTCAGCATTGACAAGTCGGCTGGCAGCTTGCTCACCTGGGCATCAATGCTACCCTCGATCGTCTCTCTGGGCTTTCCGAAAACACGGTCAAGAACAAAGTCAAGCGCATCCACCTTTCCGTAGCGGATGCAACTGTTTATGTGGCTAACAAGTATCTGAATCCAGGCAGGGGTGTTGGGGTTGGGCTTCCATTTCCCGTTTTCGTCCTTTTCCTTGCTCCTTACCAAAGCCTGTAGCTTGTCAGGCGGCAATTCCAGAAGGGCTTGCATGATGTCCTGAAAGTCCTGCTCTTCCAACTCATGCCCTACCTTTTCACCGATGGTATCTTTGAGGTACTTATACACCTTGGGCTTCCTACCCCTTTTCTGAGGTTGGTTGTCAGCCGAAAAACGGTTGCCCATTTTGTTGCCTTTCTCAAATCTGCCCATCCGTAGATTTTTCGTTGATTGTGTTTGTCAAACACACTTGTCGGGCAAAGAGAAATCAGAGGCGTTTTGCTCTCTGATCCTCATTCACCTGGTAAAGCCTTAGCCTTGCTCCTGAGCCTCCTGAGCCTCGTACTGCTTCATAAACCAGCTTATCAGGTCACAGTTAGGCTCGGCAAACTGGCCTTCCATTTCTGGATCTATCTCAGCCTGTAGAGCATCTGCCTTGTCGATAACGCTGTTCATTGCCTCCACTATTTCCAGGGGTGCGTCAAAGCCGATCCCCCCATTGAGGTGCTGCTTGATGGCATCTTTCTCAATCTGTGATAACTCGATCTTTTTCATACTACTTTCTGATTTTTTATGATGGTGAATAACTAATTTCGATGCAAAGATACACTAAAGTTGGTATTTCTGAGCGATTTTCTTCACTTTTTTAGTGTATTTGTCGGCCTTGCCGTGGATCGCCTTGGTGACGGTCTCAGCCCAGAACTCAGAGACGTTGGTGGCTCCATAGCGGCCATAGCCTTTTTTGTTCTTGTCTGCTTTCCATTTCTTGAACAAAGCCGTGATCTCCTTTCCAGCGGCACGTGCCTTGGTGCTGCTCATTGAGGCGTTCCATGTAGCGTGTGCCAGCTCATGTGTGATCGTGTGCTGTAGGGGTGCGTTGGTGCGATTCTTGAATCCCGTGTCATAGTGATTCTTTCGCACGTCCGCAATGATCGCCTTTTTCTTGCGGTCAAAGAACTTGGAGTTAAGGAGAATACCCGTGCTTTTGCCGCCAGCACCTATGTACGTCACGCCCAGGGCGTTCATACTTGTAAGGTCGGCCAGCCTCACGCTCCGCTCCCTGATACCCATTACTGCCTCAAATCGTGAGACACCCCTAAAGATCTCGTTGTAGGTGGACTTGTCTTTGATAGACGAAAGCGGCCTGCTGGTCTGTACGGCCACCTTCACCTTGGCACTGTTGGAACCTCCACCACTGCCTCCTACATGAACCACACCGCCTGAGTTTCTGCCCATTGTTTCAATTTTTTAAGTTTATATTCATTTTTTCTTGGCGTTGATGAAATCAGTGACATAGACAATGCCGTGCTTTCGGCAAAAGTCCTGGATCTCATCGCCACCGCCATATACTACCAGATTCGGCCTTTCCAGGCCACTTATTTCCTGTGCTACCCTCAGATCGCTTTTCAGGCTCTCCATCCACCCGTCAAGCCCACGTGTGAAGAAAGCGTTGTAGCCCTTCGGTATTCCCATTTTGTTGTACTCGATGAACTTGCGCGACACGTTCAGATCCGCATACACCTTGATCCCACATTCCTGAAAGTACCTTGCAAGAAAGCGTTTCTTGTAGATAAGCTGGATTCCCCACGCGATAGGCGTTTGATCGTGGCATGAGCAATTAGGCTCCACGATGGCCTTGCAACCGCTCAACACCAACTTGACGGGATTCTTGAAAAGAGCCTCAAAACGGTAATCGTCAACGTAGAAATGGTAGGTGGCCACATCTTTCCTGAGACGTGAGTTTGCGCCCCATGCGTTCAGTGGCATTTCAACACGGCCAGCCTGTTCACTCAGTAAAAGGTTGGGTATGTCAAATATGTTGTCGCTGTCATAAAGCACATCCTTGAACATCTTGGCCTGAAAGGTCTCATCCTCGATCTCATCATCATCACCTGAATCATCGTCAGAGGCCGCTTTCTTGCCCTCTGAGGGCTTTCCCTTGGCCTTGGTGGGCTTCTTATCATCCTGGCCGCTCTCATCATCGTATGAGGGCATTTCCAGCCCCATGAAATCAAAGTCGGTGTTTTCCCAGAACGGATCTACTGCCAGGATGCTGTAGTCTGTCTCGCCATTGTTGATGTTGTCACGGGCAATCAGCTCCTTTCTGTCATCGTCTGTCAGCTCAGTGTAGAGGATGGTGGGAACCTGGGGCAGCTTCAACTTTATTGCAGCCTTGTTCCTCTGGTTGCCGCATAGGATCAACAGCTTGCCGTCAACCTCTTCCAGTGCCAGCGGCCTGTGTTCCCAGAAGCCGTTGAGCCTGATGCTGTCACACAGACGCTTGAAATCCTCTTTGGAGATCTTTCTTGGATTGTGAGGATGCTGGTGGCACTCGCTCGGCTTACGATAGATGATATTCCCTGCTTTCATAGCATACCCTCCACGCTTATCTCAGACTTTGGGGCATCCTTCACCCCTTTTAGAATCTCTGTGATCGGCCTGTTATCGTCATACGGCACGAAGGTTGCAAATTCACTTGGAACCTTGCACACCTTACGGATCAGCTCTGCACGGCTCACCAAACGCCAGTGCCTCACCTCATCCACGTAAACGATAACGTTCTCATTGGCATCCTCGCCAATGGCATAGAAGCCGCCCCTGTAGTCGATGGGGCAGCGGATGGCATCATAGATGGCCAGGTAGTCATAGCAACAGGCCGTGACCGTTGCCCTCCTGTTCCATTGCCCGTTTATGTATATATCCACCTGATCGCCCCTCAACGGGTACGTGGTGGGAAAGAAATGATTAAGAACCCAGCGGCCAACATCCTCATTCAGCCCCAGGAACCAGGCTACCAACAATACACAGATAGCCCCCAAAATAGTTATCATTGTTGCCATATAGCCATTTACTTAGTGAATATTCGATGCAAAGATACAAAATTCCTGTGTTTATTGAACACATTTAACCATTTTTTTCACTATCAGAACCCAAAAACAAGCATTGCGGCATCCCTACCATGCTCATTCGTGCGTTTTTTCCACCCTGTCATTGCCCCAAAACTGCCAGAAGGGATCTTTGTGGCATTGTTCTTTGGTGCTACCATCTGGAACTCCACCATGCCAGGATGTTCCGCTTTCAGGTCTGTAAGGTAATCTTCCCAGATCGTTGCATCACGCTTGACTGAGCCAGCACCTTGCAACTTTGCACGATCCTTTTGCGGTGTGTTGTAGCCGTACCAGGTGCGTTGCCTGGCATCCTCTACGCGCACAATTACCTTTGTACCCTCAAAGGACGCTCTGCCACAGTATGAATCCACCACCTCCATAGCCTTGTGGATCTTCATGCAATCAACCTCCAGGAGGGAACGCTGCTTGTTATCCCAAACAGCGATCCCTGTATTTACGCCTGTGTCTATACCGATGTAGTACATACTATTCTGCCTCGCTCTCAGGTGAATCAACCTCGGTGGATCCTGGCATTTCATAGAGTACGACACCCTGTAACGCCTCTCTCTCAGCCCTGGATGGATAGAACTGTATCATCATGCAATAGTCGGGAATATACTTATCCCTCACCTCCTGGATAACGGGCTGGTTGATCATATCCTTTCCGAAAATGTGAACCGCCCAGAGGTCGTTTTCCATTGTCACCGTCACGATGAAGCTACGGTGTAGGAACGTGCCAGGCTTATACTTGCCATAGGCATCTTCCATCACTGGCTCTGCCTCGGCTGTCTGTTGCAACTCTTTCAGGATCTCCACGTCAAGGTTGCCCCTGTGTTTCTTCCAATACTCAGGGAAATGGATCTTTCTCTCATCGATCCCTGCCAGATCCAGCCTCTTTTGACGCTCCATCATGGCGTTTTCCCTTGCCTCTCTTTTCTCGATCGGTTTGTTCTTAATTGTTTTTGCTACTTTCATAACTCATTGATAATTAAAGTGTTATACAATATTTAGAATGTCACGTTTTTGTTCCGCTACAGTGTCTCAACCTCCTTTTCAAGCTCAGAAACACGCTTTGCAATGACTTTTTTCAGGCCGTTACATACCTCCTTATCCCAGGTATTTTCACTTTCTGAATTTCTGTTCGTATTGCTATTGACTGTCACCATAGGGCAATTATTGTCATTCAGCAACGTTAGCATTTTGTTCAGCTCGTCAAGTTCGTTGCTCAAACTCACGGCTCTATCCAAATTCTCAATCTTCATGGTTGCACCTGATATGTTGTGTTATACATTCGCCAGCATAGAACTCACACGCCCTACATTCCTTGCTCAGGATGATCACGCCAGGCTTATACGGGCATGGTGTCGTATCGTGCAAATATCCTATGATCCTCATGGCGTTTACTTGGTAGATTTCACTTGTGACTTGTATTCACGCGCTGCCTTTGCCAGGCTCTCATGGCGATCAAGCAGACGTGCCATAAGGCTTATATCCACATTGCTCTCACCATCCATGTACGCCCAGAGGGTACGCAATGCCTCAGCAACCGCCTTGGCCTCCTTTGAGGTTTTCAGGGCGTTCAGCACCTCCTTATTGGTGGCGGTAGATCTGCCCTCGTTCTGGGCTGACTTGACGGCACTCCTGGCCGCTTTCACCTGTTCCTGTTCTGTGTCATAGCTGCCAGCGATCTCCCTTGCAGCCTTCACCGACAACTGGCCAGAGACAATCTTTTCCTGTAGCTCGCTGGGCAGATCCAGGAGCGAGAGGCACTTGCTGATAAAGGCTGGGCTTTTCTTGAATATGTCGGCTATCTGTACCTGGCTGTAGCCGTACTTTTCCTTGAACCTCTGGAACATGATGGCACATTCGTACTCAGTGAATTTCTTGCCCTCATTCCTCATCATCTGCTCTACATAAAGCTGTTCCTCTGAGGCATCACGTGGGGCTTTGAGAGCCTTGATGTAGGGAATGTCAGCACCCTCACTGATTGCAAGCATGGTGGCACGGTAACGCCTTTCTCCATCCACCAGCTTGTAACGCTCCACTCCATCCACCTTGTAGGGAATGACCGTCACAGGGTTAAGCACTCCGTTTGCCTTGATCTGCTCTTTCAGCTCATCCAGGTCAAACTCTCTGCGAACATTGAAACCGTCCACGATGTCAATGTTTCTCGGATCAATCCAGAAGAGATCCGTTCTCTTTGTTACATTTGTTTCCATTGTAGAATAACTTTTATATGTCGAATAATGATAATTGCGAGTGAACTTGCGGCTTGCCGATAATGAAATCACAAATGAAGTTCCTGGCATAGTCAGGGCTAATCATAGAGCGATCTTCTGAGCAAAGGCCGCTGCCATCTTGTCGGCCTGACAATCCGCATATTGTCTTATGGGGTTTATCGTCTTGTATCGTTACCAAATGAGTAGGCTCACAATTCAGGAAATAGTATTGTGTGGGCTTTTGGAAGTAGTCACCACGCAAACGCCTGTTTTTGTCAATTACGGCTGGAGAAAAGGGAAAGTTGTTATGCAGATAGTGAGTGATCGAGTAGGGATTTTCAAATACCATCCTCAGATTCTTTCTCAGGCACACGGCAAAGAACTTTAGCAGCAACTCATAGAACGCCTGGCGTTTCTGGCTCCTTTCAAGCACCCTATCCACAATTTGCTCCTGGGAACACTCCCAATACTTGTAATTGATGTGTGCGCCTGTGAAGTAAAGCACGTTATTGTCGCAAAAGTAGATGCAAGGGAAAAATGCCATGATCAGATCTTCGTTAGTCATTTTGTCAAATATACTTCCCCCCCCCCCCCACATAGGCCGTTTCAATCTCGGCAAAGAGATCGGTCACATGGTCGGTCTGGCTGAAATTGTCCTGAATGTCGTAATCTTCGGCTGGGATTCCCAACTTGATAAACTCATTCTTGAACGTGCCAGACTGTTCAAACAGACAATATACCTTTCCTGTAATCTCCATCGTCTTAGTATCTGAAATCCGTTAAGTGAATGATCACGCCCTCAAACACATTGCCTGAGTAGAGCTTAGTGCCAAAGAACCACTCCACGAAATCCTCAACACTCAGCCCATCGTTCTTTGCCAGTTGCTCCACGGGAACCTGCTTACCATCCACCCACGCCTGGGGCAAAGCATCCTCAGAACTGTATGTCATTGTGATCTTTTGCAGCCCGATCCTTTCTCTCTCTCCCAATATCCTTTGGTCTGAGTTGTACGGCCTGCCAGTCCATTCTCTCAGGCTCAGGTACTTTCTGCCTGAGTTGATCGCCTCAGCGCACTTTTCCCACCATCCTTTAGCGTCAGCCCTTATGGTGTGGATCTTCGTGCCTGCTGCCAGCTTACCCTCAAAGCCTGTAGGCTGTCCTGCCTTCGGATGGCCAGGAGGGAATTTCTTTGAAAAGGTGATGATCACCTTGCGTTTCTGCTCTTTCTGTGTCATAACTTTCAGCTTATTATGTTTGACAAACACACTACATCTACAAAAAAAATTAACCTGGTTTACTTGCGTCTGCTACCACCGTGTAGCTCGATCACATTGAAGCTCTTGAAACGGTCTGCCAGGCGATCCTCAAAGCGGCTCTTGAACTCCTTAACGGTCATGTTGCTTGTGAAGTGATAGCGTTTGTTGTACTGTTGGAATATCTCATACCTGGCAAACAGGAACTCATCAATGATCGTTTCCAGCATAGTGCCAAAGCTCTTCTGCTTTTCGGTCGCAAGTCCTATGTCATTCAGGCATACGTTGAATGGTGATCCCTCATAGGCTTTAGGGTCTGCCAGCTCATTGAACGTGTAGCGGTCTATATGGCCGTTGATCTTGTAGTAGTTCATTAGCTGTGTCATGCTGATATTGCGAAAGAAGTTCTCATTGTTGGTAGCTCTCAGGTAGTCGGAAAAGATCTGCATGAGCATCGTCTTACCTGTGCCTGGCTCTCCGATCAGGAGAATGTTTTTCCAGATCTTGTAGTTCTCGTTAGGGAACACCTTTTCAGCAAGTATGCAACCGTTGAAGTAGTAGGTCAGGAACTGTAGCACTTTCCTGTTATGCTCATCTATCTGGAAGTTTGTGAACTCCCTAAGCATATAGTTGTCACCGATGGACTTGATCAGTATGGAGTGCAGCCTGTATTGCTCCCGATCTTCCAGGTCGTACTTAAAACCTCTCAGAATAGTCTTTCGATGCTTTTGCCTCTCCTGTTCCACCTGTTCCTGATTCAGCTTGAATCGCCTCTGCTGATCGTCTCTGATTATTTTCAGAGCCTCTTCCGTTGTCATTTGAAATGGTTTGCCGTTCAGTTCCATATTTCATTATTTCTTCGTTGTACTTATCCACCACCCACATTAAGATGGCTCTGTAGTCACTCTTATAGCGCTTGCCTTTACTACCCTTATAGTTATCCAGGATCTCGATCATCCGCTTTGCTGGCTGTTCTCCATGCTGTTCACAGAGCTTTGCGTATTCATCCCTGGTAAGGGTAACGAACTCGGCATAACTGTATTTCCTTGCTTTGTCGGCCTTTGCCTGTTGCTCAGGTGTAAGCGGTGGAGGTGTATTTGTCTCTGTCTCGCTTGGATGGAACAAAGATGTCTCTTTGGGCTTTTCACGGCTTCCAGGAGGCTTCTGGCTGAACACCTTGGACTTGGTAACACTGCCACCTTTCAGGCCAGCCTCACGCCTTTTCTGACTGATTTCAGCACCCTTGACCATTCGCCTACAGTATATAGCCCCATCCTGACGAACACCACACACGCCTCCGAAAATCAGGCGGTCGAGCCAATCACCTGATCCAGCGGCATCCGTACCCAAAAGCCTTACAATCTCATCTTGCGTGTATATAGTGCCATTCGGCTTAACCATAACGCCACGCTCCACACTTTCCCACATATAGCAAAGCATATCCATCCACAACCCTTTGAGGTCAGGAGGCAGAACTTTCAGCTCAGGGCATCTTAGCCAGTCTGAGGTGTCGAAAGGCATCATTGGTATCTTGTTCTTAGCCATATCTGGATTTGGGTTTTAAGGCTGATGGATTGGTCGAAGCCAACCCACCAGCGGCCTGTCTGTAATTAGATCTCCATGATTGCAATGTCAGGAGCAATTTCACGGATGCGGTTGAGCACATCATCAATGCAATTATCCCTGAACTCTTCCACGGCCTCGTTAGCACCAGGGGAAACGAGCTGTAGGTAGCAGTCTCCGTCTGCCAGGTAGTGATCAAACTCAACCGTGATCGCTACTTTGGGCGTTCCCTTGAAGATGGCCAGATTCACCGTGAAGCTCTTAGGCAGGTTGCTCTCCACCTCCTGCTTGAACACCTCGGCACGGCTACCGTTGGGATCCTTCTGCTTCTGAATCTCACTCTTGGCCTTGGCCGTGAAGTTCTTCAACAGAGATACCAGCTTCATGCACTCTTCTGGATTGGTAAAGAGGCCACGATTAAGGCGAAGGAACTGCCCCAGACGCTCAGGAACCCAGGCTTCCTTAGCATTGTTGATCTTGGTCTTGACAAAGATCTCAGTGAACTCAACACGGCCACCGATCTTGCCTTTGAGGTACTGATCATCCTCATTCACCACTAACAGGATGGTCATGGCCTCACGATCCACCTCAACGTGGGCTTTCTTCTGATCCACGGTGTCGATACGCTTTTCAAGCCAATCAATCGGTGTGCTGATAACGCCTGAAATGTCTGTCTTGATAGGCTCCTTGGTTGGCAGTTGCTCAACGGCCTTTGCAGCCTCTCCCCTACGGATGATCACCTCAATGGGCTTCTCGCCTGTGTAGTTCTCAATGTTCACACTCACTTCTTTGTTCTTAATCTCTTCCATTGTTCTATTGAATTAAGTTGGTTAATAATTAGCCCTCAGTGCCATTGCGCCTGATGGCCTGGAAAACTGTACGCTGTCTCTCTTCGGGTGTCATATCGCGCTCTTCCACCAGGTAGCCGTTCACATCGTAGAACCCCACCTTATGCTCATCCTCATCCATGAACTTGAACGTGTCACCCTTGATCTGTTCACCGCCTGACTTGATCTCATCCAGGATGGCAGCGTGTCGCTCATCCAGGGGCTTGATCTTGCCCTTCAAGTCAGCCGTAATCTCTTTTAGTTCCTGTGCAAGCTGTTGGCGTTGCATTGCAACCTCACAGCACTCAGCCCTCTTAGAGGCCATTTCAGCACTGCCGAACTTGCGCGTGTAGAACTTCTCTACAATCTGGTCGCAGGAATCTCTTAGAATCT
>JAEEGH010009019.1_pt1 | contig 23398 bp, 13 predicted proteins | sample 9134181 | NCBI WGS metagenome assembly JAEEGH01 (sample SAMN16246544, study PRJNA631951) | gut metagenome | biome: gut microbiome; feature: rumen; material: DP-attached | host: Bos | place: Iran: Karaj | collected 2018-10
GTTATCAGCGATGGCACCGACAACCACCTCATCGTTGTCGACATGACCTCCAAGGGCGTTTCCGGTAAGGAAGCCGAAGTGGCCATGGAAAAGGTCGGCATCTCCTGCAGCCGTTCTACCATCCCGTTCGATCCGCGCAAGCCGATGGATCCGTCCGGTGTGCGTCTCGGTACTGCCGCTATCACGACCCGTGGCTTCGACGAAGAAGACACCCGTGAAGTGGCCCGCATCATCGACCGCGCTATCCAGGCCAAGGACGACGATGCCGCTCTCGCCAAGATCCGTCAGGAAATTGTCGAACTCTGCAAGAAGCACCCGCTTTACAAGTAGTGGTTAGGGCGTAGCCCGTAAACAGTGGTTGGTGGTTAGGAATGGCCGCTGGCTACTGTGTCATCCTGAGCGGCAAGATTGGTGAGCCTGCCGAACCATACCACGAAGGATCAAGACTAGAATACAGGCGGCCCGTTAGAACGGGTCGCTTTTTATTATCTTTATCCCGTTAAAACGAGGTTTTATGCAGTCCTGGACTGAAATCAAGAAAATCGAGAACCCGACCGAAGAACAGCAGCTCGAGGCGGTGAAACTCAACTGGTATGCCATCAGCCTTATCGAGAACCCGACGCCTGCCGTGCAGAAGGCAGCGTTCGAGCAGAACGTGCAGGCGATTCTCTACATCAAGAATGGCCTTTGTGAAGATTTGAAGGCGGCGCTCAACGCCCTCGACGAACCCGCGCTCCTTGCCGCGGTGAACGGCGACCCGAACATTCTGAAGTTCGTGACGAATCCTGAACTTCTCAAGGCCGCTGTGCGTAGCGACTGGAAAATCGTGAAGAAGATTGATAACGCAAGTGACGAATTGTGGGCCGAGGCGGTTCGTGTCAACGTCGATGCGCTCAAGTTTGTCCGTCATCCGGGCGAAGCCGTTCTGATGGCTGCAGTGGAACGTGATTGGACCTATTTGCAAGAAATTGAACATCCGACGGCTGCTATCGTTGTTGCCGCGGTCAAGCAGGATTTCCGCGCCTTTGAGTATGTGAGTATCAAGAATCGTACCGAGGCCGTGCAACTTGCAGCCGTACGAACCGATCCGCGTTGCATCCAGTACCTGCAGCGCGCTTCTGAACGGGTGCAGATGGAAGCGGTTCGTAACAGCAAGGATGTCTTTCACCTGATCAAGAATCCGGCCGAAGCGGTCAAGGAATTCTGCAAATAGGATTTGCGATGGATTCGTTGCTGCAACGCCCGTTGATTGCTCTCGATTCCGTGACGTTCCGTTATCCGAAATCGGATACGGACGCTCTTTCCTGTGTATCGCTTGAAATTCCGCAGGGGAGTTTCTTTGCGCTTCTCGGTCCGAATGGGGCTGGCAAGACGACTTTGCTTAGACTGCTTTGCGGACGCTTTTCGAAGTTCTCGGGCTCGCTTGATGTTTCCGCGGATGTTCGCGGGGCAAATGGTTTTCTGGATCCGCTCGCTTGCGGCATCCTGCTTGAAAATCCGGGAATTTATCCGAAGCTTTCCATATCGGAATACATAGATTACTTTGTCGGCTTTTATGCGGCGCGTATTGATTCATGGAACGAATCTGTTTCTCGCGAACGTATTGCCGAACTGGCGCGGAAACTGGAATTGCCTTCTCTTGAAACCCGTATGTCCGCCCTTTCGCTCGGAAATCGCCAGAAGGTGCAGCTGCTGCGTGCGATGGCGCCTGCGCCGCGCCTGTTGATTCTTGATGAACCTGTAGCGAATCTGGATCCGATGTCTCGCGAAACGGTGTGGTCGCTGCTTGCCGATTGGCGAGAAGAAGAGGGGGGCACGGCAATCGTCTGTTCGCACATCCTCGCCGAAATGGAAGAAGAAGCGACGGATTACGCAATTATTGATCGTGGCCAAGTACTAGAAAGCGGACGTGTGGCCGATATCGCTGCTCAGGAAACATCCTTCAAAATAGAATCGTCTGCATCTTTAGAACAAATTCGTGCGGCGCTTGCCGCGGCAGGAATCAATGCGGATGTCATGTGCGAAAAAGCGGATCTTGCGAAATTGTACCGAGATGTAGTTTCTGGCAAAAGATGAACAATGTGAAATGATTTGCTTCACGTTTCACACTTCATACTCCACACTTCACATTTCATACATCACACTCCGCACTTCTCACTGCGGCTTTGCCGCCTAGAATGTCTGCGACAGGTCGAACGCGAACCTGCCCCAGCCAAATGCTTCCGGGCTCCAGTTGCTCAAATCCTTCTTGAAGGCGTAATCAAGACGGAAGGTCAGGAACTGCCAACGGTAACGTACGCCGAGTCCGAGGCTTTCGCTTTCGCGTTTGGCGTAGATGCTTTCGTTGTCGGTCACGAGAGTCCAGTCGTAGAATTGCACGATTTGCCAGCGTTGCCACGATTTCCATGGGAATGTCCAGCGGATTTCTTCGTTTAGGCGGTAATAAAGCGGCGTGAGGCCGGTGTTGATGCGTTCCTTCTGTTTGCTGCATTCGTCATCGACGCAAACGGAGTCGGTGTAGCTGGCATAAATGCTGCGGAATCGGTAGCCACGGACAGAACGCGAGCCTCCCTGGTAAAATACGCGTGCGTCGTCTTCGAGTGCCTTGGCGAAGAATTTGCCGACGCTTCCGCTTACGGCTCCGTTGAATGTCCAAAATAAGGGATGGTACAGGTTTACGGTGAGTTCGCCATAAGTGTAAGGGTCGCCGACCATCGTCAGATTTTGAATGTTTCCGTTCCAGTTAGAACCCGCGCCGAATGTCGGTGCAAGTCGTATCCCTTTAACCGGATTGAAGTAGTCGTCGGTATAGTCAAAGGTGAGTGCGGTTTCTGCTTTCAATTTGAAGAGTTTGTCTTCGTTCTTGTTCACGTATCGGGTATCGAGCGTGCCACGGAAACGGATGTGCTTGGTGATGCCGAAGGTCAAGTCTGCACGGTTGATGACTTCGTAACGTTCTTCTAGGCTGTCAGGGTAGGCGGGCGGATTAATTTTTTCGTGGTTCAGCGTGACATGATCTTCGAAGCGGATGGCAGTCGGAATGAAACTGAACGAGGTCCCGAAAAGGAGCGGGTTTGCATAACCAACGGAAGCCTCCTGCTTGTGCTGGGCCACGATGGCGCTGGTTGAAAATTCGTGGAAGTGCCCTAAGAAATTTTTGTGCTTGGCAGATGCATGTGCTCCGAAACCATAAATTTCTTCGTAGAAGAATCCGTAACGCATTTCTCCGGGAACGCGCTCGGTGGCTTCCAGATAAACATCCGAAAGGCCGTCTTGGCGAAGTGAATCGCGCATCTTGATTTGGGTGAATAACTGTGTCGAGTAGAGTTTCGATCTGAAGGAATGGTATTGGTTACCGTCGATAATTTCGCCCTGGGGAATTTTCCACAGCGAAGAAAGCCAAGTTGTGTCGGTCAGTCCGGCTTCCCTGATTGTGTCTTGCCTGTTGCGCTTGTCTCGGGAACGGAAACTTTCGCTTACCATGTTGCCCATGATGACTTTTGCTCCGGGATCTACAGTAATTTCAACGCGGATTTTCTTTTGCGCGGTATCCAGGAACTCTACGGAAGAAAGGGTGGCGTGCAGGTATCCTTCTCGGCGGTAAGCCTTCTGGATGTTTTCCATGTCTTCGCCGATATCTTCTTGATTGTAGTAATGGTCTTGCGCCGTGTTCAGTCCGCTTGTGTCTATGTCGACGGTTCTTTCTGGGGGCGAAATGAGCTTGATTCCGTCAAAACGATAACGTTCACCGTCGCGAATGCTAATGAAATATCCGCGGACGACACTGTCTGCCGAAATGATGTCCCTCTGGATTTCCATGGAAATGTCCAAGCTGTAGAAACCTCGCGAATAGTAGAGCGCCTTGATATTTTCGAGCGAGAGGCGCATCATGAAATCCTGCTTGGTGGTATCCATCATGCCGAATTCCTCGGGAATATCCAGCTGCTCTTCCAGCTGAAAACTCGAGAATGCCTTGTTGCCTCGAATATTCAAGTACCAGGGGTGCTTATCTTCTTCGGCAAGACAGTATGCTATTACGAACAAAAGAAGGAATAAAATTATTCTCATTTGGATTCCTCCTTCGGTTTGTCCTTGTTTTGTATCGCTTCGCAGCGACCAAGTCCGAGCAGACAGGGATTCCAGAATCGATATGTGTAGTCAATACCGATATTTTTCTCAATACGCGATGTTTCACTGCTTTCGGTACCCGTGTTGGTCAGGTACTGTTTTGAAATCAGCATAGCGTTCAGTTCGAGTGATGGCGAAAGATGGTTCTTGTGCGAGTATTCTGCTTCCTGGAACACGGGGAGCGTGTAGTTGACCCCGAATTGCAAGGCTTGGTCGTAGGTACGGTTTTCGCTGCTCTGGTCTTGCGTGTAGCCGAAAATGAGACTGAGGTTCCTTACCCAACGGTCAAGCGATACCGGAACCTTGAAGTAGCTTGAATCCTTGTCACTTGTGGTGTTGTTTTCGAACAGCATCACTTTCATGTCGATATCACCGATGTAGTCGCCTCCAAGAGTCTTGTTCGCAGTCGACGAGATGACCTTGCCGATTGCCTTACCTGCAAGTTTGTTCCAGTCGGTTTCTTCGCCGTTGTCTTCTGCGATACAGCCTAGCAAAATGTTGTAGTAAATCGATGCCGCCGACGATTCTCCGCCGCAGTTCGACGACGGTACCGCCTGCAGGTTGGTGATCGTTCCCTGGAGGTCCAGGTTGATGGGGCAGGTTTCCTTTTCCTTTTCGGACGTCTCGGAACAGTAGGGAAGTTCCTGGCTGCTGGATACGTCGATGACGCCGTTTTGCCACGGAACGTCGTTCCAGGAAATCAGAAGGTTGTTCAACTCGAATTCGTATACTTCTTTGACTCCGATAAAACCACTGTTTGTGTTGGTGATATCGCCGCGCAATAGGGGACGCACGGTATTTCCAAGCACCCAGATGTCTACGGAAAGCGGGAAGGTGGCAAACGGGGTGACCACGGCGATGGAGTCCATCTGTGAGTCGCTGATATGCAGGGACAGGTTGATAGGGCTTGCAACAGAAATCTTTTCTTCTTGTGCGCCAGTCTTTCGTAACCTGGCGACAAAATTATTGAACATGGTCAGGTACTTGTCCAAGGCCGACGGCGTGATGTCGATGTCGAAATTCCTGTAGAATACGGCCTTGTCAATCACGATATTTCCGGTAATCGTATTGTTCTTGATGAGTCCTTCACGGCCGTGAGGAATGCTGAAACCGATGTCGCCACGCGCTTTTGCTTCCGCCTGACCATACACTTCGTCGTTAAACTTGTACGAAATCTGGGGAATGTTTGCCGTAATGAGCAGCTCGTCTTCGTTGTCGGTCGTGTGGCTGTGCATGTTTTCGAGCAGAAGCCAGTGACTGCCGGACTGGATGGTGAATCGGTCTGAATTGATATCGATGCCCATCAGCTTCATGCTGTCAAGGCTAAACTGCAGATTAGCCGAGATGACTTCGCCGCTGTCGTTCTGGGTGCGAGCTTCGTTGATGTCCAAGAGTCCATTTTCAAGATGTCCACGCATATAGATGGGGAACTGAACCTTGGTCCTGGGAGGTTCGTAAATGGTGGAGTCTACCCGTAGATCGGCGGTGATACCCTTGAGTCCTTTTTTGAGTTCCGCCGTCATGTCGATGTGCAGGTCGGTATTCTTGATTTCGCTGACGGTTCCCGGAATGAACCAGGAGCCGTTGGCGTCAATGGTTCCGTTGAAAATGAAGTCGTTGTCGATAAATCCCTCGGCCCAGAGGGTTCCTCCGTTATCGCTGCCGTGCGAGAAACTGACATGTCTCTTTTCGTTAAAGACGTTGTTGATGATGACTTGCGTGTTGCCCGTCCAGCCGCCCCCGCCGATGTCGAGATAGGAGTTGAGTTCGACCTTGTCGTTTTCGGCAAAAATGTTCAGCTTGCGAATGTTGAAAAGTTCGGGGGGAATGCTCCTGAACTTGATGTCGTAGAAGTCCAGGTTGCCGATGAGCTTGTTGCCTTGCTTGTAGCTCAGGTCGCCGTTGAGCATGCCCGAGGTCAAGGTGCTGTCGTTCAGGGGTTCCAGGAGCAAGGGAATGCTGAACTCGTGAGATGAAATGTTGGCGTAGAGTAACTGTACCGGCAAGAATCCGGAGGTGTGGAAGTCGGGGTTGGAATCGTTCGGCAGGATGAATGCCCCTGTGGCGGTAGCCGTATTCCTATCATGTGTCGCATCGAACTTGTCTATGAAAATCGTATCGCCATTTTGACGGACGGCTGCTTCGGCCCCCAGCTTGAAGGCGTCGAGGCGTCCGTCAATAGATACTTCTGCACTTCCGATGTTGTGGTCGAAATCCTGACTCCATTTACCCGTGACGAGTCCATTGATTTTTTTGTCGAGATCGATATCGGAGAAGGGGATTGTTGCAAAGACGACGTGGTCCGCTTCTACATCAAGGGCGATAGTGTCTCCGATGTTCACGTAGGCGCTTGCCTTGCCGCCGTTCCGCTGCGAAACGTTCCAAGAGGTGTGTGGATGCGGATCGTCCCATTTGACATCTCCGTTGAAGTCGAAAGTTTCTTTGGGGGAATAGATGATTCCGTTCGAAAAATCGATGCCCTTGAGGTTGAGGTCCAATGACACCTGTAGCGAGTCGGCTGCAATGTGGTAGGCGTTCACGATGGAATTGATCTTGGCTAGGATTTTGAGCGAGTGCCCGTCGAATGCTCCGTATACCTTGGAACGCGCCCCTAAGGTCAGGTTTCCTTGCGTCCAGTCCAACGCCCACGGTTCGTAAGGGGAAATGTCTCCAGTGAATGTAATCATGAGGGAATCGCTAAGATCGATGGCACCGTCTACGAGAGAACCTTGTCTAGTTTCTACGGATACATTGATTTTTTTATCGTGCAGTTCCGCGGACTTGATTTCCATGTCCATCGGCATCATCTGAGGACCGAATTCAGCACTCATCTGTTTGACGCGCCCCGTCATAAAACCGTTCATGTTCTTGTCAAAGGAGCCGTTCAGCTTGATGCTTCCTCCCTCGTCGTTCTTCAGGAGGATATCTACGTCCAAATTGTTTTGGTCTCCCGCAAGCTTTATAGAGACATCTTCTGGCAGCAATGGCCAGAATTCACCGACCCTGGTCTTGATGGTTGCGTTGTAGGTGGTGCGTTTCTTTTGCAGGTCAACGGTTGCGTCTGCGGAAACTTTCAGTTTTCCAATCTTGGGAACGATGTCGGGCAATTCGACGGGAATCCAGTCCTTGGGATTGCTGATCGTCATGTTCGTGGAAGTCTTCAGCGAGGTCAGATTGTCCTTGGGAGCCTCGATATTGACGTTCAGGGAGTCCGACTTCGTTTTTACCTTGCCTTTGAGTTTCAGTTTCTGGGTTTCGAAGTTGGCATTCAGGGCGATACTTGTGGCCGAGGGCAAGAAGTCGCCTGAGGCTTCTTGGACATTGAGCTGAACGGATTTTCCGCCGTGGTTTCTTGCTGAAATGTTCTTTGCTTGCCATCCTTTGCCGTCCGATAACATGACCTGGGCATTCTGGACATCAAGCTGGACTAAAACGGGTATATTCAGGTTGTCGGGTAACTTTGGTGGGCCGGTTTGGGCGTCGTCGGTATTCTGCATTCCGGAATCGCTGGGGAGTTGGATTACCGCAATGACGGAATCGACTTGCAATTTGGCTCCCCTTGCGCTTCCAAGCAGGGTGATGTCCAGGTCTGGATTGGCGACCTTGATTTCGGTCCCGTCTACGGATATGCGTACGGAATCGAAATGGTGGACCAGCAGGTTTTCCATACTATGGCCGTAGGGGGTAATCGTGACGCCTGCAAAAGTGTGCGGAGTGGACAAAATTCGCTCGAAAAGCGCACGCGCAAACCAGACGCCAAGGGCAATGGCGCCAACAACAGCCGTGGCAAAGACGGCTGTTCCTACAAATGTCGTAGGTCGTTTACTCAACTTGATTACAAGTATAGAAAATATGGAAACCGCAATCGGTTTCCATATTCGAAATGCGTGCGTAAATCGTTGGTATTCAACGAGTTACGGTATTTTCTAGTGAATGCCAGAGCCGTCGGCGACATCGCAGGTCACCGGCTTCCCGTTTACCTCAAGTGCGAGTGTATCGCAGAACACGGCGCCACCCTTTGCGGAAAGTGCAATCTTCTCGAAATCCTTCACCTTGAGTTCACGCGGTTCGCTCGGAGCGACACCCTTAAATAGGGCGCGGTCACCCGGCTTTGCGTCTTCTGGGACGCTCACGAGTCTGCACTTGTGCGTTTCGGGTTCGAGGTCGCCTGCGAAAAGCATACCCTGGCTCATAATGCCGCGGAGTGCGCTCGGCTTCAGGTTAGCGAACAGGAGAATCTTTCTGTTCTGGAGTTCTTCGGCCTTGTAGCTGCTCTTGAGTCCGCTGCAAATCGTGCGGGGTTCGCCTTCGCCTGCATCTACCTTGAGTACGTACAAACTAGTAGCATCCGGATGGTCTGCCACTTCGACAATCTGCGCCACGCGGAGGTCCATCGCTGCGGGAACATCGGCGGCGGTCAGCGGCTTGTTCTGCTTGGGCTTCTGCTGGACTTCCTGCTTCTTGACTTCTTCCTCGATGCGCGGGAAGAGCGGCTTGCCTTCGCCGAACACTTCGCCACCCTTGAGGATGCCCCAGGCGAGGTCGTTCACGTCGGTGAACTTGCTGCCGATCATGGCGAGGCCTTCCTGAGCCTTGGTCGGAATTACCGGCCACAGCAGGCACAGCGAGAGACGCACGGCTTCGGCAGAAATGTAGAGAACCGTTGCGAGTTCGTCCTTGAGGGCGGGATCCTTCGCAAGCTTCCACGGGGCCTTGATTTCGAGGTAGCGGTTGATGCTGCGCACCAGCGACATAATTTCGTCGATCACCTGCGAAAGCTTCACCTGCGGCACCCATTCCATCACGTTGCCAATCACGCGCTTTGCGATCGAGACGACTTCGTTGGCGGCGTCATCCAGGTTCGATGCGGCGGGAAGCTTGCCTTCAAAGTTGGTGAGCACCAGGCGGTGTACGCGGTTCAGCACGTTGCCGAGGTCGTTTGCAAGGTCGCTGTTGATGCGGCGGACAAAGCTTTCGTGCGTGAAGTTTGCGTCCTGGCCCACGACCATTGCTGAGGCGAGGAAATAGCGGAATGCATCCACGCCGTACTTGGTCATGTAATCCATCGGGTTCACCACGTTACCTGCGGACTTGCTCATCTTGTCGCCGCCATTCACGAGCCACCAGCCGTGGGCGAGAATGTGCTTCGGAAGCGGAATGTCGAGGGCCATGAGCATGGTCGGCCAGTACACGCTGTGAGTCGTCAAAATGTCCTTGCCGATGAGGTGGTAAGTAGCGGGCCAAATCGGCGTGCCGTCGGCATAAGTCTTGTGGAAGGCGGTCGAGGCGCTCACATAGTTCAGCAGGGCGTCGAACCATACGTAGGTCACGTAGTCCTGGTCGAACGGCAGCGGAATGCCCCAGCTGAGGCGTGCCTTCGGGCGGCTGATGCACAGGTCGTTCAGCGGCTGGCGCAGGAACCCGCGGATTTCGTTCCAGCGGTAGTCCGGCACAATCCAGTCCTTGTGGCTTTCCAAGAAGTCTATCAGCTTCTGCTGGTAAGATCCCATCTTGAAGAAATAGTTCTTTTCCTTGAGCCATTCCACCGGGCGGTGACTGATGGGGTCACACTTGTTTTCGTCAAGTTCGTCTTCGCCAAAGAAGCGTTCTTCGCCGACAGAGTACCAACCTTCGTATTCCTTCGAGTAGATTTCGCCCTTGTCCCAGAGCTTCTGGAGGCATTCCTGCACGAAGGCCTTGTGTTCGGGCATTGTGGTGCGGATAAAGAAGTCGTTTTCGATATCCATCTTTTTCCACAGGTCTTCGAAGCGGTGGTAGTATTCGTCCACATGCTGCTGCGGCGTGACTTCACGCTTTGCGGCGGCGCGCTGCACCTTCTGTCCGTGTTCGTCGGTACCGGTCAAGAAGAAAGTCTGGTAGCCGATAATCTTGTGGAAGCGGGTCAAAATATCCGCGAGAACCGTGGTGTAGGAGTGCCCGATATGCGGGGCATCATTCACATAGTAAATCGGGGTTGTAACGTAAAAATTCTTCATGCGCTCAAATGTAGAAAAAACACTTCGGAGGCGTCAAAAACCGCTCCAAAAGGTCTATGGTTTTCTTGAAAGGCGCAATTATATTTATCTTTGATTGGACTGGAGAACTTATGAATTGTAGAATTTTGATGCGTTTCGTGGGTGTGAGCGAGGAACTCGCGGCAATTTATGATGCCCTCATGGAACAGTACCCCGAAATGGACTTGCCTAGCGAAGATGCGGGTGAGTGGTATTCGGTGGATGACGTGATGATGGACGAGTACGAATGCCGTTTCGAAGAACTCCCCGAAGGCGAGCTTTTGGCGATGGACGGCTCAGTCCTGATCGAAGATGAACTCCCCGAGGATTTTTTCGCGGAGCTCATGGAACGTTTCGAACATGTCTACGGGGCCTTCAAATGGTCTTCCCTTGACGTGGGAGTCGGTTGCGGCACAAGCGACGGCTGGGGCGAATTCATCCCGGACTACGCCGACGACTATTCCGACGAAGCGAACGAAATTTCCGAAGCCGTTATCGGTTTCTAGAAAAATACTCGTGTAAAAAATTCTATCTTTGGCCACCCTATGGTCGATACAATACTGAATAGGTTCTATAGACCGTCTCGATTCAAGAAAAACGGCGATGTGAAGGATGTGCTGGTTGTTGCGCTCCCGATGCTTCTGTCAATGTCGTTCGATACATTGATGACCTTTATCGATCGTCTGTTCCTTTCGAAGCTTGGTCCTGCCGAAATGAATGCGGCCCTCGGCGCGGGGGCGGTGCAGCTTGCCCTCACGATGTTCTTTACGGGGATGATCAGTTACACGACCGCCATGGTGGCGCAACGGCTGGGGGGCAAACGGCGATGGGACTGCGCCCGTGCGTTTATGCAGGCGCTCTATGTTTCGCTGATGTGCGTGCCGCTCCTGTATTTGACGATACCTCTGGGACATTTCGCCTTTGGTATGGAGCATTTGCCGGCCGACCAGCTGCAGTACCAGAAGACTTATTTCAATATCCTGATGTTCGGTGGCGTCATCAACTTGGTGCGCAATGTGGCGCCGTGTTTCTTTAGCGGTATCGGTGAAACGAAAATCGTGATGAAGGCAGCCTTCGTGGGCATGCTCGTGAATGTTGCCTGCAATTTCGTACTGATTTACGGTATGGGGCCAATTCCTGCTCTGGGCGTGGCGGGCGCTGCATACGGGACACTTATCGGGAATTTAGTTTCGACCGTCATCCTGTTCGCTAAATTTTTCGGCAAGAGCTGTCATCGTCGTTTCCGCACGCGCTACGCATTCGCTTTCAGCTGGCCCTTGACGCGGGAACTTTTGAAAAAGGGAATTCCGTCGGGAGTCGAAATGTTCCTGAACATGTCGGCGTTCCAGCTGCTAATCCTGATGTTCCATGCGCTCGGTCCTGAATCGGCGACGGCTTCTTCGGTGATGTTCAACTGGGACATGGTGGCCTATGTTCCCCTGATGGGGCTTGAAGTTGCTTCCACAAGCCTTGTGGGGCGCTATGTGGGCGCGAAGGACGGGGCGGCAGCTTCCCGTTCTACTTATTCGGGTCTCAAGCTCGGCTGGGGCTATTCCTTGCTGATGGGCATTTTCTTTATATTCTTGCCGGGCATACTTACGGATATCTTCAAGCCCGATGTGGCGGAGGCGTCAGCCGAAGCCATTGCAATCTTCGAATCGGCGCGTCCCATGAGTATTTTTATGTTGCGGATAGCGACCTTCTACATATTCGTAGAAGTCCTGCTGGTCATTTATGCGGGGGCTCTACGCGGGGCGGGCGATACGCTATGGGTCATGTTCGCCTGTGCCATTATGAACTGGTGCGTGGCGGGTTCGTTGTACCTGGTAGCCTATGTGTTCGGTCTGCCTGCGCATCTCGCCTGGATTGCGGTCGTTGCGGTTTACAGCACGGCTCCGGTTCTTTTCTGGCTTCGCTGGAAAAACGGCAAGTGGCGCCGCCATATCCTGGATGTCTAGCCGTTAATGACTTCGACGGTTAACTTGTTGAAACCGATTTTCCCGCCTTCCCTTATTTCGAGGGCTGCGCGGAAGGTGGTGTCGTTCTTCTTGAACGGCTCCAGTACTGGGGTGCACTTGTTCTTGAGCAGCCCTTCGACTTCCTCGTCGCTGAATTTACGCTGGTAGAATACCTGCGGAATACCGTAGCCGCATTGCGGGTTCATGCAGACGAAGGCGGCGTGCGTTTCGTTGCCTTGCGAAGTCGTTCCGCTGCGGAACCGTAGCTGGTCGCCGCAGACGGGGCAGGGGAGGTTCCGGTGCAGGAATTCGAAGATGGCGCGGCCCCTGTCGGCGCCTTCGCCCCACTTGAGGCGCGCGGTAAATACGGCGCCTTTCTTGCTCTTGAAATCTTGGATGAGCGGGGTCGCTCCGTTGGTGAAAAGTTCGCTTATTTCTGCGGCGGTCAGCGTGTGTCCTGCGACCGTCTTGAACAGCGTAAAGTTGCAACCATCCGCTCCCTCAATTGTTGTCCCGGTCGTCCCCTCATTTGTCATCCCGGCCGTAGTGCCGGGATCCTTAGTCGCAGTACAGAATATCGCGTTCTTGTTTTCTTCGAGAACGGCTCCGCAGAGCGGGCACCTGTATTCGGTTTTCTGTCCGTGGAACCTGCCGTCGCTTTCGAATTCGAATTGAATGTTGAAGTCCTTGTCGACAGTGAGTTTCGCTGCAAATTCGGTTCCTTTCTTGCTCTTGAATCCGACGAGAGGACCGACGGCTTTGTTTGTGAGCAGTTCCTTCATCTCGTGGTGGCTGAGCATACGGCCCGCCACGGTGTGCCCGATCTTGAAGGCGCAGGCTTCGTTCTTGCAGGTGTAACCCCAGGGGGCGATTTCCAGGGGCTGTCCGCACTTAGGGCAGTTGATGGCGTCAGTCACGGTCTCGCGTTCGAACTGGCATCCGTATCTTGCGTGTAAATCGGCGAACAGCTGCTTCACGTATTCCACGATGCCGTCGCGGAATTCCACCGGCGAAAGTTTGCCTTTTTCGACTTGCGAAAGCTGGTATTCCCATTCGCCCGTCATCTCGGGCGATTTCACCTTTTCGTCCATCAGCTCAATGACTTCGCGACCGCGGGCGGTGCTCACCAGGTAGTTCTTTTGCGCCTCGATAAATCCGCGTTTCTTGAGAGTCTCGATGATTCCCGCCTGTGTTGCCGGCGTTCCGAGCCCGCGGTCCTTCATGGCTTCGGCGAGTTCTTCGTTCTCAATCTGCTTTCCCGCGGTTTTCATCGCGGCAAGGAGCGTGGCTTCGGTGTAGTACTTGGGCTTGCTCTTCTTTTTCTTCTGTAGTTCGATGCTGTCGAACGGGGTGTGGTCGCCGACATTCCATTCGGGGAAACTTTCGACCAGATTCGTGATTTCGTCGCTGTCGCCCTTGCCTTCGGCAGCGGCGTCCTTATTGTCGGTCGGTGAGCCTGCCGAACCGTTCTTTTTCTTGCCCTTCGTCTCTTCTTTCGTCAGCGCGCGGAATCCCAAGTCTTCGTTGCGCTTGAGCTTTAATCTGAATAAATCTTTCGTCTCTCGTCTTTCGTCCCTTGTCTGTAAAATCACCTCCATTTCGTTCCAGACATACGGTTTCAGCCAAGCCTGTACAAAGCGTTCCTTCGCGAGTTCGTAGATTTTCTGTTCCATTTCAGGGAGTCCGTTTGGAACTTCTCCTGTCGGAATAATGGCATAGTGGTCCGTGACCTTACTTGAATTGATGAAAACGAAATTTTCTTCGGCGCTCCGCATCACGCCTTTCTGCTCGGGCGTTGCAAGCCTTTGCGCAAGTGCGTAGGCTTCCTGTTTCATATTGTCGGGCAGGTACTGCGAATCGGTACGCGGGTAGGTTAAAAGTTTCTTTTCGTACAAATTCTGTGCGCAGTCAAGCACTTGCTGGGCGCTGTATTTGAACCGCTTGTTGCCTTCTTTCTGCAACTCCGTGAGGTCGAAAGGTTTTTGCGGAAACTGCTTCTTTTGCTGCGTATCGATTTTTGCAATCGCAATATCGGCAGGAGGACTGCACCGTGTCACCACGGCGTTCGCTTCAGCCTCTTTTTCGAAAATAGCTACCTTGAGATTGCTTCGCTCTCCTTGTTCGCTCGCAATGACATTGTCTTTGCCGTTGGATTTTTGTTTAGTGTTGTCATTGCGAGGGGGCGTGTCCCCCGAAGCAATCTCTCGTTTGACATATTGCGCTTGAAAATTTTTCCAGGTTCCGACGACACTATAGTAATACAGTTCCTTGAACTGTTCCACGATAGCGTCGCGTTCCACGACCAGGTTCAGGGTCGGTGTCTGCACGCGTCCCACCGAAATCATTTTCCCGCGACCGGCCGTCAAGGTGTAGGCTCGCGTGGCGTTCAGCCCGACCATCCAGTCGGCTCGTTGCCTCAGGCGGGCTGCGTAGCTCAGGTTCATGCGCTGCGTGGCGTCTTCCAAATTTTTCCAGGCCTTGTCCAGGTCCTTTGCCACGTAGCTGTTCACCCAGAGTCGCTTGATGGTCTTCTGCTTGAAGGTGGGGGTGTAGTCAAGGATCAGGTCGAAAATCAGGTTTCCTTCGCGTCCGGCATCCGCTCCGTTCACGAGAACGTCCGCCTGCTCCATCATCTGTCGCACTACGTTCAGCTGCTTCTTTGTACTCTCGATTTCCATCAGTCGGAATTTTTCGGGGAGCAGGGGCAGGTTCGAAAGTCGCCATCCTCCTTCAAAGCCGGGGTAGGCGTCCAGCGGAGCAAGTGTAATCAGGTGACCCACGCACCAGGTAATGCAGTGGTTCTTGCCAATCAGGCAACCGTCGCCCTGGGTGAATTTTTCACCTTCCAGGCGCTCGAGCATCGGGCGGTAGTGCTGGTTTGCGACGGAGGGCTTTTCGGCGACAAGCAGAATCACGGGGCGTCATCCTGTTTGGGGGCCGAAGAGTCCCCGAGGTCGATTTGTAACAGATTCCCTTCCCAGGCGGCCTTGGCGTTTCGCAACTTGGCGAGTGAGTCGTCGTCGGCTCCGCTGGTGTCGCGGAGTTCCATCAGGTCCCGGTAGCCTTGGACGAGTTCGCGTGCCTTGGGGTAGTCCGTCTCGAGTTCGCCAAGCTCCTTAAGGATTGCCTCGTCCGAATAGAGCCTCGCGATTCCTTCCAGGGTCCTCAGGATAAAATCTTCATGGCGTCCTTCTTGACGGGCCGATTGGGCTTCTTCGAATTCCAATGGACGGATACGATCCATCCAGGCTGCTTCGGCGCCAAAAAGTTCGTTGTCCTCGGCCAGGGCGTCCTTTTTTCTAGTAAGTTCCAGTTGCTTTTGCATAAAGGGGCGGTAGGACTCGGTATCTAGGTCCGTCCCCATTTTGGTGCAAAAATTTTTCAGATTCTGTAAGTTTCCGTTAGTCGGGTTGTTCAGGAGGCATTCCTTGAGCACGGCGAGCTGGTCTTTGGGGGCTAGTCGCTTGAATCCTTCGCCCTTCATGTTGGCGTCCTTGATTTTTAACCAAAAAATGCGTAAAAGGATAGCGGCGATTGCGATTGTAAATAGGGTAGAAATTGACATCTTGTCCTACTATTTAGAATATTTGGGGCGAAAAAAACAAAAAATGAGCCAAAAACGCCCGGTGTCTGTCCAAAATGGCGTAAAAACGGTCTCCATAATTCATCAAAGGGCCTATTTTTCCTTTTTTTTTCATAAAAGGCGTTTTAAATCGGGCTGAAAAAGGTGTATATTTAGGGGTGAATGTTTTTAACCCATCTTTAAGGTGTGGAGATATTATGAAGCTGTTTGGTAAAAAAGGTAAGAATGTTATCGGTGCTGTAATCGGTTGTGCATCGATGCTCTATGCGGTAGACGACATTCGCCAGTTGGATATTGTGATTCGCGATTTCCAGCCGAATCACCCGGACTTTGAAAACTTCTCGGAAGAAGCCGTTAAGCACGCTAACAACATTTATAATTATGTTGCCGGTTCCGCGGTGATGAACCTTTATGGTTACGATGCCACGTGGCTCGGCAAGACTGCTTATCATACGACCTGCGGTAACAAGGAATCCCAGACGGGTGCCTTGATCGCCCGCGACGGCCACCCGAAGACCCTGAACCCGATTTTGCCGCTTTATTTGCAGACCGCCTCTACGGATGAGACCCTGGAATACGGTGAATGTGAAACTTCGACTGTTGCAGGTATTACGCAGCGCGGTTATAAAAACGCTTTGAATACGGTGAGTGGCTTTGTCTGCCTGAACAACAAGACCTATTGGGCAAACCCGGTGTACTACACCCCTGGGATGGTCCAGACCTATATGCGCTTTGACGATCCCAATCCGGAAACGGGCGAGCGCGACATGTATGATGGTGCCCATATCCAAAAGCTGAATGATCTTTGTGATAACCAGTTCTTCGACCAGTGGTACAACGATGTTCCTGACTGGAACTTGAGAACGAATACCACGATGGATATCCCGAAGGATCCGAACTCGAACTACTACATCTACGACTATAACTACAATAACGGAGGTTACTCGCCTCTCGATTCTATTGATCCGGTGACAAAGAAGTGGATTCAGCCCAAGGTCTGCAATCCGGATATTCAGGAACCGGATGCACAGGGTGTTAGAAAGTGTACTCAGTATGGCCCGCAGAGTCTTTCCATTTTCTGCCCGCCGTATGAATACCAGTACAACAAGACCCAGACTGACTTCCAGGGAGCCAACACCTACGCCCTTTGCACGTCTTGGCTGCAGAATGGCGGTCCCCGCGCTGTTACAGGCCCGATGACCGGTGTCGTCTATGGTGATGGTGTGCGTCCGACTACGAATATCACTCCTTATGGTAGCGCCGCATGGAGCGCTGCGCAGGCTCACGGCGATCTCGGCTGGAAGCACCTGCGTAACTATGCATTCACGATGATGGGTTATGCCAAGTTCAAGTATCGTGCCGCAAACCAGATTCCGACTCCCGAAGTCTTTGAATTCGCTGGTGACGATGACATGTGGATCTATGTGGACGGTGTGCTCGCGGTGGATTTGGGTGGTACCCACTTGTCTGCTCCGGGTAGCGTGAACATCCAGACGCTTGCTTTGAATAACCATGGTTGCCATCCGGGTGAACCGCTGGCCGGTGACTCCAACTGCGAAGGCGCTTCTGATGCAACCGGTTGGGCCGACAATACTTGGCATCACCTGCACTTCTTCTATGCGGACCGCCAGACCGATGGTTCCAACATCTATATTAGAACGTCCCTTTCTGAACTTGCTCCGTCCCGCTACGGTCAGCCGGCCGTCGGTAGCGTGGTGGTCACCGTTGATGAAAATGGTAACCAGAACGTGAGCATGCTCCTGAATACGACCCTGGATGACAATACGCTTGCTATGATGCAGTCCTCTGGACAGCCGGCTATCCTCGTCATGAGAGAAGTTGAAAATGCCGACGGCTCGAAGTCCAAGGTTGTCTATGGCTACTATATCACTACGGTGCAGCAGGGTCAGAACAAGGGGTCCTCCGGTGTGCAGTATGACTTCACGGGTGTCCTGATGGACCTGCAGGGTAATGTTGTTGAAACCGGTATCGTGGGTAACGACAAGATTGCGTTCAACTACCCGAAGACCGATGGCCTTACATCTGATGAAGATGCCGCTGCCCTGTATTCCGAAGTCTGGAGCCAGTTGATGGGTTGGGCCGAAAAGATGAGCTTCACTGTTATGTCTTCTTCTGGCAAGGGCGTGACCGGTCCTCCCAACTCTTACGAAGACTGGGCAAACACCAAGCTCGTGGCTAACACCAAGGTGGCTTCGTTTACGCTTGACTCCCTCATTGAACGTCCGGACTTTACGGGTCAGTCCAGTGTCCTTACCCAGATTGCAGACAACAATTCCGGTGAGCTGCCGCTGAACTACACGGCCGACCTGTTGATCGCTTCTATTCCTGCCGGTAAGGGCCGCAACGGAAACCCGCTTGACTTGACCCCCGCAGAAAAGAAGGTTTACTCTGCTGCCGCACCGGAAGGTGGTTCTACTGGAAACCAGACGACCGCATTTGTCGGTGGCAATGATGCAGGCGCCTCTGGAATGTGCTACGGTGCTGGTGATGGCTCCAACGAAAGCTGCACCAGTATTGCTTACCCGGTTTCTGGTCCGTTCCGCTTGAACGTGCGCGTCTTTGACCACCTGGGGCATTTCGTGAGCCAGTACCAGCAGGTCGTGACCGAAGAAATGCTGCATAAGGCTCTAGGTACTGAAACGCATCCGAGCGGATGCACCAAGCCGCTCTATGGCGAAACCGGTGCCGCATGGATTACCGTCAAGATGTATCCGGTCTCGCAGAATGGCCGCCTGCTCGCAACGGGTCCCTACATTTACCAGGTGACCTTCGTTCAGGAAGAAACGACGCATTGCCTTGTGGTGGGTGCTACCCCGCAGGACAACACGGTGTTCTATAGCCGTTCGAGCGACACCTACCGCTTCGGTTACAAGCGCAGCAAGCACAAGTAATTCTTTGCTAGTTGATTTTAGAAAGTCCTCGGCCTGACGCCGGGGACTTTTGTCATTCATGTCCTTTACTTTTGTATACAGAAAAGGCTGGATTTGTTTTGCTTTTTGGGGTGCGAAAGTCTATTTTTTATTTGGAAATACGGCGGATTGTTTCGTCGTTAAAATAAAAAGGATGGATTATGATCGACGTGAAGGGCAAATGGGCCTTGATTACCGGCGGCTGCCGTGGAGTTGGCCGTCTCACCGCTATCGAAATGGCGAAACTCGGTGCGAACATCATTTTGCAGGGGCGCGACAAGGCTCATGCCGAACCGGTGATTGCCGAACTCAAGAAGTATGGTGTTGAAGTCCGCGCCGTAGGCTGTAACCTTGAAAACGAATCCGAAATTGATGCGGCGCTTGCCGAAATTGATAGCTGGGGAGTGCAGGTAGACTTGGTGTTCAACAATGCTGGACTCATGAGCCATTACTTTACTGACTACCTGACCAATACCATGGACGATTTCCACCACGCCATGGCGGTGAATTTCTTTGCCCCTATCAAGATTGCCTATCACTTTTTGCCGGGTATGATCAAGCGCGGTTTTGGCCGTATGCAGCTCACCACGAGCGGTATTGCGAATGAGCCCGAACTGATGGGGTACGCTTGCGCCAAGGCTGCCCTCACCAAGTTCGTGAAGGATTTCGCCTGCAAGCTGAATGGCACCGACGTGATGATGAACGTGATGGATCCGGGTTGGCTCCGCACGGATCTCGGCGGCCCGAACGCACCTAACGCTCCCGAATCCGTGATTCCGGGCTCTATGGTGTCTGTGCTTCTTGACGACAAGAAGAGTGGCCGTTGGTTCAGCGCGCAGGAATTTACCGGTATGTCCCTTGCCGACGCAGTTGAAAAGGGCAAGTCCGTAGAATAATTGAAAAATCGAGGTGTTTGATAAAAGGTCCGGCAAAGAATGCTGGACCTTTTTAAGTGCTCGGGACTATTGAAGGTCGCGCTGCAAAATTTCGCACTTTTCCTTTTTCCATTCCTCGAAGGTGTCGTCGGCGATGTGCTGCTTGGCCTCGCGCATCAGGTGCAGGTAAAAGTGCAGGTTGTGAATGCTTGCAAGCGTAAACCCGAGGGATTCTCCGGCGTGGTGCAGGTGGCGCAGGTACGCTCGGCTAAAGTTGCGGCAGCAGTAGCAGTCGCAATTCGGGTCGACTGGCTTGTCGAATTCTTCGGCATGGCGGGCGGCCTTGTAGCGTAACACACCTTCGCTGGTAAAGAGCATTCCGTTGCGGGCGTTTCGGGTAGGCATCACGCAGTCGCACATGTCCACGCCGCGCTCGATGAGTTCGAGCAGGTTCCACGGCGTTCCGACGCCCATCACGTAGCGGGCGTGGTCCTGCGGCAGAATGTCGGTGCAAAAATCGGCGATTTCGTACATGGTCTCGGTCGGTTCACCGACCGAAAGGCCGCCCATGGCGTAACCGTCGGGGCCAAGTTCGGCAATACGCTCGATGGCCTGGCGGCGCAAGTCCTTGTGCATTCCGCCTTGGATGATTCCGAAGAATTGCTGGTCGTAACCGTGAATGGGCGGGTGTTCCTTGAGCCATTGCATGGCCTCGGCCGTCCACTTGAGCGTGAACTTGAGGCTATGTTCGGCTTCCTTGGCGGTACTCGGAAACGGGGTGCATTCGTCGAGCGCCATAATGATATCAGCGCCGATTTCGCGCTGGGCGTTCATGACGCTTGCCGGGCTGAAAAAGTGCTTCGAACCGTCCAGGATGCTTCTGAATTCCACGCCTTCGGGGGTGATTTTGCGCAAATCCTTCAGACTCCACACCTGGAATCCGCCGCTATCCGTCAAGACGGGGCCGTCCCAGCCCATAAATTTGTGGATGCCGCCCGCTTTTGCGATTCGCGGGGTGGTGGGGCGCAGGTAAAGGTGATAGGTGTTTGCAAGGATAATTTCGGCCTTGATGTCCTTAAGCTGCGCGGGAGTGACCGCTTTTACGGTCGCTTCGGTGCCCACAGGCATAAAAATCGGCGTTGTCACGTCGCCATGGTCGGTGTGGACCACGCCAAGACGCGCTTTTGACTTTTTGGAGGTCTTTAGAAGCTCAAAACGGTTCATTAAGCCCAAATATAAAAAAACATATCGCAAAATCCAATTTTTTGAATCTAATTCCGAAATCCGAACTTTGAAATCCGAATTTTCCCCGTTGTCAATTTATCCATAGCAATATTGAAATTTAACTGGTTCTTACGCAAAAAAGGGGGTAGTTTTAACTTTGGATGGGTCTACATGTTGTAGATTCCAGCATGGAGTGATATATGGATTACAAAAAGGTGTGGAAAAGGGCTACCTGTCTTTTGGCGGGCTTGGCTGTGTTTGGCTTAGCCGACAATCCGGTTTCAACATATCATTATCTGGCGGACCCTTCTGCCGCATCTGACGGCGATACGTTCTACATCCTGACCGATGTTGACGATTACAGTCCCCAGAAAGATTTTGATTACGATATTGTGGGGCTTAATGCTTTTACCTCCCAGGACATGAAGAACTGGACCGACCACGGTATGATTTTCCGTTCCAAGCGTGAATTCGGGGATTATCCCAATAACACCTGGGCATCCGGTATCGCTGTCCATAAAGGCCGAATCTACATCGTCTACCCCAATGGTGCCAGTGGCGTGGGCATGATTACTGCGACAAGCATCGATGGCCCCTATACCGATCCTGTCAAGGAAACCCATGGCGTGAACTACATTGCTGCTTCCTTTGGATCTAGCGTGATTGGCAGCTGCGACCAGATTGCCCACTGCTTCGACCCGGGCATCTTCATTGAAGATGACGGTACGGGCTATGTGGTTTTCGGCGGTGGCGAAAACGGTCAGCGCCCCTATGGCAACAACCTGGATATAATTAAGTTTACCGAAAACAATGGCAAGATTACGTTCGATAAGAATTCCCTGAAGCGCATCAATGCTCCGGGTTCCTTCGAAGCTCCCTATATCCATAAGAAGGGTAGCACGTATTATCTGAGCTTCAATACGCAGCCGCAGGTGATCGACTACAGCATGTCCAATAACATCATGGGCCCCTATACGTTTGTAGGAACGGTCATTCCGGCTATCTGGAAGGTGCCTGATGCCCATAACGCGGGCGGAAACAACCACCAGGGCTTTGCGGAATTCAAGGGCAAGTGGTATGCCGTGTATCACGACCGCCGCCTGGTCACTGCGGACGAACATCCGGGTTCCTGCACGCAGTCGGGCCAGTGCACCAATAGCCCGAACAAGGAAAACCACAGAAGCGTGTCCATCGATGAACTCACCTGGAACGGTGACAAGATGAATGAACTGACCTTCACGAGCGAAGGCCCCAAGCAGATCAAGAATTTCGACCCGTACAAAACCTACAAGGCACTCACGAGTTCCAAGCAGCGTAACGTGCGCAGCCGTACCGACTGGACCAAGGGCAAGCCCGTGGTGCATGTGCTGACTCCGCTTGGCACGAAGGAATCCTGGATCCGCGTTTCTGGCGTGGACTTTGGTAACGGTGCCGAGAATCTCCGCGTGAAGGCTGCGAACGTGGGCGACGGCAACAAGATTGAAATCCGCAAGGGTTCCGTGAGCGGCACGCTCGCCGGTACCTGCAGCCTCGAAAAGACGGGTAACTGGAACTCCTACGTCGATAACGACTGCGCCATGAGCGGTCTTAGCGGCGTCGTGGACGAACTGTTCTTCGTGTTCAAGGGCTCTAAGGATTCCACCATGGGTATTCTTGAATGGGAATTCCAGGGCACGAAGCGTGAGCCCGAACCGCAGCAGCCGTTTGGCGGCAAGGCTTGGGCTATCCCGGGCAAGATCGAGATGGAAAACTTCGATGAGCCGGGCTATGGCGCAGGCAATGATTCTTATGCCGATAACGATTCCGATGACCACGGTGCCGAAAGCAATGGCGGCAAGAGCTACCGCGAAGGCACTGGCGTCGATATCTACAAGAAGGCGACGGGTTACGTTGTCGGTTACAACCAGGCTGACGAATGGCTGGAATATACTGTAGAAGTGGCTGAAGCAGGCGATTACACCATGTATGCTGCCGTAGCCTCGGCCAATGCAACTTCGGGCTTCAAGCTTTCTATCGACGGTGACGACATTACCGAAGAAATCGCTGTACCGCAGGCAAGCTCCGGTGAAGAAAACTACGATGACTACAACAAGGTCAAGGAAAACGTGACCCTCACGGCGGGCAAGCATATCCTCCGCTTCACCGTGACCGGCGACTGGATGGATATTGACTACATTAACTTCGTGAAGGGCAAGGATGCCGAAGATACCGACCCGATCGGAGGTCCGACTGCAATTGGGAACAAGGTTGCGTTCAAGGCGATGCACTATACGGCTTACCGTGTGTTCGACCTGCGTGGCTCTGTGATAGGGACCGTGAACCTGGATCATGCTAATGCAGCCGAAGCCCTCAATGCTGCAGGTTTTGGCAAGGGCGTTTACATGCTCAAGCAGGTGCAGGGCGGCAAGAAATTCATGGTGAATACCGCCAAGTAGAATTTAGTCATACACACCTCCAAAAACCTTCTCGGTTCATGCCGGGGAGGTCTTTTGTTTAATGTCGTTGCTAGCCTGATTTGCCAACGAGGTGATCTCTAGAAACAAAGTATTGGATTAGTTTTAAAACGAAAAAAGACTCAGTTTTCACTGAGTCTTTCTTCTGCGGTCGGACAGACTTGAACTGTCATGGGATCGCTCCCACTAGCACCTCAAGCTAGCGTGTCTACCAATTCCACCACGACCGCGTG